>PVMK01118183.1_pt1 | contig 14392 bp, 7 predicted proteins | sample 1853481 | NCBI WGS metagenome assembly PVMK01 (sample SAMN08533507, study PRJNA380276) | Marine sediment metagenome, whole genome shotgun sequencing project. | reverse complement strand
GCGTTGGGAAACCCTGTCGCGGGAACGCAATTTCAACGTCATGTACAGCCCGCGCGGCATGGTTGAGATTGCGCACTCTGATGACCTGATGAACGAACTCGCACGTACCGGCAACGCCATGCGCCTGGCAGGTATTGACGCCGAATTGCTTGACCGTAAGTCCCTCGGACGATTTGTTCCGGAACTGGATCTCGACAGCCCTCAGCGCTACCCGATTGTGGGCGGATTGTTGCAGCGGCGTGGGGGCACGGTCCGGCATGATGCCGTTGCCTGGGGTTACGCCCGGGCCGCGGCAGCACTTGGGGTCGATATTATCGAAGACTGTGAAGTCACCGGTGTGCGCACATCAGCAGGGCTTGCAACTGGTGTTGAAACCACGTGTGGTCATGTCAAGGCCGAGCGGATCGTGTTCGCGGTGGCAGGTCACACGGGGCCGATCGGTACCATGCTCGGTGTACCGCTACCCATCGAAACCAACCTGTTACAGGCCATGGTCACCGAGCCGGTCAAACCGGTACTCGACACCCTGCTGATCTGGCTCTACGACGATGCCGAGACCTATATTTCCCGGTCAGACAAGGGTGGGCTCGTCATGGGCGGAAGGCTGGATGGGTTTACCTCCTACAACCGGGAAGGTCAGTGGCACCGTCTTGCTGAGGTGGTCGAGGGCGCCGTCGCCATGCTGCCCCAGGTCGCTGGCCTGAGGTTGTTGCGCCAATGGGCCGGCACCTGTGACATGACCATGGACGGCAGCCCCATTATGGACCGGCTTCGTTATGACAATGTATTTCTAAATGGTGGCTGGTGTTATGGCGGGTTCAAGGCCATACCGGCTTCCGGGGCAGCCTTTGCACAGTTCGTGGCAACTGGCACTGCGCCAGACCTGATCCGTCATTTCAGCCTGCGGCGCTTCGCCGAGGGCAGGCCAATCGATGAAGCGGGCACAGGCCCGTTTGCGGGGTTGCACTGATATGCAGCTAAATTGCCCATTTTGCGGTCCCAGGCAGGTGGAGGAATTCCACTGTCGTGGCCTGGTGGCGGAAAGTGATGATGCAGTCAGCGCCGTGTATGAGCGAGTGAATCGCACTGACAGTTGTGTTGAGTACTGGCAGCATGAAAATGGTTGTCGTCAATGGCTACAAATCTGGCGCAACCCTTCAACTGGCGAGGTACTGGAAATACGGCCTCTCGACAGTCTTGTCAAAACCGGGGGTCTGGAATGAAGACGCCCGTCCGTACCGGCCACAGGTTGGGCGATGAGAAGATCAGCTTCCGTTTTGATGGCAAGACCTACCAGGGTTATGCAGGTGATACCGCGGCCTCTGCACTGCTCGCAGCAGGTACAAGACTGTTTGGGCGCAGTGTCAAATACCATCGACCACGTGGCCTGTTGAGTGCAGGCTTTGAGGAACCCAATGCCCTTCTGACCAACAATCCTGGAGAGTTTTGCATCTCCAACCTTCCGGCACCCTGCCTCAGTTTGCAGCAGGACATGCATATCGTCAGTCAGAACCGCTGGCCGTCGTTACGCTACGACCTCGCTTCGGTGTTTGGTGTTGTTGGCGGTTTATTCAGCGCCGGATTTTATTACCGGACTTTCATGTGGCCCAAATGGCACGTCTACGAGGGCATCATCCGGCGCCTGGCCGGATTGGGTGCGACGGCGAGTGGCAGTACGCTTGAACCACCGAGGGTAGAGCACATTGATTGTGATGTACTGATCACCGGTGCCGGCCCAGCAGGCCTCGCCGCAGCACTTGCAGCAGCGCGCGCTGGCGCACGCACAGTGATCTGCGAACGTGAACCGGTGCCCGGTGGAGAACTGGAGTTTGAGAACGCAGTCATAGACGGCCACAACAGCCATGACTGGATCAGGGCAACGCTGGAGGAATTGCAGGCACGCTCGGTACGTATTCTGACCGAGACCGCGGTTGTCGGCAGTTCCGGCCAGTTGGTGATTGCACATCGTGAGCCCGGCGGCCTGGCGGACAAGGCCATTGTCTATCGAATTCACTCGAGTGCGTTCGTCGTTGCAACCGGTGCCATCGAGCAACCGATTGCCTTTGTCGATAATGATCTGCCGGGTGTGATGTTACTTGGTGCAGCGGAGCGCTACCTGGCGCTCTATGGCGTGTGCGTTGGTCAAAATGTTGTCCTGTTTGGTTGTCACGACCGTCTGTACACGTCGGCGCAACGCCTGATCAGGGGTGGTATGAGTGTTACGGCGATCATCGATACCCGCCCGGTTTGCGAGGCTCCCGAGCGGACATCTCTTGAACATGAAGGCGTAGTTTGCCTGTGCGGCCACGCCGTCGTGGAGGCACTGGGTGGTCGTAGTCTGCGTGGCGTACGGGTTGCGGCCCTTGATGCACCGGAAGTTAAACAGGACATCGCCTGTGACAGCCTGCTGGTCAGCGCCGGCTGGACACCGGATTATTACGCGGCGCTGCACTCCGCCGCTGGTCCAATCAGCGGCCTGGCTTCCGCTACCGAAGCCTGGAGTACCGCTGCAGGCGCCGCGAACGGCTTATGGGAACTGGAAGAGGTCTTTGCAGATGGTCACCAGGCCGGTATCTCCGCCGCCACCAGGGCAGGGGTTGAGGTCGATGACAACTCGCCACTTGCCAGTCACTCGCTCCCCGTTAAAATCACCGGTGGAGATCCGCAACCACGGGTTGAACCGTTCTGGCGTTCACCCACAAACCGCAAGGGTGAGAAACGGCAGTTTGTTGATCTGCAGAATGACGTCACGGTTGCTGACCTGCGTCAGTCCCTTGAACAGGGTTTTTGCGACATTGAGCACGTCAAGCGTTTCACCGCGCTGGGTTTTGGCACCGAGCAGGGCCGTACCAGTGCAGTTATGGGTGCCGCGATCCTGGCCGAGCTCTCTGGTAATGATGACAAGATCACCACCACGAGCCGTCGCCGTCCGCCATTCAAACCCGCGACCCTCGGTGTTATCGCTGCTCACCGCCAGGGCTTGTCACTACGCCCCGAGCGGCGTACTGCGCTGCATTCCCTGCATCTTGAGCAGGGTGGAGTAATGGAAGACGCGGGCCGCTGGCAACGACCCCGTTACTACCGCACTAACGGCTCCGGTCCTGTCGCTGCAGGTCTCGTTGAGGCAACCCGTGTGCGGGCCTCGGGTGGCATAATGGATGGCTCCACACTGGGTAAGATAGAGGTGGCTGGACCTGGCGCTGCGGCATTTCTTGACCATATCTATCTCACCCGGGCCAGTACGATCAAGCCCGGGCGCAGTAAGTACATGGTCATGTTGCGTGAGGATGGCATGGCACTGGATGATGGTATTGTCATGCGGTTGGAATGTGAGCGTTTCCTGGACACGGTAAGTTCGGGTAACGCCGGCCACATCCTGTCCCACCTCGAATTTCATCGTGATCTCGAAGCGCAACACCATGGTGTGGTTATCGCCGATGTGACCGAAGCATGGAGCGTGATCGTGGTGGCTGGCCCACGCAGTCGCGAGGTTCTTTGCCAGATCCTCGGTCCTGTTTGGCAGGATGATCTGCAACAGCTGAGCCACATGGGGTTGCTTAGCGGTCAGTGGCAAGATAATACCGTGCGTGTACTACGTGCCAGTTTCTCGGGTGAACTGGCGTTTGAGTTGCACTGCCAGGCAGCCATTGCCGGACCCTTGTGGCAGGCGCTGTCGGATGCGGACATGCTGCCCTATGGTCTTGAAGCATTGGAGGTGCTACGGGTAGAGAAGGGTTATTTGACCAGCGCTGAACTCAATGGCCAGACAACGCCACAGGACCTTGGCATGGAGCGGATGGTCGGGCAGGGCAATCCCTGCATTGGACGTGCGTTGCTGGATCGTCCCGGTCTGCACAGCCTGCAACGCCCTTGTCTCGTAGGCCTGCGGGCCAGCCAGCCGGGGCAGGAATTCCTGACCGGCGCCCAGATAACAACAACGAACGAGCCCAACCGCTCCTGTGGACATGTTACCTCGGCCAATTTCAGCCCGGCGCTGGGTGAATGGGTCGCCCTGGCGCTGGTGGCACGTCAACACAGCGAAGAGGGCACATCACTGCTGGCACGTGATCCGTTGCGGGGCGGTGACACACCTGTCCGGACGGTATCACCGGTACATTTTGATCCGCTGGGTGAGAGGATGAAATCATGAGTGCGCAGGAGCAGTGGCGGCTTGAGCCCATCAGTGTGACCGATTGCGTGGAATGGCATGTAACGACGAGTTTTGCGGAACATGGTGTGAACCCCGGTTTTGCGGTTATCGAAAATGACAGTCGCATATTTCACTTTGCGCCGCGTTACCTGTTGGCCATAAACCAGGAGGGTGCAACTCCAGGGGTAGCGGCAACTGCCGAGGCAATCGCGGTCGATGTAAGCGGCAAGTGGTGTGGTTATCGTCTGCGCGGGTCACGCGCACGTGATGTACTGATGGCAGGCACCCAAGCCAACCTGGTGCTGAAGGGTCGCGCGTGTGCGGCACTGCCATTATTCGATTGCCCCGTTGTGCTGGTACGCACGGATAGTGCTGACGAGGTCTGGGTACCTGCAAGCTATGCTGAAAGTCTTTGCCATGCCTTGAACAAGATGGAGAAAATGTTGTGACTGAGCATTACCGGGTCGTGGTTATCGGCGGTGGAATTGTCGGGGTTAGCGTTTTGTATCACCTGGCACGCGCCGGATGGACCGATTTAGCGTTGATCGAGCGTGCAGAATTGACGTCAGGGTCCACATGGCATGCTGCAGGGGGGCTTTCACGCACTCAATTCGGACCCGAATATCGCCGCGTTGCAAAGCTATACCATTGATCTTTATCAGAAAATCGAGAAAGAGAGTGGCCAGGCTGTTGGTCTTCACAGCACTGGTGGAGTCCAGCTTGCCTGCTCGCCTGAGCGCTGGGAATGGCTCAAATCCGAATGGGCGCTGTTCCAGACGCTGGATATTGATGCACGGCTTATGGATGTTGAAGAAATCGGGGCGATGTTCCCGATTGTCAATCTCGACGGTGTCGTGGGTGGTCTGTTTGATCCGCATGAAGGCCGCCTTGACCCTCACGGTGCGACCCACGCGTTTGCGATAGCCGCGAAAAAATTGGGCGCAAAGATGATTTTGCGAAACCGCGTGACCGGTTTGACCCAACTGCCTGGCAAACGCTGGCGTATTACGACCGAGAAGGGCGAATTCACCACTGAGCACGTCATCAATGCAGCCGGACTGTGGGCGCGTCGCGTTGGGCATATGGTCGGCATCGACCTGCCACTGGTGCCGCTGGAGCATCATTTCCTGGTGACGGACAGCATTCCCGAACTGGCAGCACTTGAAAAAGAAATGCCGGCTGTCACGGACCTGGATGGGTTTACCTACCTGCAACAGGAAGGCACAGGTTTACTGCTCGGCGTTTATGAACGAAACCCGGTTCATTGGCACCCCCAGGGGGCTGCGTGGGATTTTGGCATGGATCTTCTGCCGGAAGATATCGACCGTATTGAACACGAGCTGTTGATAGGTTTCGAGCGCTTCCCCATTTTGCAGGAAACGGGTATCAAGCGCTGGGTCAATGGTGCATTCACCTTCACACCCGACGGTAATCCATTGATCGGCCCGGTGCCCGGCCTGCACAATTACTGGGCCGCCTGTGGTTGCATGGCAGGATTTTCCCAGGGCGGCGCCATCGGTCTGGCGCTGGCGAACTGGATGACAGAAGGCGATCCTGGTTTTGATGTATTTGGCATGGATGTCGCGCGGTTTGGCAAATATGCCTGCAATGACAAATACCTGGCTGACACAACACGGCAGTTTTACGCGCGGCGCTTTTCCATGGCCTACCCCAATGAGGAGTTGCCTGCCGGCAGACCATTGAAAACCTCGCCCTGCTATGACGTATTGAAATCGCAAGGCGCACATTTTGGCGAGGTCTGGGGAATGGAAACACCATTGTTTTTTGTCCCTGGTGATCCTGACTTTGCCGAAATTCCTTCACTGAGGCGATCGAACGCACACCCATTCGTTGCTAAGGAAGTTAACGCAACCCGCAGCCATGCAGGATTGTTTGAGACTGGCATATACGCCCGTTACGAAGTTTCCGGGCCCGGTGCAGAGAAATGGCTGGATCATATGCTGGCCAGCAGGCTGCCCGTGGTTGGCCGCATACGCCTTGCACCGATGTTGAACCCGGCCGGTAAATTGATGGGTGACCTTACCGTCAGCCGTCTTGCAAATGACCGCTTCTGGCTGGTTGGCTCCTACTTTCTGCAGAAGTGGCATCTTCGCTGGTTCCATGAGCATCTGCCCAAATCGGGGGTCAGGATTGAAAACCTGTCAGAAAGCTGGCTTGGCTTTTCCCTGTCCGGGCCAAGTTCAAGAGAAATCCTTTGTGAGTTGACCAATGCTGACGTATCCAATGCTGCCTTGCCATTTCTTTCCTGCCAGGAGATGAACATTGGTATGACCCAGGCTGTTGTTGCACGTATCTCGCTGACCGGTGAACTGGGTTACGAGATTTCGGTGCCAGCCATCCAGCAGCGGGCCTTATGGTCTGCGCTGTGCACGGCCGGTGAGCCACTCGGCATGCGCCAAATGGGCTTGCGGGCGCTTGACAGTCTTCGTTTGGAAAAGGCCTATGGCAGTTGGGGGACGGAATTTGCGCAGTCATATACACCCGGCATGTCAGGACTTGACCACTTCGTCGCTTTTGACAAGGGTGATTTTATCGGGCGGGATGCAGCGGCGCGTGAACAGGAGTCCGGTGCCTCGCAGAAGCTTGTTCTGCTCGAAATCGAGGCGACGGATGCCGACGCAGCAGGCTATGAGCCGATCTGGGCGGCCGGGCATCGCGTAGGGTTTGTAACCTCGGGCGGTTATGGTCATCATGTTGGCATGAGCCTGGCACTGGCTTACGTAGACCGGGAAGCTGCCGCGCCAGAATCGCCACTGAGTGTACACATTGTCGGCGAGGAGAGAGTTGCCCGTGTACTGGCGCATGCCCCGTATGACCCGGCGGGAAAGAAATTACGTGACTGAGCAGAGAGGCTGGAAACAATGAAATTGAATATCATCATCCGGGGCGGCTGGTGTTTTCTGGCTGCAATAATTTTTGTCTCGACAGCTTGTACGGTTGATCTGCCGGGTAGCAACGATCTCGATGGTTCATTGACCGATGACGGTATCGAATTCCGTGAAGCCTGGATCACGATGCCGGACGGCGTGCGTCTGGCCGCTGACCTGTGGGTTCCCGAGAGCAGCAATAAAGATACAAGCTATCCAGTGTTGCTAGAGTATCTTCCTTATCGAAAGAACGAATCGCGGGCACGCAATTACCCCCTTTATTCCTACTTTCTTGAGCACGGCTACGTGGTGGCACGGGTTGACATCCGTGGCAGCGGCAACAGCGAGGGCAAATTGGTTGAGTACGAGTACACCGACCAGGAACAGGATGATGGCGAGGTCGTCATCGACTGGCTCTCCAGGCAGCCGTTCTCCAACGGCAATGTCGGTATGTTTGGCATTTCCTGGGGCGGTTTCAACTCCATTCACATGGCAATGCGCAACCCGCCGGCGCTCAAGGCGATCATCGCCGTTGATGCCACCGACGATCTATACGAGGACGACGTGCACTACATGGATGGCATTGCCCACATCGATGCCTATGAAGCCGGTATGGATATGTCCAACGTTGTGCCGGCAGCACCCGACTACATCATTGATGATGCCTATTTCGAAAACCGCTTTGATACCACGCCATGGATGCTGATCTACAAGAAGCAGCAACTGGATGGTCCGTTCTGGGACCGGGCGTCACTCAATACACGTTTTGAGTCGATCAAAATCCCAACCTTTGTCATCGGTGGTTGGTATGACGGCTACCGTGACAGTGTGCCGCGTATGCTTGAGCATATGGACGCACCGGTAAAGGCGATGCTCGGACCCTGGGCCCATTCATTTCCGCACAATGCCTATCCCAAACCACAGGTGGAGTGGCGTCGTGAGGCCGTACGCTGGTTTGACCAGTGGCTCAAGGGCGAGGACACCGGGATCATGGATGAGCCGGCCTTTGCAGTCTATGTTCGCGACTGGTATCCACCCACGATGCCGGTGGAAGAAGTCCCCGGCCAATGGCGTTTTGAGGAGGGCTTCCCGCTCGAGCGCACCGAATACTACAAATTGTACCTCGGCGCTGACCATTCACTGGGTGAGGGTACCCCCCAGGCCGGTACCCATTCTCTCGAATACGACCCGACGGTCGGCATGGAAGGTGGGGGTTCGGTGATGTGGTGGGGTGACTTTACACCCGATCAGCAACCCATGGATGACGCCAGCCTGGTTTATGATAGCGCGCCACTTGAGAAGGGTTTTGAGATCCTCGGCTTTCCGCAGGTCTTGTTAAATGTTGCTGCCACTGCGCCGCTGGCAAGCTGGGTGGTGCGGCTATCGGATATCGCTCCGGATGGCTCGGTGACCCAGGTTGCCGGTGCCGGTTACAACGGCGCACATTTCTGTTTGCCAGTAATCCCCAAGTCATGACCAGGGTGCTGGGTATCGTCTACCGTACCATCGCCACGCACCTGGATGACAAGAATTCTCCTGCAACAACTGAACTGCTGCCGGATTGCCGGGCCCCGCCAAGCCTGCAAACGCTAGTTCGGCAATATTACAACGTCGATACGCCGATTCGCCGTGCGGCCTGCCACGGTTTCGTTGCTGGCAATTGGTTGCGACTCGCCCTTCCCGATTGCTGTAACTCGAGACGGCGAAATCCCGATGTTGTTGACGATGTAGGTCTGCAGTGCCTCGGCGCGAAGTTGCGACAGGCGCCGGTTCTGATCAGTCTCGCCCAGTGAGTCCGTGTGACCCTCGAGGGTGATGTTGCTATCAGGATACAAGCTCAGCCCGTCACGCAGTTTTTGTATCACCGTGTTGTTTTCCGGCAGCGTCGCCGACCCGAACTCGAGCCCAACCAGACGCAGGATCGTACGACTGTTTTCTTGCAGCACGATGGCCTCGTCGCGGGAAAACAACTCGTTGATCGCCACAGGATTCGGTGTGCCTCGCGGTGGCACAACAGAGCGACTCCCGGTGGGATTGACACTGCTCGTGTCAGCGCGAGGCGCTATATTCGCGAGCAGTTCGTCCATCTGCGCCAACTCCAGCTGCAGACTCGCGAGCTCTTGCTGTAGGCTAACGAGCTCCTTCTGCTGGTTCGCAACGATCTCGCGTTGATCTTCTTGATCTGCCTTCAGTTGCTCGCGGGCTTGCAACAGGCCGGTGATCTGTGCCTCCATCTCACCTGTCAGCCATTCGTAACCGTCATCAAGCCGCGGCTCAATCTGCAGCGTGCCGGACAGGCGCTTCAGGGGCTCCTCCCAGTGCAGGATCAATTGTTCCTCATTACGCGTACCGTCTTTGACCAGACGCACGTTTTTGGCAATATTCATTGCGTGTCTGGCTTCGTAGCTGGCCTCGTTTGCGAGCCGTTCCACTTCCTCGGTGTTGTAGCGGTCCAGTTCAAGTATTCTCTCTGCCCGTGTGAGAAATGACTGTGCTTTGGTCAGTGTCAGCGATGCGTAGCGCTCGTCCCTGTTCTTTGTGGCCTGCGCAATCAGGTTACGCGCTTCGGTCAGGAGTATCTCCTTAATCGAGACGAGCTCCGCTTGGCGGAAATTTCTGTTGGCGATGTCGGCTTCTTTCGAGCCGCCACCGCGCCGACCTTGCTCTAGTAGTTTCGCCGACATGCCGAGGTAGCGCTCGCCCGCAGCCCACAAATCGCTGGCGCGACTCGACGCCTCAACTTTTGCAGCTGCCTCGCGGCTCTCCAGTATGTCGGTCAGTGCGACTTGTGCGACGTTAGCATTCTGCAATGCCTCTTGGTATTGCACTTCCGCTTTGTTTAGTTGATTCGTGAACCGGTCCGGTTCCGAGCCGCGGTTCGACGACCTCACGGCGTTCAGGTAATTCTCTTCCGCTTTAGGGAAGCTGACCGGCGACAGCACGTCGGCTTTCGCCTCGAGTGCCTTGTCGCGCACCGCCTTAGCATCCGCGAAAAGTGCTTGGTCGCGTTCGGACTGAGCGGCGACATACTCAACCGGCATCGCTACCAGCAAGCAAACAAGTAATGCAAGACTTTGTGGAATCATTCTCATGACTGAAATATCCCTCTTTATCGTAAGACCCGCTATCGTGAAACTCAGGTCGTTGATTCGCTCCTGCAGCAAATCGCGCACTTCGCAGTAATTGAGGTGCCGGCACACAATTGGGCCGCGCCACGGCAAAACCAGGGAAGATGCCGCTGCCTATTGCTTGGCATTCTGTCGCATGAACAGAACGCTTTTCTGCTTGGCCATTATCCTCGCGTCATTGGGTGCGAATTCGAGCGCCCGGACCAGTAATTGGTCGGCGATGTCGAAGTCCTTGACCAACGATCGGGCCTGGGCCAGTTCTATATACCTGGCGATCAATATTTCGGGTCCCTCCTGCGTCAGGAACTCGTCCGTCGCAGGCAAACTCGCCTTGAGGTCCGCGAAATGGCGGAGGGCTGCATTCATCTCGCCGGCGCCGATGGCAGAGTCGAATTTCTGACGGGCCACTTCAGGACTGTCGGTCGGCGACCCAAGCAGTGCCTTGTAGGTTTCGGCGTGCTCGCGGTGCACCTCGGCCGTTGAGGGCTGACCGCTTGCGGCAAACGCCGCGGCGCGCTCCATAAAAGCGTCAATGACCCTGACGAGCGCCGCGTCGATGTCGCCGCTCTCTCTTTGGATCGTGCGCAGGCGCGAACCAAGATGCGTCCTGGTGAGGGCATCGCTTAGGTCTTCGGCTCTCAGCAATTCCCCGAGCTCGTCCACCGGTGCGCTGACAATGGGCGTCGATTGCTTGATGACGGGTGAGGGCGCTGCGTCGACACTAACCATCTGGTTGACGCGATCTATCAGATCACGAATCTCCGGCGCATCACTAAAAGACGCACCGGCAGCGCTCGAAATGTTGTATGCCTCGGCCTTTGACCCCGCCGCGATCAGCTGATTACCCGCCTGTACGACGCGCTTGATAACCCGTTGACGGTCCGTTTTCGTATCGGCGCGAAGTCGAGCCAGTTGCGTCAGCGTATCGGCGGCCCAACCCACGTCGGTTAATCGGAAATCGCTGGCCGACAGGAGAGCGTCGAGGTTGCCGCGCAGCCGCGAGATTTCAGCTTCATCTCGTACAGCCTGCCCGCCTCTGATCAATGCATTCAGTTCATCAAGTTGCATGACGACATCGACAGTCGGGTTCAGAGCGAGCCCCGAATCTACGAGTACCAAGGCCCCCTCTGGGTTGCCGTCAACCTGTCGCTGCGCCGCGGCGTGATACTCGCCGGCCAGGCGGTCGGCGGCTGCGGTTCGCACGTGTTCGGGCACGCCTGCCGCACCGAGATCACCGAACGACTGACCGGCACCGTCGAGGTCGCCCGCGGCGATAGCCGAGTTAAGCGTGTCGAGCGCCTCGTAGCTACCATGCAAGGTCACGATCTCCCCCGATCGCGCCCGCTCGATCAAGCTTACGGCTGACTCCAGCTCTGCACGCGCCCAGTCCCCGGCCACCAGTCCGATGCCAACTCGGGCGACGCGTTCCGCGCGGTCGTAGGCTTTGCGACGAATGGCGTCTTCGACACCGGAGGTGTACTGCACGACGATGCTGCGGTCGTCCAGCTTCAAGTCGAGCGGGTCCAGCAGTCGGATCACACCGAGCACCGACTCGAGGTGATCGGTGCCGTCTTCCGGTATCAGCCACCGCTGCTGAATGGCGGCATCGTGCAAGCCGTACTGACGCACTAGTTCGTCCACCTTCGTGCGTTCCAGATCGACTTTGGCCTGTTGGGCGACGGGCGAATCTGGCAGCAATTCCTGCAGCTCGCGCATTTTTATCGTCGCCGCAGCGTAATCGTAGGCGCTGCGTCCCGGTTCGAACACTTGCGCGATCTGGGCTGCGTAAAATTCAATCACGCGAGTGACGTTGTCCCCGTTCAGAAAAATATTGGCCGAGTCTGTGGCAGACAGTGATTTGATGTCCTTGAGCACAATTGCCATATCAGTGTCGCTCATCGATGAAAGACTCTGGCTGGTGCGGTACACGCGCCAGTCGTCGAGCGCGGCCGGCAACCAGATCACCGAGCTGATTGCGACCAGGAGCAGCGAAGCGGCCAGTCCGATCCACAGAGTCTTATGACTACGCTGCGCTTCCTGTGGCAGCAATTCGTGTATGAAGGCCTCGACCGATTCCGTGCGATCCTTCCGTTTGAACGCCAGCGCGTTGCGCAATGCCTGATTCTGGCTGCGCGTGATGCCTTTGATCGGTTTGACTTTGAGCCGCTGGGCTTGCGCATTGTCGGCAGGAATCCGCTCGAATGGATGCTGGCCCGACAGAAGTTCGTAGGCGACACAGGCCAGTGAATATATATCGTCACGCGGATCGGGATCGGCACCGTAGATCATCTCGACACTAGCGTACGACGGCGTCAGTGCCCCGAGTGAGGCAGGATTGAATAGGGTCTGTTCGGAGTCGTCATTGGCTCCGGTTGGCACGACGCGGGCGATGCCGAAGTCAAGCAATTTGACAACGCCGTTGCTGGTCAGGAATACGTTCGCAGGCTTCAAATCATAGTGCACAACTGGCTGCGGTTTGATGTTGTGCGCGTGTTGCAAAGCGCCGGCCATCTGCTCGATAAAGGAAAATGCGTCCTCGTGTGAGAGACTCTCGCCCCTGAAGTCGCTCAACGGGCGACCATCGAGGTACTCCATTACGATCCAGGCATTCTGGGCGTCGAAGCTGAACACGTAAACGTTGATGATATTCGGGTGCGCCAGCAGTTGTGATTTTCTCGCTTCTCGTTGCAGGGCAACGAGCGAGTCCGGATGTTGCTTGAATTCTTCCGACAACAGCTTGATCGCGACATAGGGGTGACGATCGTTCGCAGCCTTTGCCTTGATGTCGAGCGCCTTGTAGACGACACCCATGCCGCCGCGTCCAAGCTCCTGTTCTAAAACGTATTGATTACCAATTGTGCTACCAAGGCCGAGCGGCAAATTGCCAGACTGCGGCGACGGATCATTCGCCGCCGACAGCGCAACGACGACGGTCGGACTACTGGTGATCGTATTGCGCAACTCGCTGTAGGTGTCGGAGGGTAACAGGCCCTTGGTGTGGGTGTATTCGATGACTTTGAGGTAGGAGTTACTGACCGAAGCATCTTGACGCAGATCGTCGACCAAAACGGTCTTCAGTTGCGCGAGTTCAATGTCTCCGCTCAGGAATGTCTGTAGTGCTTTTTTGAAGATCACTCTTCAGCCTCTTGCCTTTATGCCGATTTTTATTTTTTTAATTAATTTCCTCGATGCTGCACAATTGCGCGTCACACACTTTTCAGGTTTCTTTTCTTGTTCGTTCAACGTCGCCACATTAAACCAACTCAAGCACCTCACCTAAACTGGTTCTGGCGGCGCCCCTCGCAGATTCGGTCATTCGATCGACTGCTGATTGCCTAGTATACGACCAATCTGAGGTATTTTAACCCCAAGAATGAGTCTACGGAGCGTTTTCATACTTAAAGCATTGAGATTGGCCTGCTTATAGCGATTGGAAGGCCTTGAGTGAATCAATATAGCTAATTCCTCAGAAGGGAGTAAAAGCCAAGACAACCACATTAAATAAACCGTTAAATGAGGATAATTCACATTCACGTTAGAAATTTTGTCCTATAATCAAAACACAATAAGTGTGAGTCTAATTGGAGCGTATGAACAACCTCTGTTGAGGTTAAGGATTTATTATGATCAAAAAAGTAACTGTTTTAATTTGTGTTTTCCTGGTCATGCCGCTGTTGGCGATGGCACAAGATGTTGTCGTGACCCGAAATTTCACTGGCGGATGGGATCAGACTGATCACGAAAGCCAGGGTATTAGCCTGCAGGTAATCGATCAGGATAGCGGAGAGAAAGTGGCCGTTGCTTACTGGTTTACCTATGGCGATGACGATAAATCTGCATGGTTTCTTGGCATTGGATCGGTGATCGGTAATCGCATTGAAATGACCTTGTATGAAGCCAGCGGCGTCGGGTTTCTGGAAGACAACAACTCGGAAGATGACCCGGTTGTGGCGGTTGGCACAATGGAGATGGAATTTTCCGGTTGCGACGATGGGGTGGTAACTTTTGCTACCGACTTGGTAGGAGTTGGTTCAGGTACATTCCCCATTTCGCGCCTGACAGACCTGTTTAATACGGATTGTAGCGGTGGTGTATCGGACGACACGCCATCTGATGTGTTGGCTTCCGAACAACGTATAAGTCTGGTAGCCGCCCGGGAGGGTGGTCTCGCCAGTGGACACGCCGATTTTGAAGAACGTGCAGACCGAACGAGCTTTTCTGTGGAG
>PVMK01165812.1_pt1 | contig 14395 bp, 16 predicted proteins | sample 1853481 | NCBI WGS metagenome assembly PVMK01 (sample SAMN08533507, study PRJNA380276) | Marine sediment metagenome, whole genome shotgun sequencing project. | reverse complement strand
TATATTTGAAAATTGCTATTTGGTAACTATAGCCAAAATCTCGTCTTCTCTTACTATAAGATAATCTTTGCCTTCAACACTGATCTCTGTTCCGCCGTATTTACTAAAAAGAATCTTGTCACCCTTCTTAACATCAAGCGGCTTTATGACTCCGTCAGGGAGTATAACCCCAGTGCCTACTGCAACTACCTTACCTTCTTGTGGTTTTTCTTTAGCGGTTTCAGGGATGATAATACCGCCCTTTGTTTTTTCTTCAGCATCTAGTAACTGTATTAGAACCTTGTCGTGTAGTGGTCTTACCTTCATTACATACTTCCTCCTTAAATGTGATTAATTCTTAATAAGCTAAGCACGAATATTGCCGTGTCAAGATTAAAATTATATCGATGGATTTATATCTGGCAGGAGTATCAACCCTTCCGGAGTATTAGCCCTATATAATTAAAAGAATTAAAATAACTCTCTGGAAAACTTTGTCAAGTAAGCACTGGCAGCTAACTAGGAAAACAGTTATTATTGAAAAATGCATGTATTTAGAGATTAGTTAACAGGACTTGGCAAATAAAGATAAAAACAGTATGCCTTTGACAGAAGTAATCTCAGTAAAAGATCCCGAATCACCTGAAAAAGCAGCTTTAATTCTGAAACGCGGCGGAGTAATCGTATACCCTACCGAAACTCTCTACGGTATTGGTGCTTTTGCTTCGATAAACGATTCCGTTGAGAGAATCTTCGACATTAAAGGAAGGCCGCACAGAAAACCTATACCTATCCTTGTACGAGATATAGATATGCTCTCTGAAGTTGCCGAAGTTACGGAACTTGCTTTATCTCTTGCAAGTAGATTCTGGCCTGGAGCACTCACCCTAATTCTTAAACAAAAGGCTGATTTGCCGGAACTCATTACGTGTGGAACGGAGAAAATAGCAGTAAGAGTATCTGCTAATCCCTTTATACAGGGCCTGTTTGAATTGATTAATGATCCCCTAACTTCAACTAGCGCCAACATCAGCGGAGGTGCTAATTTAACGGATTTAGGAGAGCTATTTGAGACTTTTAATGGGAAGGTTGACCTTATAGTCGACTCTGGTAAGATTCCCGAATCGAGAGGCTCTACAATAGTTGATTTAACACTTGATACGCCCCAAATTTTACGAGAAGGGGATATAAACACAAACACGCTGAAGGAGTTTATTGATGGCAACAGTTAAAGGATTTAGAGGTATCAGATACAATCCGGAGAAAATTGAAAATTTTGCCGACATTCTGGCTCCGCCATATGATGTAATTAACTCTAGCGAGCAAGAAGAACTTTATAATAAAAATCCACACAATGTTATAAGACTCATATTATCAAAAGGCGAGGGGGAATCGAAATACGAAGAGGCGGCTCAAACATTTAGATCCTGGATTGAAGACGACACACTCACCCATGACGAAGAGCCCAGTATCTATCCCTACTATCAGGAATTTGAAGAAAATGGAAAGAAATTAACCAGAAAAGGATTCTTAGCTGCCGTAAAGATTGAAGACTTCTCAACCAAGAAGATACTTCCTCACGAAAGGACATTCCCTAAGCATAAGAGGGACAGGCTTAAGCTAAACACAGCGTGTAAGGCAAATATGAGCCCTGTCTTCTCAGTCTATTCAGACCCCGAAATAGCTATAGAGAAACTTTTAGATGAAAAACTTAAAGATAAGCCGATATTCGATATCACGAATGAAGACGGTGTAAGAAACAGATTGTGGAAGGTCTCAGACCCGGACACTATATCATTTATAGGAAACCATCTTGAAGACAAGAGTCTTCTGATTGCTGACGGCCACCATCGTTATGAAACGGCAATTGAATATAGGAATATTCAAAGAGAACTAAATGGCGGCGTCACGAGCGACAAGCTTTATGAATATGTAATGATGTTTCTCTCAAATGCTGAGGACGAGGGACTAATCATTAATCCCACTTACAGGGTTGTAAAGAACATAGGTAATCTTGATCTTGAAAGTTTTCTCAACATGCTTGGCGAAGAGTTTAATATTGAAAAAATGCCTTACAAGGAAGGATTATCCGATATAGGATATGAAGAATTTACGATCCTCACCAAAGACCCGGAATTTGTTTATAGAGCTTCTTTAAAAACCAACAAGACAGAATCTCCTAACAATCTAGCCGTAACACTCCTTCACAACAACGTATTCAATAAGATAATAGACGAAGAAAGTGCCGGCATTCTATACACAAAAGACCTGGATGAGGCGGTTCAGCTAGTACGGGATGGTGAATATGAGATTGCTTTCATTCTACCGGAACTAAGGGCAAGCGATATTTTTGATGTCGTTTTAACCGGTGATAGGATGCCTCAAAAAACTACATATTTTTATCCCAAGATTCTCTCAGGCCTGGTATTTAATCCACTTGCATGAATTTGTAGTCCCAATCAACTTAACTCATGTTGAGACCAAAGTATGTTGCGGGGACGGGGGCTCCTGGTAGTTACTATTCCGCGATAAGCTCTCTAATTTTCTTATCAATAGCGAGGTATGCAAGATTTGGGTCTTTATTATCCTCACTCAAATAATACTCTCCCCCATCATGTACAAATCTAATAACCCCTTTTTTATCTATTAGAAAACTAGACGAAGTATAAGAACGTTTTTCATCGCCAAGCCAGTACGCATTTATTACTTCCCAATCATTATCCTGAGCAATCGGAAACTCAAACCCGAACACTTTTGCTTTTCTGAGTACCAAACCCGGATCCTTGGCGGCTTCTGATTTAGGGTGATGAATACCGATAATAACAAAATCATTATCCTTATACTTGTCGTAAAAATCTACAAGTGAGGGTGCGGAGTTCACACAAAAGGGACATCCTACCAGCCAAAAGCGAATAAGAACCACTTTACCTCTTAGATCTTCAATTTGCAGTGGGTCAGTATTTAACCACTTGAGGCCTTCAAATGACGGCGCCCGCTTACCAATAAGCTCTCCGCCTTCTTTGGGCTGCCAATTATCATTTTGACTAATCTCTGAGGATATAGAGAATTTATTAGATAGACAGATCAGAAGCAATGCAAAAAATATTGAATAGAGAGTTTTCATAAATATAGTCCTATTTTAATAAATATACCTTCAAGTATACATCATGCACTAGAGTTTAAGTTTACTGATTTAATAGAACTGATATATTTTCTCTGCTAATTTGAATATAGCCCCTTTTCCTTTATACTACGTCATCTTTTAATTTTAAGGCTATAATTCAGTCAATTATATGGAACCCAAATACATAAGAAATTTTTCTATAATAGCTCATGTGGATCATGGAAAATCCACACTTGCGGATAGAATCCTGGAATTTACCGGAGCCTTGAGTAAGCGTGAAATGACCGAGCAGTTTCTCGATCAAATGGAGATCGAAAGAGAAAGGGGTATAACCATAAAAGCTCAGGCGGTCAGACTAAACTATAAGGCTGATGACGGGAATACATATGAATTTAATCTAATAGACACTCCTGGTCACGTGGATTTCAGCTACGAAGTCTCAAGAAGCCTTATGGCCTGTGAGGGAGCCGTACTTATCGTAGACGCATCTCAAGGTGTCGAGGCTCAAACTGTCGCCAACGCTTACATGGCATCAGATTCAGGACTAGAGCTTGTACCTGTGATCAACAAAATCGACCTTCCGGCTGCAGACATCGAAAGAGTTAGGGGAGAGATTGAGGATGTAATTGGCATTAGTGCGGATGAAGCTATCCCTGCAAGCGCCAAAGTAGGCATAGGGACAAAAGAGATACTTGAAGCAATTGTAAAAGGTATTCCACACCCTCCAGATAAATCCAAAGAACCTCTTAAGGCTCTTATATTTGACAGTTGGTTTGATTCTTACCAGGGCGTTGTGATGTTGATAAGAGTATTTGAGGGCAAGATAGAGACTGGAGAACAGATTAAATTTATGTCTACCGGAAAGTCTTATGAAGTAAAGACACTGGGTATTTTCTCCCCGAGAGCTCTTGAAGTGGACGAGCTCTTGACGGGTGAGGTAGGGTTCGTAACCGCATCCATTAAGGAAATAAATGAAGCTAAAGTCGGTGACACAATTACAATCCTATCCAGACCAACGGATAAGGCTCTTCCTGGCTTTAGAGAGATGAAACCAATGGTTTTTAGCGGTTTATATCCTATAGACTCCGTGGATTACGATAAGCTAAAGGAAGCTCTTGAGAAACTGTCTTTAAATGATTCATCCCTGGTTTACGAACCTGAAACCTCAATTGCTTTGGGATTTGGATTCCGCTGCGGTTTTCTTGGTCTTTTACATATGGATATAGTAAAAGAAAGACTTGAAAGAGAATTTGAGCTTGAGCTAATATCAACTGCACCTACAGTTATATATAAAACAACTGACAAAAATGGAAAGACATCTTACGTAGACAATCCGAGTGAACTACCTTCGCCTGACAAAATGGAACTAATAGAAGAGCCTTATGTATTAGTATCATTACACACACCCGGAATATACCTTGGGGCAATATTTGACCTCTGTATAAAAAAACGAGGCACCCAGCGCGATATCAAATATGTAACTAAGGACAGGGTAATTGTAGAATATGAAATTCCTCTCTCAGAAATAGTATTTGATTTTTACGACAAATTAAAATCAGTATCACGCGGCTATGCATCGATGGACTATGAACCTATTGGCTATCATGGCTCAGACCTTATAAAACTCGATGTCCTTGTAAACGGTGATCCAGTTGACGCACTCTCTATCATTATCCATAAGGATAAATCATACGAAAGGGGAAGGGATCTTATACAAAAACTTAGATCACTCATCCCCAGACAGCTCTATGAAGTTGTATTACAGGCCTCAATAGGAAGCAGGGTCATCGCCCGTGAATCAGTCAAGCCAGTCAGAAAAGACGTTACCGCAAAATGTTACGGTGGCGATGTAACTAGGAAAAGAAAACTCCTCGAAAAACAAAAGAAAGGGAAAAAACGCCTAAAACAGGTTGGTAACATCGAGATCCCCCAAGAGGCTTTTCTCGCCGTCTTAAAAACTTCATAAAACATACTATTGCTAATCTGAATTAAGCTTTCCGTGAGTGATGACTGGAGTGTTTCATCCATTATTAAAAAACAAAACTGGAATCTTATTACCTGGTATTATTATCTAAACCATAAGAAAGATTCAATTAAGGAGGTTTATAATGAGTTTACAAGTTGAATTAGAAGAATTATACAATGGATTTACAAAGAAGGTTCCGCCTGAAGTATTAAACACGATGCTTGGCGTAACCCGGAGGCTAGTAGATAGCGGAATTGCTGAGAAATCCCTTAAAGTCGGAGAAAAAGCGCCCGATTTTAATCTTCCTAATCCTAAAGGTGAATCAGTCAATCTCCACTCATTACTGGAGAAGGGACCTGTTATTTTAAATTTTTATAGAGGCGGTTGGTGTCCATACTGCAATCTTGAATTAAACGCATACCAAAAACACCTGGATGAGATCAATGATTTGGGGGGTTCTTTAGTAGCAATATCCCCTGAAACACCTGACAATTCATTGTCCACTGCGGAAAAGAACGATCTAAAGTTCGATGTATTAAGCGATGTTGGAAATAAAACAGCCAATCAATTCGGATTAGTATTTAAGCTGCCGTCAGAGTTGCATGAGATATACTTGAAATTTGGGATTAACATACCGAAATTCAACGGAGATGATTCCTGGGAGATTCCAATGCCGGGAACGTATGTAATTGATAAAGACGGTACAGTTAAATATGCATTTGCAGATGCCGACTACACCAAACGTGCAGATCCTGATGAAGTAATATCTAAGCTTCAAGAGTTAGGTGATTAAGAATAAAAATTAGATAAATCCTTCTTCGATATGTGAAAGCATCCACTCTAGTTTCTGTTTAGGAGATTATGGGAGATGCTTTCGCATATTAAAAAAAGTACATGACATGAGAATAATATTGAGTCCACTCATTTTTTGTTAACCGACATCAGCATTTCTGTAATTGCGAGAGTAGCGCCGCTTATCACATCAGGATCGGTTACGACATTTATAAGCGCAGGAATTCCTGAGGAAAAAGCCCTTTCCAGAGCACCATTAAGTTTTTTAGGATCACTCACAAGCTCCCCGTAGCCTCCTAGAACATTTAAAACTTCATGAAACGGAGTAAAGTCGAGATCAACACCTACTTTGGGACATTTTTTACCGTACGTTATCTCAAGCTGATGCTTAGTCATTCCCCAAGCGCTATCATTGCAAACAACAGCTACAAATGGGATTTTATGCCTAATAGCAGTTTCAAATTCCATGAAATTCATCCCAACAGCTCCGTCCCCGGTGATCAGGGCAACCTGCTTTTCAGGTCGAGCTACTTTAGTACCTATTGCGAACGGGACTCCAACCCCCATACACCCGAGCGGTCCACCTTTTACATAATGTCCCGGGTTTTTTACATGGTAATGCCCATCAGTCCAGGCCTGCGTATCGCCGCCATCGATGACAATTATACCGTCCTCGCCAAGTACATCCTCAACCGCTTTAGAGACCCTGACAGGATGTATAGGCTTTTTATTGGAGCTTCTAAGTTTTTCTCCTTTAACTCGCTCTTTATCTCGCCATGAATTCGCCTTTTTAAGCCACGAACCAAAATTCAACTCGATCGAATTTTCTTTTATATAGCGAGACGCTTTATTTAGAACTCCGCTCAAATCGCCAACGATTCCTAAGTCTGCCGGTCTGTTTCTTCCTATCTCTGCAGAATCTATATCAATCTGCACCACCTTGGCCTTAGGGTTAAATGTTCGTCCAAATGCTATATATAGGCTCAACCTTATGCCAAGAAGGATGATTAGGTCTGCTTCTGATGTTACTTTCCTAAAAGCATTGGGAGCTGAAGCGCTTGCGGGACCAAAGCACAGCGGGTGATCGTCTGAAACAATTCCTCTTCCGAAATTGAGTGTAAAAAGAGGCATATTGGCTCCCTCAATAAACTTTAGAATTTCCTTATCAGCCCTTGAATACCAGGAGCCGCTTCCCGCAATCGCTACAGGTTTCTTAGCCCGTTTAAGTAAATCCACAAACTCCTCTATAACTCCATCCCCCGGCTCAGATTTAGACGACGGGATCAAAGTATTGTAAAGGGACACTTCCTTTTCATCGCAATTTGGGTACAAGACCTCGTAAGACATACCCAGATATACCGGTCCGGGCTTACCGGAAACCGCTCTCTTATATGCATTGCTTATGTATTCCGGAATTCGAAGAGGATCAAAAACCGTACGAGCCCATTTAGTCACGGGTGCTGCCATAGCTTGCTGGTCTATCTCCTGCAGTGAGAGTTTGTCATTTTCTTCAACACCTGATCTTCCTGAAATTATGAGAAATGGAGCATTTGACATATACGCACCTGCAATACCGGTAAGAGCATTTGTAAACCCTGGCCCAGCAGTCACAAGACATACTCCGGGCTTCCTTGTTACTCTCCCGTAAGCGTCTGCCGCCATTGCGGCGCCCTGCTCATGATGGGTGTCAATAATCCTAATCCCTAAATCCAGGCAGGCATTATAGATAGGGTTTATATGACCTCCCCCAAGAGAAAAAATTTCTCTCACTCCAAGCTCATGAAGAGTTTTCGCCACAAGGTAGCCCCCTTGTACCTTAGCCATAAAATATCCTCCTATCTTTTGATGATCGATACCTAATACTTTTACACTTTTAAAATTCCAAATCAAATCTCTATTTCTCATAATCTAAAATTTCCAGCAAGAATCGGAAGTATAATATATCGGTATTAATTACATAATGTGTTAGAATAGAACTCTAAAATTAAGGAGGTATAAACATGCCTGATCAAGAACAACCGCAAGGTCAAGAACCGGGACAAATGGGAAACCTTGCCAATTCAATACTCATGGCTTTTAATCTAGGTGTCCAATTTAATCAGCAGACTCAGGGCACAAAGAGCATTACAGAAGTTACGGGCGAATTGGGACATACAATTTATACTAACATGACGCAGGTATATGGGGAGCAGATCCAGGAAGATTTACTCCGCACGAATACCGAATATTTTCTTCAAATAGCCTTGATGGGATACATCGTACCCTCGGTATGTGCATACGATGAAGAATTCAAAAATAGACTCCTTCAATTAATCGAGATGAGAGCACAAAAAACACAGGGCCAACAGCCCGATGGTGGAAGTAGGATTATTACTACATAGGATAATTATATGAGCAAAAAAGTTCTTGGCGGTAGAGAAAAAGTAAAGGTAGCTGTAGTTCAAGCCTCTCCGGTATTTATGGATAAGGAGAGGACCATTGAAAAGGCTTGCAGTCTCATCAAGGACGCCGGCAGGAACGGAGCGGAGCTTGTAGCTTTTTCAGAAGCCTTTATCCCTGGTTATCCGGCTTACTACACAATGGGATACGAAACCCCTCCACAGGAATGGACCGATTTCATGATCGCTCTTCAGGATAATTCACTACAAATACCAAGTGAAGATACTGCAATTCTGGGAGAGGCGGCAAAAGAAGCGGGAGCATATGTTGTAATAGGATGCAACGAATTAGATGACAGGCCAGGAAGCCGGACAGTTTACAACTGCCTTCTTTTCATAGACAAAAACGGGGAAGTAATGGGAAGGCACAGAAAAATAATGCCCACTTATACGGAAAGAATTTATTGGGGACAAGGAGACGCGAGCGACATAAAGGTATTTGATACAGATATAGGGCGAATAGGTGGTCTAATATGCTGGGAAAATCATATGACTCTCGTAAGAGCAGCTATGATTCATAGAGGGGAGGAGTTTCATATTGCCGTTTGGCCGGGTAACTGGAAAAGGGGGGATCAAAAACTGCTTGAAGCGGATACGAGCCCGGGGGGAATTAACTGCAACATTCAAGCCTTGATAAAAGTGCACGCTTTTGAAGCAGGCGCTTTTGTCTTAAGCGGATGCGGTTATTTGGATTCAGACGATTTCCCTGAGAAATGGCATGGGATAAGAGACGGGGAGCATATTAACTATGATTGGGCCAGAGGCGGAAGCTCAATTGTTAACCCTGCTGGTAGATACCTTGCCGAACCAAATTTTGAAAAAGACGCAATATTATATGCCGAGTGTTATGCAAATCAGATAAAAGCGGTAAAAGCCGTATTTGACTCACTCGGACATTATTCTCGCTGGGATGTGGCTCAATTAGCTATTAGAAAAGAGGGCTGGGAACCTGAATTTGAATTAAATGATAATCTAAAACCACAAATTGATTTAGCCGACTCTGAACTTAAAAGAATATCAGAACAATATGAAATTAGTTTGGAAAATCTAGAGTCTTTGATTAAAGACCTTACACAACCTGACAATAATTAGTCCGCTTTATTGTTTTAAGACTGACAGTTCATTCATTACAGAATTTAATTCCCCTTCTATAATGGAGCGTATCTCATTAAGTTTTACATCATCCTGCGCTTCAAATCTAAGAACAAGAGCCGGCTGTGTATTTGATGCCCTTATAAGGCCCCACCCATAGGGAAACTCAATCCTCACCCCGTCAATGTCTATGACCTGATGACTGCTGCTTAGCTCGGCCTTTACCCTATCCACAACCTGGAACTTAATCTCTTCAGGACACTCAACCCTTATTTCGGGTGTAGACACGGACTCAGGAATTCCTTCAAGAAGCTCCGATACTTTTTTGCCCGTTCTGGAGATAATCTCGAGCAAACGGAGTCCTGCATATAGAGCGTCATCATAACCGAAGAACTTATCAGCAAAAAAGATGTGTCCGCTCATCTCACCCGCCATTGCAGCATTTTCAACTTTCATTTTGTCTTTGATAAGCGAGTGTCCGGTCTTCCACATAATCGCTTCCCCTCCAGCTTCTTCAATTCCCCTAAAGAGCGTGGTCGAACACTTTACATCACCTATGACCTTGGCACCCTTTTCTCTTGATAAAATATCCCGTGCAAAAATAAGTACCAGCATATCTCCCCAGATAATCTCTCCATTTTCATCAATAACGCCAATCCTATCTCCGTCCCCATCAAAGCCTAAACCAACCTCAAGTTTTTCGCTCAAAACTGTTTCTATTAATTCAGCTAAATTTTCTTCCACTGTAGGATCCGGATGGTGGTTAGGAAAAGTCCCGTCTGGAATTTCGTAAAGCTCGGTCAGTTCACACCCGAATTCTCTAAACATCTCAGGTCCTATAATTCCAACCATTCCATTTCCGTAATCTGCGGCAACTCGCAATCCCGGCTTTATATCCAGATTATCTTTTAGAAATTTTATATAATCTCCCCTTATATCAGCGCCGTTCGTATTCCCTGAACCCAAAGCAAACTCACCTTTCTCGGCTAACTTCCTGATCACCTGTATCTGCTCGCCGAAAAGGGAATCCTTTCCGGAAGATAGTTTGATCCCGTTATATTCCCCAGGGTTATGGCTTGCCGTAATCATTACTCCCCCGTCCACCTCTAGGTTATAGAGCGAGAAGTAAAGCATAGGGGTTGAGACCATGCCGATGTCGAGAACATTAATCCCTGTCGAATTAATACCCCTTGTCATAGCTCCCTGCAAGCTCAGGGGAGCTCAGCCTGCAATCTCTGCCGATTGAAAGACGGGAAGCTCCAAGATCTTTCATATAAGTGCCGTACGCCTTACCTATTATTTCAAAAACTTCCTCGTCTATATCGGCACCTATTATGCCTCTGATATCATATTCTCTAAATATTCCGGGATTTATACTCACGATCGATCGAGCCTCCATCTTGATGTTCCGGGTTAGCAACAATTTTGCCCAATCATAATACAGTATTGAGACAGCTTTTAAAGCATCGTCTTGACTTTAATTTTCCCCCTTTTATCCTTTCTCCTCATGATTTCACCTTCGTTTACCGAATTTAAGAAGAAACTCAAAAAAGGAAATTTGATACCGGTATGGCAAGAAGTGCTGGCCGATTTCGACACTCCTGTATCGGCTTTTAAGAAAATTGAGTCTGGGAAATACTCATTTTTACTGGAGAGTGTAGAGGGAGGAGAGAAATGGGGAAGGTACAGTTTTCTGGGTTCGGAACCATCTGTTATTTTCAAATCAAAGAATGGAAATATTGAAATAACTGAGAAAGGTAAGACAAAAAAGAGCCAGGGCGACCCGATAGACGCACTCAGAGATCTTTTATCGAGATACAAACCTGTGACTACACCTGAACTGCCAAGGTTTCACGGAGGCGCTGTAGGCTACTTTAGCTATGACATCGTAAGGCATATTGAAGATTTACCTGAGATCGGAGTTGACGATCTTGGACTCTGGGACTCTCTTTTTATGATTACGGATTTGGTGCTCGTATTCGACAATGTGAATCATAAAATAAAAATAATCTATAACGCTTATGTCCCTGAGGTGAAAGAGGCACGGGAAGCCTATAATACAGCAGTGAATAAGATAGAAGATATCATCAAGAAACTAAGAAAACCCGTAAAGCATTATAAGAACAATACGAACAAAAATATTAGAAAAAGCAAAGGGGCCCTTAAACTCAAATCGAACTTTAAACCCCAAGATTATAAAAAGGCCGTTAAAAATACGAAGGAGTACATCAAAGCGGGTGACATAATTCAGGCTGTAATTGCGCAAAGGTGGAAAACAAAGCTCGATGTCGACCCCTTTGACTTATATAGGTCGCTCAGGGTATTGAACCCCTCGCCCTATATGTTCTATTTGAATTTGAGAACCGAGACACTCGTAGGCTCCTCCCCTGAAGTAATGGTAAGGGTTGAAGAGGGAGAAGTAGTGAGTCGCCCAATTGCGGGTACTAGACCCAGGGGGAAGACGGAAAAAGAAGATTTGAAGCTTGAAAAAGAGCTCTTGGCCGACCCTAAAGAAAGGGCTGAGCACATAATGCTCGTGGACCTTGCAAGAAACGATTTGGGACGTATTTCAGATATTGGGACTGTAAAGGTTGATGAATTTATGATAATAGAACGGTATTCACACGTCATGCACATTGTCTCAAACGTAATTGCAAAACTGAGCAGGAAAAAGGACGCTTTTGATGTTTTAAAAGCAACATTTCCGGCAGGCACACTTTCGGGCGCACCTAAAGTAAGGGCAATGGAAATAATTGAAGAAATGGAACCCAACAGACGTGGAGCATACGGCGGGGCTGTAGGCTACTTTAGCTTTTCAGGTAATATGGATACTTGCATTACTATAAGAACATTTGTTATAAAGGACAATGAAATATATATTCAGGCTGGGGCCGGGATTGTTGCCGACTCAAATCCTGAAAAAGAATATCAGGAGTCTGTAAACAAGGTAAAAGCTCTTGTTAAAGCAATTGAAGTAGCCAAGTCAGGATTATAAAATGATATTAATGATAGATAACTACGACTCTTTTACTTATAACCTGGTTCACTATTTAGCTGAACTGGGCGAAGAGGTCGTAGTACACAGAAATGACAAATTAGAACTTGAGGATATTGGAAAACTTAACCCGGACATGTTGGTTGTATCCCCCGGTCCATGTACTCCCAAAGAGGCGGGAATCTCGGTAGAGGCAATAAAGAAATTTGCGGGGCGTATGCCGATACTCGGAGTTTGCCTGGGTCATCAATCAGTAGCATACGCTTATGGCGGAAAAATAGTGAGAGCTGACAGACTTCTTCACGGCAAGACCTCTGAAATCCACCATGACGGGAAGGGGATATACAAAGACATACCCGACCCCTTTGAAGCTACCAGGTATCATTCACTCATTGTAAATAAAGAATCGCTACCCGAAATATTTGAGATCACAGCCTGGACTGATGAGGGAGAAATAATGGGGATACGGCACAAAGAACACATGATAGAGGGGGTACAGTTTCACCCCGAATCCATTCTTACTAAACACGGGAAAGATCTGCTCAAAAATTTTATTTCTATTGCCAAGAAGAAAAGCAGGAAATAGTAATAGACATTGATTCCGAGCAAACGCTCGGTTAATTTAATCAGACTTTCAGTATTAGTCTTTGCATTAAGGAGCATTAATATGAAGTTATTATTCAAACCACGTGATCCTAAATACATAGGAAAAGGAACTCTCCCCTTCGGCACTTTCGAAGATACTTCCAAGTGGCAACCCCTTACAAAATATTTGGAAAAAGGGGCAGAGATGTTTCCAGAAAAAACTATGTTCAAAGTAGCTGACCGTGATGGGAAGTCTCAATAATAACTTCACATATCAAGAAACAAATAACTGGGCAAACCGTATAGCTAACGGACTTAAAAATGATTACGGTATAAACAAAGGTGAAAGAGTAGGAATTTATATGCTTAACTCACCTGAATATGTTGTTTCAATACTAGCGTGTCATAAGACCGGAGCAGTTCAAGTACCTATCAATAAGGATGAAAAGGGTGAAAGACTTGCCTATGTAATCAATTACTCAGAAATGATAACACTTATTCTGGACCCTGAGGGGGTTGAGTTTATCGAGGAAAGTAGCAGAGAGTTTGGAAAACCTTCAAAACATATTTATGACCGGAGATCCAAAAAGGTTCCGAAGGAGATATCGGGAATAAGAACCCTCCCGTTTTCAACTTTTGACAACTATTCAAGTGATAGCCCCGGGGTTGAGGTAACAACAATGGACGCTCGAAAGATGCATGTTTACCTCAGGGAACGACAGGAATGCCCAAAAGGGGTCTCAAGAAACCACGGCGGGTAGTATTAACAGTAAGAGGATTTATACAGCAGCAAGAATTCGCAACGAAGATATTCTAATGAGCGTTCTTACCCTAGGACATGCAAATGCACAGGTGATGGGTCTTTTCAGCGCTATTGGGGCTGGGGCAAGCGTAGTTTTTTATCCCCGGTTTTCAGCATCAAAGCTTTTGGAAATGGGCTTATGAATGCAGAGCTACATATGTAGGGTCTGATTGGAGCAGTTGGCGAGTATCTATGGGTCAGCTGAACCTAGCAGAATGGGACAAAAAGCATAATATTGAGGACTGTTCTCGCAGGACCAGCGCCTCGAAACTTGGAAGAATTTCAGAAACGCTTTAATACCAAAATAATTGATGGATACGGCTCAACTGAGATGGGAATGGTATTATGGAAAGATCCCGAAGATCAACGTCTCGGTTCATCAGGATACCCAATGGAAGGGCTATTATGTAGAACTTAGAAACCCTGAAGACACTAACGAAGTAATGCGTCCGTTTTGGGACCCTTCTGAAAACCCTACTCCTCCAGATGAGGCAAAAGGGACTACTCTTTATTAAGCCCCTTATTCCTCACACAACGCTGAATGAATATTTCAAAGACGAAAGACGTACGAGAGAGGCCTTTGATGATGAGGGCTCAATTCTGATGATTTATTCGCATGCGG
>PVMK01125555.1_pt1 | contig 14396 bp, 10 predicted proteins | sample 1853481 | NCBI WGS metagenome assembly PVMK01 (sample SAMN08533507, study PRJNA380276) | Marine sediment metagenome, whole genome shotgun sequencing project. | reverse complement strand
AAGCAGAACTCGGCCTGGATGACCCGCTGATCTCCGCTTCCGACACAAAGTGATCCTTCAGCGCTTTTGGAATCTCATGTTTGGTCATCACTTTTGAGTTCTCTGGGGTTGCCGGGCAGCGGTTGATCGACACGATTATCAGGACTGTCCGGAAGTATGCGAATAACCCAAGATCGCTGTGGGTGTCAGTCGGCGATCGCTTGAGCATGGTGTTCTCCGATATTTGTAATATAACAAGTTTCCTGCGCGACTTTGACTTAGACTCGTTCTACAGCAATCATTATCCTTCACTTAAGTGTCAGGCCCAATGAATTATCAGAGAACACCTTGATCACGCACCAACCCGTAGAGAACCACGATGACATGAGGAAAGTCGCAGACAATATGCTGCGCGAAGTGGGCATGAGCCTTGAAGACAGCGGTGGGAAAGTGACTTTTGCAGGCGCCGAACCGGTTCGCAAAACAACCATGAAGGCCGGCGCTGCTCCGGCGATTATTCTCGCTGCCAACGCAGTTGCCGAGGCGGCGATTTGGAGGGAACGCACCGGAGAAGATCAGGACATTCATGTCGATCTCAGAAAAGCCTGGATCGAACAGAGTCCCTGGCAGGCGGACGCTGCCCCCTATACGCTGGTGAATGGCGCGCACAAGATGTTCAATTTTGGTGCCTATGTGGTTTTGAATCCGCAATGCCCCACTCGTGACGGGCGCTGGATGATCATGTGTCCACTCTACCCGTCGCAGGAAAGGAAAATATTGAGATTGCTGAATTGCGGCCCGGATGAAGAGCAACTCCGCGCTGCCATCATCAAGCGCGACGCGTTGGAAATGGAGGCGGCTGCGGAAGCAATACAAGTTCCGTTTCAGATGATCCGCACGGCGGAGGAGTGGGATGCAACTGAGCAGGGGCAAATAAATAATTCAACCCCGTTGATTTCCATCACCAAGATCGGCGACAGTGACCCGATTCCACTGCCGCAAGGGGAGCGGCCACTTTCAGGTCTGCGCGTGTTATCCATGGTGCATGCCGTGGCCGGCCCCTGTTGTCCACGAACGCTCGCAGGTCAGGGCGCCGACTGCCTGAACATCAACATGCCGGACTGGATCGAGTATGGAAACTTCTTTTATCAGGCCGATGTAGGAATCCGCCAGGCCTATCTCGATGCACGAATTATTGAAAACCGCCCGCTGGTCTACAAATTGATTAAAGACGCCGATGTTTTTGTCGACAATTTGCGTCCGGGTGTTGCCGACACGGAGGGCTACTCGGCGGAAGCACTTGCCGAGCGTAAGCCGGGCATCATCACAGTCAGCGTGAAGTTGAACGCCCATACGGGGCCCTGGTCACATTGGCCGGGTTTCGACATCAACGCCCACGGGATAACCGGCCTTGCAACGGCAGAAGGGACACCTGATCAACCCCTGCCGCCCCAACAGGTCATGGTCATCTGCGACATCATGACCGGCTACCTGGGCGCGATCGGCGTCAAGGCCGCGCTACTGAGGCGAGCCAAGGAAGGCGGCAGTTATCGAGTGGATGTTTCCCTTGCGCAATGCTGCAAATTCATCATGAGCCTTGGCCTGAACGACAAAGAGTTGCTGGACAACCTTGAAAGCCTCGGTGAGGAGCACCAGATCGTGAAACCGAATCTCATCACCGGCATGACGGCTTTCGGTGAATTCACCAAAGCCGGCTCCCAGGTCGAGGGAATGAAGACCCCTCAGCACTGGGAGGACCCACTGATTTACGTACCGGGATCCTGCAAACCGGAATGGTTATAGACCGATTTGCTTTCTGAATAGTTCTTAAGGACATTGCTATGTACAAGATATTCTCAACCACAGGGAAGCTGTTTTCATCGGCGACCCTGATCGGAGGGCTTTTATTGTGCTCCGGGGCAGCCTTCGCAGAGGAAGAAGAGACCAAAGAAAAGCCCAAGGGCTTACTGGAAAACGGGCTGATCTCACTCACCAAGACCCTTCCTCCGGTGACCAAGGTTTTCAACTATGCCGGGGACATCTCGACCCGGGCAACCATGTTTGGAGATTCAGACGGTAAACGTACCGATCTCTACAACAAGGGTATTACCATTGATGGTACGTTAACGCAGGTATTGCAGGGCGTCACCTCGGGAGGCCCGAGATCGGATATTGACCACTCGGCTCATTACAATGGTCTGCTCGAAGTCAATGCAACCTTCGACACGGCCAAGTTGGGCTGGTGGTCCGGCGGTGTGCTGATGACGACGTTGATGAGCAGTTGGGGCGATCCCATTTCAAGCTCAGCGGGCAACGTATCCCCAGTGAACATGACGCCTATGTGGCCAGTACCCTTTGATAATTCAACGGAGTTGACTGAATACTACTTGATGCAGGCATTGCCCAACGACATGTTGTTGCTTGTCGGTCGACTGGATGCCACCAACTACCTGGACAAGAACTCATTTGCGAACAATCCGGAAAGTCAGTTTCTCAACACCATGCTCAACAATAACCTTTTGTGGGGCGAGTTTCTGACCTTTTCTACCTATGCCGGCCTGCTCATCAAGCCGGTTAATAAGGACTTGAAACTGGGTTTTGCCGTCTGGGACCCTGAGACTCAACCCGGTGATTATGGTGGCGTTTGGGACCATTATGGCGTTGCCATCACGGCAATCTGGGATTACGAAGTAAAAGGCCTGAAGGGGGCGCTGTCCCCTGTTCTTGCTTACACCAACAAAGATGCGCTTCCTGGTTCCAACCACATGCTGGCTGAGTTCCCGCTCAAGGATATTCTGCTGAATATCCCACCCAAGAAGGGGAACTGGATGTTCACTATAACCGGTGAGCAGTACTTGTGGACTCCGGAAGGCTCGGCTTTCCCAACCGGAGAAAACATGAAAGATTACTTTCTGCCAACGCAGGATTTCGTCACCAACGCACCGGGTGTTGGTATCTTTTATCGCTTTGCCTACACGCCGGAAGACCGCAATCCGTGGAACATTGTCGCCAGTTTGGGTGTCGGCGCTCGTGGCATCATTCCGGGACGTCCGTATGACCGCATGGGTATTGGCTGGTATGGGATGTACGAATCGGGTGATTTCCAGGATATTCCCATTGTCGGCGAGGCGCTGGGCGACGAATCAGGGTTTGAGGCTTTTTACAATTTTGCCATAACTCCCTGGCTGCAGCTCTCCGCCAGTGCTCAATACATCAACCAGGGGCTTGCCGGACGGGATAACGCCTGGGCACTTGGAACACGGCTTTTTCTGAGATTCTAGAAGACACCAGTAAATTTCTGCTCAACAACCGAAGGAGGTAGATTCAATGAATGATCCAAGACTGGGGGGCCAGGTCGGGACGGATCCGATGCACTCACCCACCACCCATACCGGGCATGCACGGACAAACGTCCACGCTTCAACCGCCCATGGCGCAATCCAACTGACCGCCGAAGAGCAGGAGATGGTGGACGGCAAGAAGGGCGATCTGCTGCAAAAGGCTATCAAGACCGTTGTCGCCTATGGCGAGCTTTTTGGCGCCGACAAGCTGGTTGATCTGCAGGCGGCGCCGCATCTTGCGGTGAGCTGGGGCAGCGATGGGATCAAGCCGCTTTTGGATATCTATCGCGAACTGGCCGATGGCGGGTTGAAAACCTATGCGCCCTTCACCGCAGACCCAATGCCGATGGATCCCGAACATTTGCCGGTAAGTGACGCCGAACAGGCCGTTGTGGATAAGGTCTACAACCGCATGGATGAGCTGAAGGAGTTGAACACCAGGCTGGGGATGCGCGACCCCAAAAAAGACTGGAGCTGCGCCTGCTACCTGCCGGAAATGGGCAACACGCCCAAGCTGGGCGACAATCTGGCCTGGTCGGAAAGCTCGGCCATCAATTTCTCCAATTCGGCTCTTGGGGCGCGGACCAACCGCAACTCGATGGGTGTCGACATGCTGTGCAGCATCATTGGCAAGGCGCCGCATTTCGGCTTGCTGACCGATGAAGGCCGCCAGGCGGTCTGGCTGATCGACGTGCGGACCACCAAGATGCCGCATCCCGAGATGATCGGCTCGGCAATTGGCTTGAAGGTCATGGAAGACGTGTCTTATATCATCGGCATGGACCGGTTTCTGTCGGGTGTGACCGAGGAAACCACGGGATACCTCAAGGATCTTGGGGCAGCAACCGCCAGCAATGGGGCTGTGGGGCTTTACCACATGGAAGGGGTCACCCCGGAAGCCGTTAAAAAAGGCCGCGATCTGCTGAACGAAGGCTATCAGACCTACGTGATCGACGATGCCGAGCTTGACCGTATTTACAAGAACTACCCGGACCTGTGGAAAGACAAGCACGGCACGCCGCAGCGTGTGTTCCTGGGCTGTCCGCACATGTCCTACGGCCAGATGGTCGAATGGGCCAACCGGATCGTCGATGCGATGGACAAATCCGGCAACGACAAGATCAAGTGCCCGACCTATCTGTTTGGCTCGATCTATGTGAAGGAGCGGTTCGAGCAGAAAAATTCCGATCTGGCCAAAAAGCTTTATGCCTATGGTGCGACGATCCCGATCAACTGCCCGATGATGTGGTGTTCGACCCCTGTCGAGGGGGCCGAACGGGTTGCCACAAATTCAAACAAGACCCGCGTCTATACCACCGCGCGGTTCTTCTTTGATGATGAACTGACCCACCTAATTGTCACCGGCGAATTGCCGGAAAACGTCCGCTGAGTCGAGATAGGGAGACAGATAATGACTGAAACAAAAACTTTTAAAGGCCGTCCGGCTCTGCCCGGCACCGTCGAATCCACTGCCGTCGTGTCACATATCGGGTTCAACACCTGCGCAACTTACGTCGACGTGCTGATCTCGGGGTCGAACTCTGGCGTGTGCCAGGACCATGACAACCCCGACCTGTACCAGCAGGACCTGCAGGACAAGATCCTGTGCATCCCGCAGACCATCGGGTCGTCTTCGGCAGCAACGTTGCTGATGATCGTGATGCAAAAGGGCATCGGTCCCAAGGCGATATTATTTGCCAATCATATCGACTCGCTGGCTGCTTGCGGCCTGCTGATGGCCGATAACTGGATGGACAAGCGCACCATCACCGTTGACCTGCTGGGTGACGATTTCCTGAACTCCGTCAAGACCGGCGACACCGTCGCCGTGCATGAAGACGGCACGGTGGTTGTTACGCCGGCCTGACCTCAAGATACAGGACCAACCCCGCGGTGGACGACCATCGCGGGAATCTGTGAACTCGATTTTAGCGAGCCATATGGAAACAATCACCCAATCTGCCATTGCAAGACTGGGAATGACCGCAATTGGCCGAACTGAGAACTAATCGATGACGCAATCCCCGGTCAGAGAAGTTCTGCTTGTCGCCCAACACCGGAACTGATCGCTGTAAAGGTGATCAGGGCGGTTATCGACCCAATGTTTGGTATCCATTAATAGCTATGCTCTAATTTCCGGTATCAACTCAAATATGCCAGCGAGGAATTTTCATGAAATACCGCCTGTTCGCTTTGATAATTACAACTTGTATCTTCTCTGTAATTTCTACGGCCACAGTATTCGCCAAGGAATATGATCTGGTCATACTAAATGGACGCGTGATGGATCCACAAACCAATCTGGACGCAGTGCGAAATGTGGGAATAAATGATGGAAAGATCGCCAAGATCACCGAACACAAAATCGAAGGCAAAGAAACCATCGATGCGACCGGGCTGGTTGTAGCACCGGGTTTTATCGATGGTCATGCACATACTACTGATTTACCGCTGGGCCAGAAAGCCATGCTTCGGGATGGCGTCACTTCAGCGATGGAACTTGAGGGTGGTGGTTTGCCGATAGACAGATGGTATTCCGTGCTGGAAGGCAAGTCACAATTGAATTATGGAGCTTCGGTTTCATCCGCGGCTGCCAGAACGGCCGTTTTTGATCCAAACTATCTTAAATCATCAACATCTGGAGACGTCATTGTTGATATGTTCTCCGGAGTTCATGTAACCGGCGACACCTTCAGCCGCGTGGCGACCGATGATGAAGTTACGCAGATACTGGCACTGGTTGAGGAAGGCTTGAAACAGGGAGGGCTCGGAATTGGTATCGTGCCGGGCTATATTGTTGATGGAATGCGCTCAACCGAAATCATCGGTCTGCAACAACTGGCCGGTAAATATGGGCGGTTTTCACATGTGCATGCGCGCTGGTCGAGTCAGATGCCACCATCAACTGGCCTGTCAGGTTTTCAGGAAGCCATCTCTTCCGCGGGAGAGTTTGGAGGCGGTTTGATTCTGGCTCATTTTACCGCTCAGGCGCTGAACCTGACGGAGGCATCCCTGAGTTATGTCGACAGCTTGCGTGCTGACGGACTCCCCGTGGTACTGGAAATTTATCCGTATAACTTTGGTGCGTCGGGTAATGGTGTTGGGGCTGATTACCTGAAGCCGGATAACTATCAACGAAATATGGGGCGGTCGTATAAAGACATCATTAACACCGCAACCGGTGAACCTTTGACCAAAGAGTCATATGAGGCTTTGGTCAAGAGTAATCCGTTTGCGCCGGTGCTGTTCTACAACGCAAAAGAAGAGGACATGGAAAAAGGATTGGCCCATCCCGACGTACTGGTTGGTTGCGACTGTTTTCCATTCACCGATAAGGACGGCAAATTTATTTCTGACTGGGATACTCCCTGGGAAGATGCCAATACGCATCCACGGACAGTAGGTGCACATGCCAAGGTTCTGCGACTGACGCGTGAAAAAAGTCTGATGCCGCTGATGACCGCGATCAGCAAAATGACCTTCCGGTATGCGGATTTTCTGGCTAACAACGGTGTGCCCCAAATGGCCAACAAAGGGCGAATCCAAAACGGCGCCGATGCTGACATCACAATTTTTGACCCCAAAACAGTTAGCGATAACTCAACACTTGTGAAGGGACATAATGCGAGGCCGTCAACCGGCATACCTTATGTTGTTGTGAACGGCACCATCGTGGTCAAGGATTCGAAAGTTCTCAAAGGTGTATACGCCGGTAAGCCCATCAGACTGCCTGTACAAAAGTAGTGGTGCAACATGTGAGAGCAAAGCGCCAGACAGGAAACCATTGGGGCGGTATTTTGGCTGCCCCATCTTAATTGATTTAGGTGCTTTCATGGTTTTGCTTTTCTCTGCTTTTGGCCGGTTGCGGTCGTTCATCAGATGTGAATTTCAACAATTTGAAGGGCTGCAAACGGCCAACAGCGGCCCTTCGTACTTTTCACCGTTAAGAGAACGGCGGTTGCCCTGCTAGTCGAAAATCTGCATTTTTCCGTTCACAAACACAGAACATATGATATCTGGTTGAAACTGTGAAGTTCTGCGGTTTAGGTCGGAATCCTCCCATTCTAGAGAGAACTGCCGTTCATAGAAACAGAATGACCAATAGTGTTTCAGGGGGGCGGATCGGAATACCTACATACGACTTAAACCGTTGCGATCAGCGACAGTTGCTTAGTGGATACGGCCGCTGTGTGCGGCGCAATTTTCCAAAGTGACTAGGTTTTGCCATTTGACATTCAGGGGCGCGTACTATTCAGGATCTTCAATCGGCTCGATGGCCTGTTGCGTTTCTGAAGTGGCTGGCTTCATATACGCCCAGATCATCGCAAGAATCCAGACGATTCCCGTGAGGATGCCTAGCCAACCGGCAACTTTGACCGCCTCCGCCTGAGGGTGATTGCGTTGCGCGGCGATTTTACCCGGCATCATTGCCAGCACGACCAGTACGCCCACCACGGTCGCAATGACCAGAATCAATACAATGGTGGCAAAAATGTCCAATCCTGTCATTGTTCAACTCCTTCAGTTTCATTGGTGTTTTCAAAACTCCCGCCCAGGGCCAGGTGCAGGTTGATCCGCTGGACCAGGCGTTGATTTTGGATGCCGATCAGCGCCGAGCGGGCCGCCAATACGCGTGCCTGGATTTGTAACACACTCAACATATCGACGCGGCCGACGTTGAACTGTTCCATCGTCAGCTTCATGGCCGCGGAATTGTCTGCAACTGCCTTTTCCAGGAACTGTTGCCGTTCAGCGAACAGGCTTTCGTTGTTCAATGCGTTTTCGACTTCCGAATACGCAGTGAGCAAAGTAAGACCATAGGCGGCGATTGCGGCCTGCTGGTTTGTGTTCGCAATTTCGACCTGGGCTTCCAGCGCACCACCAGTGAAAATCGGTGCAAACAGCCCGGCACTGAGTTGCGTCAGCTCGTCCGTCAGTGCGGTGGTGCCAGCGACACCCGTCAATGAAAAACTGGGCAAACGCGCCAGTCTTGCGTCTTCACTGGCAAAAAAGGCGGCTGCAACACGGCGCTCCGCAGCGATCAGGTCGACCCTTCTTGCCACGATGTCTGCCGGTATACCAGCGGGGATCGGTGGTGGCACTGCTACCAGCGCATCGGCAGTTTCGAGTTCCGCCGAAGGGTAACGTCCCAGCAACACCTCCAGCGCCCGGAGTATTTGCTCGTTGGCGCTACGAACAAGCCGAACGGCCTCTTGCGCACTGGCCAAATCGGCTCCCGTAAGGTAAACATTCTGCAATGGCAGTTGGCCGACTTCATGCTTGGCCTCTACGAGTACCAGAATTTCTGAGAATATGTTGACTGCTTCTTCGGCCAGTTCGAGCTGGAGTCGCGATTCTATCGCCAGGAACCAGGCCCTGGCGGTGATCGCCGCCATTGATTGGCGCGCGAATTCGAAATCCGCCTCGGTGGCCGCAAGCGCCTCTTCACCGGCGCGTGCCCGTGCACGGAGCTTGCCCCACACGTCCGCTTCCCAACTGACCAATGCCGTCGCGCTGTAAGTCTCCCCGCTCAGATCGTGACCTGCATACATACGGCTCACGGAACGGGTACCGTAATCCCCGCCTACACCTACCATTGGCGACAGTGAGGCGGCAGCAAGGCGGGATATCGCGGAGGCCCGCTCTACCTGGGTGGCAGCAAGACGCAGGTTGAGATTGTTTTGCAGCATTTCTTCAACCAGTGCCTCGAGCTGCTCGTCTCCAAATGCAGCAATCCAGCCGTCATCTACCTTGCCACTGTCTGCTGCGTCCGCCGACCATTCCGGGGGTATTTCCGTTGATGATGGCAAAGCTTCATCTGCGATTTCGGACTGAGTCGGGGCTTGCTGCACTGCGCACGCGCTCAAACTCATGCCCACCGCAGCAAAAAGCAGAACAACGGGGATGGATGGATGCGGGAATCGACGGAACATCAGATCGGATTCACATAATTAAGGATACTCTCCATGCGCAGCATCACTTTCCTGATGACATGAATCGCCTCAAATTTTTCGGAGTAGACAGCCGCAGTGCCTATAGCTCCAGTTGGGAGCCTTTTCGTCAATGATTCATCATCGAGTTTAATCCTGACCGGAAAACGCATCGGAAAAAGCTGTCTTGGAGCAATCAGCTGTGCCGATGGAAGTTGCTGACCAAGTGCTATGTCCTCAAAAATATATTCCACCTCGCCCGTGAAAACTTCTCCGGGGAAAACCTTGAACACCAATTCAACTGCCTGTCCGGACTCGATATACCGGGAATGAATCTGGTGCAGGAGAACAATTACCGCGCCTGCATCGTCCTCGACAAATACACCGGCCGGAGTCCCCTGGCGCCCTGCTACCGGGCCGTAATACCAGGTTGGTCAGGTAACCGTTCGATGGTGCGCGGACCGCGGTTTGTTCAAGATTGAACAAGGGCATTGTCCAGTTGCGCCTGCAATCCATCGGATTGGGCCTTGAAAGCTTCGAGTTCATACAGGCTGCCAGCGTCACGGCTGGCCAGCTTTTCAGACTGCTCAACCCTCAGTTTTGCCAGGGCGAGTTGTGCTTGCTAGCCCGTCAACAGCCGCCTGGTACGGCCTCGGGTCGATCTGAAACATCACATCACCCGGCCTGCAGCGGGCTGGTGGGTTTTGACGTTGACTTCGATCACCTCCCCAACCACATTGGGAACAATTGCAATCGTACTGCGCCACACGATGCCCGCCCCGCTGGGGGCATAAAAGCTCAGCGGAACGAACAGCACGAGCAACAGAGCAGTACACAACAGCGGGCGACAGCTTGGTCCACAGGTTCAATGGAATGACTTTGAGCTTGACCAGCAAAGGCCAGCACTGCCACATACACGAGCGTAAGAACAACAATCATATCTGAGCTTCCCGTATTTCAGTTGCTTGATGGCACGCAAGACCTGTCAATTTTTCAAGTCCGATGCCTGCTATTTGGGGTCCTCGAAAAGACAGGCATAGTGAAACGTTAGAAAGGTTGCATGCGTAGCTTGTGCTACATTGACAGATACGCGAAATGCGAAATGATAATCATCTGCGCTATTGATATTTTACACTGCCGATGGAGTTAAGTCACGTTACTACGGGATGGGAGTTGCTTTTGCTAGCGGTGACAGGGCTGCTGAAATCTTTCTTATTCAGTAGTCGTGTCAGCCACCACAATCGAAATCAATCAGGAGTTAGAGAATGTTCAACATCAAGATCAGCGGCGTAGTGGCCGTGGCATGCCTGGCCGTCGCCGGCTGCTCACCGGCCGATGAACCGGATTCCTCGGCTGCGGCGCCCGCCGCCAAGGCCAAAGCATCATCAAATTCCGTGCTGGCAAAAGACCACTTCCATCCCAAGGGCAAGGAGCCATCCGAGCACACCAAGCGCATCCTCATAGAGGCCCGGTCAGATCTGCCATTTAGTGACAAGCGCGACTTCGAGGAGTATGCGAAAGGCTTCATTGCTGCGCCGGACTCGAAAATTATCGAGGCCGATGCCGGCCATGTCGCCTGGGATATGGAGCGTTTCAACTTTCTGCTGGAGCAGGACGAATTCGACAGCATCCATCCGTCACTGGTGCGCCAGTCGCAGCTCAACATGAACTTCGGCTTGTACGAAGTCATTCCCGGAATCTACCAGGTGCGCGGCTTCGCACTCGCTAACATTACGTTCGTCAGGGGGGAGACCGGGTGGATCGTGTTCGACCCCACCGAGGCTTCGGAATCAGCGCGGGCAGCCAAGGATCTTCTCGACGAGCATGTCGAGGAATTGCCGGTTGTAGCCGTCATTTACTCTCATAACCATGGCGATCACTGGGCCGGCGTTCGTGGGATAGTCGACGAAGCCGACGTGCGCTCGGGCAAGGTTCCGATCATTGCGCCTCGCGATTTCATGAAACATGCCATAGCGGAAAACATGTATGCCGGCCATGCCATGAAGCGGCGCATGTACGACCAATCCGGCACACTGCTTCCGGCGAGCCCATATGGCCACGTTGGCCAGGGGCTAGCGCAGTCAACAGCGGCTGGCCACACCGGCCTGATTTCGCCGTCGCGCATTATAGAAGATGACATTGAAGAACTCACTGTCGATGGCGTCAGGATGGTGTTTCAAAACACGCCCAACACCGAGGCGCCGTCAGAAATGAACACCTGGCTGCCGGACATGAAGGCCTTTTGGGCGGCTGAAAACGTGACGGGTGTGTTCCACAACATATACACGCTTCGCGGCACGCCGGTCCGCGACGCACTCGCATGGTCAAAATACATAAATGAGGCGCTGTACATGTTCGGCCAAGACGCTGAAGTCATGTTCGCGTCACATCACTGGCCGCGATGGGGCAGTGATCGTATCCAGGAGGTCTTGAAGGGCCAGCGGGATCTCTACGCGAATATGAATAACCAGGTATTGCACCACGCGAACCAGGGCGTAACGATCAACCAGATCCACAACGTATACGAAACGCCAAAGAGCATCTCGGATCAGTGGTATAACCGCGGCTACCACGGCTCTCCGGAGCACAATAGTCGGGGCGTAGTCAATCGCTACCTCGGCTATTGGGACGTTAATCCGGCCACGCTGATCCCACTCTCACCCGCAGATTCCGCGCCGATATATGTGGAAATGATGGGCGGTGCCGGGCCGATCATGGCGAAGGGACGAGAACTTCATGATGCCGGCCGTTATTTTGAAGCATCTGAAATTTTGGACAAACTCGTGCAGGCCGAGCCAGGTAATCAAGATGCAAAGGACCTGTTGGCGGATGTTTATGAGCAAATCGGCTATCAGCAGGAAAACCCCGGGTTGCGGAACAGTTTCCTCGCGGGCGCCTACGAACTCCGCTCGGGAATTCCGGAAGGCGCAACGCCAGATTCAATGTCGCCTGATATCGCCCGTGCTATGACAACCGACTTGTTTCTCGACTTTCTTGGAATCCTCATGGACGGCCGAAACGCGGACGGAATGGCGTTCACGATCAATCTCGTGACACCTGATAATGGTGAGCAATTCGTCCTTGAAATGAGCAACAACACGCTGACTAATATAGAAGGTTACCAGGCAGAGGATGCCGACCTGACGCTCACGATAACGCGTCTGGGCCTGGCACAAGCGATGACAGGGGCCAAGTCTCTCGCGGAGCAAATTGAAAGCGGCGATGCAAAAGTGGAAGGCGATGTCGGGGTTCTGAAGCAGTTGGCTTCCACCTTCGTGCGATTCAATCCCCAGTTTGAAATTTTGCCCGGCACCGCAGGAGCGCCTGAAGAGATGGATCTGAACGACTTTGAAGTCGGTCCGGTACAGGTTCACGGCGAGTGAGCATTGCCGAGCTTAAATTGCCATAACTAATTGTAAATGCAATGGAAGGGCCCGGACCTACTCCGGGCCTTTTCTCTTGGCAGGGTATCCACTATCCTTTCGACTAATTGTGAAACTGTTCGCATCACAACTCTGGATCATTCTGGCAATCTCTTTGTTGGCCACGTGCACACATGCGCAAGCACAAAGTGACCCTGAAGAACAGAGTCCACCCGAAACAGCAGACAAACAGCCTGAAGCCGGCAAAGAAGACGCCGGGGATGGTGAAGAGTCGCTGCCCAAGAAAAAGCGAACGCTGACTTATAACGAGTACGAAGGTCCCTTGTTGTACACCCGGGTCGGCGCATTGATCATCGGCGACTACAACGCCTTCAGCCAGAATGAGGCCAGCCTGGCGCAAGTCGGCAATGTCCCCAACGAATTCGAGTTCCGGGCTGCGCGATTGGTGGTCCGCGGCACCATGGGAAAGAACCGGCGTGTTTCCTATTTCTATGCCGGGGAGTACAACGGGATGTCGCGGGAACCCGATGACAGCGCATTGCGCATGACCGACCTGGCCTTCACTGCTGATCTTGGCAAATATGGCGACCTGACCCTGGGAAAGACCAAGGAGCCCATCCACCTGGCCCGCATCATGCCCGGTGACGGCGTGCTGCTGATGGAGCGGGCGACCATGGATGCGCTGGTGCCGTCACGCGGAACCGGTGTCAAACTGCACAACACCGCGCTAAATCAGAATCTCACCTGGACAATTGGCTGGTTCAGCGATTTCTTCGTCTCGGGCAACTCCACCAGGGACCTGCATAAGCAGTTCACCGGGCGGGTCACCGGCACCCCTGTCTATGAGGATGACGGACGCAAACTCGTTCACCTGGGCATCGCCTACCGCCATGCCGAGGCCACGAGCGGCATCCTGCGCTTCCGTGAGCGGCCTGAAGCCAATACCGCACCCGACTTTATCGACACGGGCGAATTCCCGGCTGACAAATCACGAACCGTGAACCTGGAGCTCGGCGCGGTCCATGGCCCCTGGTCAATCCAGGCCGAATACCTGAAAATGTGGGTGTCCTCCCCTGAAACGGGCGACCCCAGGTTTAACGGCTGGTACCTTGCTGGCTCATGGATACTCACCGGGGAATCCCGGTCCTATAGCCGCAAGGGTGGGTTTTTCTTCAAGGTAGCACCCAACAACCCCATCGGCAGGGGCAAGAGCGGCAAGGGGGCCGTCGAACTCACGTTCCGTTACTCTGATACGGATTTTACTGACAGCCAAATCCATGGCGGTGAATTCCGGCGCTGGAGTGTTGGCGCCAACTGGTACGCGACAGACCAGTGGCGCCTGGAGGTCAACTACGGGCAGGGCAGGCTGGACCGGTTCGGGCTGAACGGTGACACTGATTTCCTTCAGTTCCGATTACAATGGCAGTTTTAGGAAACTGAAGACACCCCGTCAACCCGGTTAGGCTAAATCGAGCACAGCCTCGCTAGAAAGCCGCTACTGATATCGCCTGCATATATGAGCCTTTTCCGCAAACCAGACTTGAGAAAGCCGGAGCTTAGTCAAGCCACAATGACCGACTATGGCGCTGAAGTTGACATAAAAATTGGGAATTGTGTGTCAGGCTTGGCGATGGCAACTCTACCGATTGCTATTTGCTCCAGTTCGGCTTCGGGTCGGAAGGGAATGAGGACGGCTTCGTAGGTTAATGGCCGGTTCGGGCCAGAAAGCAGAACTTCACCAGACCCATATTTCAATGCCATTT
>PVMK01181027.1_pt1 | contig 14400 bp, 11 predicted proteins | sample 1853481 | NCBI WGS metagenome assembly PVMK01 (sample SAMN08533507, study PRJNA380276) | Marine sediment metagenome, whole genome shotgun sequencing project. | reverse complement strand
GCTGCTCGTGGAGGCGACCGGGCCGCGATTCTGTACGAATGTCCAGCCGGATGCCTCGACGAGCAGCTCGAGACGAGGTCCGCCGCGTCGCTGTTCACTCTTCGATGCGAACGCGTGGCTTGGGCCGATCCCTGCTTGGGTCGGTGACGCGCACCGCGGACGAGTAGCGACCTGTGCGAGCAGGTCGATGAGGCTCTGTCGTGTGGACGATGGGCCCGGGATTCGCTCGCAGTGTCGGCTCGATTCGTGCTACCGCTGGGGAGTTCCCAGGTCGGTATTCTGGCTTCTCGTTCCCGGATCCGGCGCTCGACGTAGCGGTGATTCTGGCCGTGGACGCGGGGCGGTGGGCGTCGTTACCGTCGGCACCGCCCCGAAGGACGGCACTCGGCTTGGAGAGCCGGTGTTCACCAACGACGAAGGAGTACCGCCATGTCTGCAGTCTTCGCCCAATACCGAGCCGCGGTTCGCTCGTTCAACCGATCCCTTCGTCACCCCCGCCACCAGGCGTTCGCCCTGGCCGTGGTGGTCGTTCTCGTCTCGGGGGTCGTCTTTTACCGCCTCGTCGAGGGTTGGAGCCTTGCCGACAGCCTCTACTTCACGGTCGTTGCGCTGTCCACGATCGGATTCGGCGACCTCGCCCCCACCACGACCTTCTCCCGTCTCTTCACCGTTCTCTACGCCCTCGTGGGCGTCGGCCTCATCGGCACCCTGGTGCACCTCGTCGTCAGCAATGCCCAACAAGCCATCGAACGCCCGGGGCCGGGCTCCGGCGGGGCGGAGAACTGAGGCCTCTCGAGTTGCTTGGTTCCCCCGGTGCCCGGTGTGGGTGATCCCTCTGGTTGCGTCTTCGGTGGCGATCATGTGGGCACTCGCCCGCTCCGGGTCGCGACCTCGCCGAGTCGGTGATTCGGCGCCTCGGGACGTCCCTTCCGAGGGGCGACGTGGAGAGCACGGTCGCCCGATGGTGGCGAGGCGACGACCACAGGTGTGGACGACCGATGGGGTAGCGTTTGCAGGGGGAGGACGGAGCGGCCACGAAGGTCAACCAGGAAGAGCAGAAACGGAATGGACCCGAAGTAGCGGCGGAAAAGACGCGGCGATTGCGCTGAGCAGGAGGAGATATGTTGCCTTTGTCTGAGGCGTGGTATCGGAAGCTGTTGGTTGCGGCTCTCGTCCTGGGCGTGGGCGGTGGTGTCGTTGCGCTGGTGTATTCCGGTATCACCAACTTCGGTATCGACCTGTTCTACGGAGAGCCGACTAGCGATGTCTGGTCGGGGCAGTGGTGGTGGATGCCTCTGGTCTCCGCCGGGGCGGTTCTGGTTGTGGTTCTGCGTGGACGGTTGAAGGTTCCAGAGAAAGTCCCCGGGGCAATCGCCTTCGCCAAGCGTGGCTGGGTTGATCCATCCAGTGCCCTCAGTCTGGTGTCGATCTCGGTGATCTCACTGTTTGTCGGCGCCAGCCTGGGACCGTCGTTCGGCATCGTGGTTGCGGGTGGGGGACTGGGGGCTTGGATCGTTTCGCGAGAGTCGACGACGGATACCGAGGCCGGACACGAGTATTCGCTCACGGGCATGGCGGGAGGCCTTGGAGCTGTGTTCTCGGCGCCGCTGTTCGCTGCGATCCTGGCTTCTGAGCTTTCGTCGACACGGAAGGCGAACTACGTCGCGGCGTTCATTCCCCAGTTCACTGCGGCGACGATCGGCTACGTGATCTTTTTCGGGGTGACCGGGAAGGTCATGCTGGACTCGTTTGAGATCTCCGGATACGAGTATGAAACCGTGCATCTGCTCTACGGGCTCCTGCTCGGGGTTCTTGCGGTGTTCACCCTCCTCGTCCAGTCGGTCATCGGAAACGGGGTGAGACGCCTCGCGGCGCTGGCGGGGAACCCCTATGTGCGCGCCGCCGCCGGTGGCGCGCTCGTCGGGCTGATTGCCTTTGCGCTTCCCCTCACCGCGACCGGGGGAACCAACCAGTTGGCGTACGCGACCCAGAACACCACCAGCCTCGGTATCGGCCTCCTCCTCGCTGTACTCGTCGGCAAGATGGCGGCCATTGTCCTGAGCCAAGAGGCCGGGTTCCTGGGCGGAACCGTGTTCCCCATCCTGTTCATCGGCGGCGCCGCCGGAATCGTCGTCAACGGACTGATCCCCGATATCCCGATTGCTCTTGCGGTGGGCGCGATGATCGCTGCGGTACCGGGAGCCATCATTGGCGCCCCCGTCAGCTTCATCTTGATCGCGGTTGGCGGCGTCGGTCTCGGAGTCGCCGCGATCGCACCAATCGGCATCGCAGTCATCACCGCCCACCTGACCGTCTCGGCCATCAAGGTGTTCGCCGCAACACGCGAAAGCATGTAACGCCCAGCGATTCCCCGTCGGGAGGATTCCATGAATGGCAGTGCTACCAAGCGAACGACCAGGTCTCCTCGTGCGGTCACTGTTGGGTTGCGTGGCAGAACTGATCATGACGCCAGCCCTCGGATTCCGGGTTGGATATCTGTTTCGGGCAGACCCGTTGATCCTTCGGGTTCCTGATGGGTCGTTTCACCACCCACCGCGCCATTCCTTGGTGAGCGCTACGCCGACGATCATGCCCAAAGCGATCGTCGGGAGCGTTCCGAACAACGTACCGAGATCCTCGACGCCGGTGATCGGGTGGCCCTCGATGATGCTCTCAAAGGCGCGCAACCCATGAGAACCAGGTGTCAGCGTAAAGAAGGGCGTCATCATCCAGACCGGCCGTCCATCGCCAGGACGCGCTCAGGACGCGATTCACCGAAAACTGGTGCGAAATGGTGATCACTTGTGAACACGTGAAGCCCTTGGTGGGACTACGTTTCTGAGCGTTTCTGCAGGTCAGCGAACTGTGTCGAAACGGACTGTTAATCCGTGTGTTGAGAGTTCAAGTCTCTCCCCCGGAGCCGAGTTAGCCCTCGTGCCGCAAGGGCGTCCGCTTGTTTGGACGGAGGTCGACTGCCCTTCCCGGGACGCACTCAGGACGCGTTTCGTTCTCGACTGCCGAAACTTGACACCGAAACTCGACATCGAGCGCGGCCCGGTCGACACAGCTGCATGTCGGGGCGGCGAAGATCGAAGAGTGTTTCGCACCGTTCCTGCTGCGATCGGAAGACCCGGACGATGCTTGCGTGTTCTCCGGCGCTCCACCTTCCGCCCGCACGCCCCGGCTGGTCGTGCAATTGGTGCTCTGCTCGTTCAATGCTGCGTCGCTGTCCCGTGAGGGGTGAGGTGGGCAGCGATGTCCTCAACGTCAAGGCTTCCCTCGGCGATAGCCAGAACGAGATGGAAGGCGTCATCGTCAGCCAGCTCGAGTGGCTCTCCGTTGGTATCCAGAAAGACTGTTGTCGCCAGCCATCCGAGCCGCTTATTGCCGTCGACCAATGCATGATTCGTCACTATTGAATGGAGAAGGGCAGCCGCTTTGAGTGTGACTGTTGGGTACGCGTCCTGACCGAATGCGCTTGACATGGGTCGGACAACTGCTGAATCCAAGAGTCCCAGATCTCTCACCGGTCCGATCTCAAGACGACGTACGAAGCCGAGCAGATCCTCAAGCGTGAGATACTCGACGCCGCTCACACAGAGCCGAGGCGATCGAGCACGTCCCCCCACTGCTCGATCATCCGATCGGTGCTGTCGGCAACCGCCTTGGCGTGACCGGTCCGTTCATAGCGGTCGAGGATGGCGCGTCGGATGATCTCCTGGCGCGACAAACCCTCGTCTCTGACAAGTTCGTTGAGGGCTCGCTCGAGCTCTTCATCGGTGCGAACAGTGAACGCCATGACAATATGGTATCACGACGGTATCACGCCGCAAGCGTTCGCTCGGTTTCCCTGGGTGTTCTCGCACACCACCTTCGGAACAGGTGGCCCAAGCGGCGGGCCCCACTCACGATCTGAAGGTGGCCAGCGGGTGACCACGCTCCAATGCGGGGCGGGGAAGTCGTAGAACGTCAACAACACGTCTCGTGGTCACGTTGACCAGCTTGTCCACGGCCTTGGGATACTTGACCCGATAGACCTGACTGTCGAGTTTGATCTGGTCGCAGCCGGGACGTCGGTGGCGTCGATCGCCGCCGATCTCGGCGTCCGTGATCAGACCGTCTACACATCGCGCAACCAACCCTTCGATCGATAGCGTCGATTCTCCACGAGGCCGGGGCCGACTGAGGTGGGGCCGAATGCGGGCGACTATTCTCGATGGTTGCCGAACACCAAGGGATTCGACTCATGACTGCAGTACCGACAACGCCGACTGAGGCGCCTCGACGTCGCCGGCGTCGAGTGAATGTCCGAGTCCTGATCGTCCGTTTCATCATGGACATCGTGCTCGTCACGGTGGTGCTGGCGTTCATGCCCGGCTTCCGCACCGACCTTGACCTGGCACTTGGGTCGATGGCGCTCCTGGCCGTCATCTACGGGTTGCTCAACGCTTTCATCCGGCCGGCGCTCGACCTGCTCCTCATGCCGTTCGTGGTCCAGACCTATGGATTAGTCGTCGTGATTGTCGATATCGTGATCTTTGGCTTGCTGGTGCTCTTGTCGGGTTCACTCGAAGCCAGTTCCGTCTGGCAGGTTCTGGTCGGAGGCGTCCTGCTTGGTGTGTTCCGGCTGATTGGGATTGGTTTCCTCGGCCTCACTCCTCCGGTCGTCGCTGAGCAAGGCGGGCTCGACCGTCCGCCGACCGCACTCGGCTTTGTGCGCTTCAGCTCAACGGCAGAAGAGCGTCTTCGATTGCTGCGCGTTCGGCAGATGCTGCAGATCCATGGCATCGATGCGCTATTCGACGGCGACGGGACGATCGCCCGGTTCAGACGTCGCCTCCAAACGTGGCTATGGCGGCCGGAGTTCCCCCTTGTCGGTGTGCCGCCCCCGGTTCGATTTCGGCTCCTCCTCCAGGATCTCGGCCCCACGTACGTCAAGATCGGCCAGATTATCTCGAGCCGAGCCCGGACCCTGCCGGTGGCATGGCAGGAGGAACTCGAGAAGCTGCAGAGTGACGTCGCGGTGTTCCCATACGAACAAGCACGTGAACGAGTGATCGCCGAACTCGGGGCACCGCCCGAGGAGCTGTACGCGGAGTTCGATCCGCCACCGCTGGCGGCGGCTTCTCTCGCCCAGGTGCACCGCGCCGTATTGCACAGCGGTCGTGACGTTGCAGTGAAGATTCAGCGCCCGGACATCCATGCCCAGCTACGTTCCGACGTCCGCATCCTGGTCCGCATGTCCCAAGCGCTGGAGCGGCGGACGCGCTGGGCGGAGGACATGGATCTGGCAGGCATCGTGCTCGAATTCGGTACCACACTGCTGCGAGAACTCGACTACAAGATCGAGGCCTACAACGCACGTCGGCTCACCCGAGTGCTCGATCCCATCGAAGGCATAAGAGTCCCCGGAGTCATCTATGAGCTGTCGTCGTCTGGCGTGCTCACCCTGGAGTTCATCCCCGGCGTCAAGTCGACCAACACGGCTGCCATCGATGCGGCCGGGCTCGACCGAGAAATCCTCGCGGACCGCGTCGTGAGCGCCGCAGTGAAGATGCTGATGATCGATGGATTCTTCCACGGCGACCCTCATCCCGGCAACGTCTTTGTCGATTTGGACAACGGTGACATGGTCATGCTCGACACCGGCATGGTGGGCGAGTTGACCTTCCAGCAGCGGATCAAGCTGGGGAGCTTGCTGCTGACTGTCCAAAACGGTGATGTCCGCGGCCTTGCTCAGACACTGAAGTCGCTGTCAACTCCATATCGGGAAACCGATGATGCCCGGTACTACCAGGACTTCGAACGCACCCTGACCCCCTACCTCGATCCTCCCCCCGGGCAGAAGGTCGAGGTCGTCGCGAAGGTGCTACCCCTGGGCCTCGACATCTTGCAGCAAGGAGGCTACCGATTCGACTCTCAGCTCACGTTGGCGATGAAGTCGATGGCCCAGGCAGAAGCGATCACCGGCGCTCTCGTACCGACGTGGACCGGCACGGAGTTCATGGAACACTCGTTCGATGCATTGAAGCAGCAGGTCCCCGACGCGATCACCTCCGACGTTATCAAGGACGCCGTGATGCGACAGGCCAGTTTCGCTGTGAGGGAAGCCGTCGAACAACTGCCTTCGCTGCAAGAAGGGGCGTTCAAGTGGCTGACGAACCTCAAACAGGGCGGATTCAAGGTTGAGCTCGGTACCAGCGATCTCGACCGGCACGTCCTCGCATTACGAGGGATCGCGATGATGTTCACCCTCGGTATCCTCATAGCCGGCCTGCTGGTCGGTTCAGCCCTGGCCGCCGGGATCGGTGGCCTCGAAGGCAGTGCGCTCGAGCCCGTCACCGACTTGGCTGCCACCATCTTCGCCATCTCAGCGGTGGTCGGAGCGATCGCAGTCGCGGTTCTATCATGGCGGCTATTCCGGCTCAGGCGCCCGCGCCGACGAGATCCGCTCGATCGCATCTGAGGTCGATCTCAGCCCACGCCCAATCGAAAGAGCCCGAAGAGGCCCTTCCTGGCCAGAGCAGTCACTCCTCTTGTTCGGGAGCATCCGGTCGAGCGGCCTCCTCGGGCGACGGAGGATTGGGGGAATCCCCTCTCTCTCGCGGCTTGGAGATGTCGTCTCCAAGGTCCGAGAACGTCGCCCCGAGAGCGTCGAAGAACGAACCGACCGTCTGTCTCGCCCCCTCCCGGACCTCTGGGTCGTTGAAGGCGTCACCAACGGTTGCGAAAGCCGCACTGATGCTCTCACCAAGCGTTCGCAATGCGTCCTTGACCTCGTCTTCCGAGGCCACCGCCGCGCCCTCCTCGCCTTCCTGGGCCTGGTAGTGATACCTGAACATCGACCCGAGCGTCTTCAGCTGTTCAACGGCGTTGCTCCAAGCTTCGTCCGACTGACCCATGGCGTTCCTTTGGCAGTCGAGGGAATGCTAGCGCGCCTCGTCCTGGACCAACTGGCAGTGCGCTTCCTGGATCTGAGCTGGTGGATTCGTCTCCATCGGATCTGTCGTGGCGACGGCGTGGATTGGTGTGTTGCGGTGACGTTACGCTCGCGCGATGGACATCGAAGCGAGAGATGCGGCGCTACGGGCTGATATCAGACGGCTCGGCAACCAGCTCGGAGATTCCTTGGTGCGTCAGGAGGGGCGTGACCTGTTTGATCTCGTTGAGCGTGTGCGGGCGATCACGAGGCGGTTGCGGGGTTCGGTCGACGCAGGGGACGCTGGGACTCTGGCGGCGCTCCTCGATGATCTCGATGTGGCGAGACTGGGCACTCTCGCGCGGGCGTTCACGACGTACTTTCATCTCGCGAATGTTGCGGAGCAGACTCACCGGCTCGATGAGCGGACGGCGCGTACGGAACGACAACGCGGCTGGTTGGAACGCACTGTTGACCTTGTCGAGGCGGCGAGGTTGGACCGTGCAGAGATCGTGGAGATGGTGGAGCGGATGGAGTTGCGTCCCGTCTTCACGGCCCATCCGACCGAGGCTTCGCGGCGGTCGATTCTCACCAAGCTCAATGGGGTGGCCGATCTGCTCGATGAGCGCAATGATCCGCGAGTGACCGAGCCAGATAGGCGTCGGATCGATCGGCGTCTCGCGGAGCTCATCGATCTGATCTGGCAGACCGATGAGATCCGACACGTCCGGCCCGACCCCCGGGATGAGGCGGTGTCGGTCATCTACTACTTCGATGAGCTGTTCCAGGGTGCGGTGCCGGAGGTTCTCGATGGCTATGCGTCCCAGATGGCACGTCTCGGGATCGATGTCTCGAAGGTCCATGTGCCGTTGAGGTTCGGGACGTGGGTTGGTGGAGATCGTGATGGCAACCCGTTTGTGACGTCAACCGTGACTGAGCATGTTGTTGCTGTCCAGCATGACCATGCGCTCCGCAACCTGATCGGAGCGGTCGAGACCCTGGCGGCCGAGCTTTCGACGTCCTCGCGAATCAGGCATGTGAGTGACCGGCTCATCGATTCTCTCAGCCGTGATCGGCTGAGGATGCCCGGCGTTCACGAGCGGTTCGGTGATCTCGATGCGGAGGAGCCGTATCGACTGAAGCTCGCGTATGTTCATCAGCGTCTCATCGACACTCGGAGCCGGATGGCGTTGGGGGCGGACTACGAGCCTGAGATCGGATACCGGAGCGCTGATGATCTGATTCAGGACCTTGGGTTGATCGCTGGATCGTTGACCGACAATCGGGGGGCGCTCGTTGCTGAGGGTATGGTCGCTCGGCTGATGCGAACGGCGTCGGTGTTTGGATTCCACCTCGCGACCATGGATATCCGCCAGCACGCAGCGGTGCACCATGTGGCGGTTGGTGAGCTACGCGATGGACCCGACCGCAACTACTGCTCTCTTGACGCCGATGAGCGAACAGCGACGTTGGTGGATGCGCTCGAAGGCGGACGAACGGAGGCTCGGAGTGGGGGAGCGTTGAGCGTCGAGGCACAGAATGCCCTCGGGTTGTTCCATACGATTCGAGACCTTCAGAACCGGTATACCACCGATGTCATCGAGAGCTACATCATCTCCATGACACAGGACATCGACGACGTCCTCGCCGCTGTCGTGCTGGCCCAGTACGCCGGCCTGATCGACGTTCCGGCCGGGGCAGCGGAGATTGGGTTCGTGCCGCTGCTCGAGACAACCACGGAATTGCGAAGTGCAGGTGACCTCCTTGATCGGCTCCTCAGCGTCGGGCCCTATCGCGAAGTCGTCCGGCTCCGAGGAGACGTCCAGGAAGTGATGCTTGGTTACTCGGATTCGAACAAGGATGGCGGCATCACGAGCTCTCAGTGGGAGATCTACAAGGCCCAGCAGCGCCTACGCGACGTTGCCAAGAAACATGGTGTTGTGCTGCGCCTCTTTCACGGGCGTGGTGGGACGATTGGTCGAGGGGGAGGACCAACTCATGACGCGATTCTCGCGCAGCCCTTCGGAACGGTTGATGGTCCGATCAAGATCACTGAGCAGGGCGAGGTGATCGCCGACAAGTATGGCCTGCCAGAGTTGGCTGAACGCAATCTCGAACTCACTTTGTCTGCGGTCATTGAAGCTTCGCTGCTTCACCAGTCGCCACGCCAACCCAAAGAGCAACTTGACCAGTGGTATCGCACGATGGATTCGATCAGTGACACCGCCTACGCGACGTACCGCGGCCTCATTGACAGCCCCGGGCTCTTTGAGTATTTCCTCCATTCGACCCCAGTCGACGAGCTCGGGGCACTCAACATCGGGTCGCGACCATCGCGACGGCCCGACGGTTCGGGTTCACTCGAAGATCTCCGCGCCATCCCGTGGGTCTTCGGCTGGACCCAGTCGCGCCAGATCATTCCCGGATGGTTCGGTGTCGGCACGGGAATCGCCGCGGCACGCAAGGCTGGACACGGTGCCACGATCGCCCAGATGCATCAACATTGGTCTTTCTTCCGGGCGTTCGTCTCGAATGTCGAGATGACGCTGGCCAAGACCGATCTCGGGACCGCACGGCGCTACGTAGAGGCCCTCGTTCCACCCGAGCACCGACACCTGTTCGACGTCATCTCAGCCGAATACCATCGAACCGTCGATGAGATCCTCGCCATCACTGGAGAACGCACGCTGCTCGAAGGCAACCCCGTGCTCCAACGCACCTTGAGGGTCCGTGACGCATACCTCCAACCCCTCCATCACCTCCAGGTCAACCTGCTCGAACGGTCGAGAAACCCCGGCGGCGATGACCAGGATCTCCAACGAGCCCTGCTCCTCACTGTCAACGGCATTGCAGCCGGACTCCGCAACACCGGATAACCAACAGGCGGTGGCAAAGATTGGGTGTATCTGCCTGTCTGCCTGAGATGCTGACCCCGCTGTGGGTTGGCGAAATGGACAGACGATGAATGAAGCAATGGAGCCGGTGACGAGATTCTGTGCTCTTGACGACACCTTCAGCGGATAGCTGCAGGTCAGCCGACGTTGGCAGCTGACTGGCCCGCGACGGCGTCAAATGCGCGGAGACCCCTGCAGGCTCACGAGGGCCGTTCTCTCCAGTCGCGATCGTTGCGAAGAGCCCGCGGAGCACCTACAGCGCCGTCGAGACCGATGCGCCCATCGATGCTCGCAATGAAACCGCTGAAGACGAAAGAAGAGGCTGACCCGGCTCGAGAGCGTAGGTCGTGGCCGAGATGGAGCCCACGAAGCTCCCGCTCGGCTCCGGCATCTGGAAAAAGCTCGAAAACCTTCGACATGGCTATTCCGTGGGGCGTTCGACGAGTCCACCGGTCGACCGCCGACGATTGATTCAGCAGGGGGAGGCTACCGGTTGTTGTGGGTTCGAGTCCGGTCCTCGGAGCTGAACATGGCTGGAACGGGCAGGGTGATGCCGGACAGGTCTGGATGTCGTCGGACGGAGAGGTCCGCTCGGGCACGGGGCGTCCGGGAAACAGCGAGCGAGGTTTCCAGACCCGGATGACCCGACAGGAGCTCCGCCGCGATGCGGTCGCCGGAGACCGTTGTCCGTTTCTATTCGTCGATTCGGTAGGTGATCGATTTCGATTGCAGGAACGCATCGAGGGCCTCGAGACCGTGGAGTCGGCCCAGTCCGCTGTCTCGGTAGCCGCCGGTTTCGACCTCGGCGTGAAGACGGTGATGAGCATTGATCCACACCGTTCCGAACTTGAGGCGACCTGCCACTCGCAGGCCGGCCGTCAGATCTGCGGTCCAGACGCTCGATGCCAGCCCGAAACGGGTGTCGTTGGCCTGTTCGATCGCTTCGGCCTCGTCGTCGATGACGGAGAGAGATGGAATGGGGCCGAATACCTCTTCGCGGAGCAGTTCGCGCGCTTCTGGCGTAGACGCGGCCAGGAGTCCTGGGCTGAGGTAGCAGTCCGAGCCGAACCGATCGAGCGACTCGGGCTCGAGGATCACCTCGCCGACCTTGCCTATCTCAGCGGTGAGGCGCTGTAGCCGGTCCCGGCTGTTGCGGTCGATGACCGGTCCCATCTGGGTGGACTCGGAGTAGGGGTCTCCCACCTCGATGCTGCTCAGGGCGGCCACGAGACGGTCGCTCAGCTCGGCGGCGATCGAGCGGTGCGCCACGATGCGGCTCGCCGAGACGCACACCTGTCCCGCGTGCGCGGTGGCGGATCGTACGATCGCCGCTACGGCGCTCTCCAGGTCGGCGTCGGCGAACACCACGACGGGTGCACTCCCTCCGAGCTCGAGGTTGAGTCGCTTGAGGGTCGGCGCTCCGGCTTCCATGATCTTCATCCCGGTCGATGTGGACCCGGTGAAGCTGATGACGTCGACGGCAGGCGACGCCACGACCTCGCGGGCGACACCGGAACCGTGAACGACGTTGACGACACCGCGTGGGATCCCGCTGGCGAGGAGCTGGCGGATGATCGTGTCGGTGACGATGGCGGTCTGTGGAGCGGCTGTGACCACGACGGTCGAGCCTGCCGCAAGGGCCGGGGCGAGGGAGCGCACGAGCAGGGTGGCGGGTGCGTTCCAGGGGGTGATGATGCCGGTGACGGGCAGTGGTTCGCGCACGATGAGCGCGATCTCGCCGGGGGTGAGTTCGGTGGTGCGACCGAAGATGGCGCGTGACAGTCCCGCGTAGAACCGAGCCTCGGAGACGGCCGCGTCGACCTCGTGTCGTGCTCCGGCCGGCAGTTTCCCGTTGGTCATCGAGATCTGCTCGGCGACGGTGTCGGCCACGGATGCGAGCCGATCGGCGAATCCGAGGAGTACTTCCGCGCGCAATCGGGGGCTTCGAGACCACTCGTCCCCATCGGCGGCAGCGCAAGCCGCTCCGATGGCCGCATCGACCTCGAGCTCGGATCCTTCGGAGTGCCACGTCGCTACAGCCGCGTTCGACGGACTCGTTGAAGATCGCATTCGCCCGTCCGCCGAGTCCCGGTACTCACCGTCGATCAGATGGAGGACGGGAGAGTCCTCGGCTCGCCCATGGGTGCCTTGGTTCTTCATCTTGCTCCTCAAGTACTGCGCGATCGGAACCCTCCTGCCGGCACCGCCCATTTTCGGCGCCCATGCGTGCCGGGGGCGGCCCTCTCTTCACCGCGCTCTCCCTTCAGGTGACCCCGCATGGGAGTTCCAGCCGCCCATGATGGCACCGACCCCTCTGACGCAACGAGTGTCAGTCGTTGGGCGGAAGGAGGGACGTCGTTTCGGAAAGGTTCATCCACCGAGTGATCGCCATGATCTCGTCAGTGGTCAGCCCCTCGGCATCGTGCACGACCGCGACCGGATTGCCGGTGAAGGGGCCCGAGCCGAACACGTCGATCATCTGAAATGGATGTCCCACCGGACGCACCCTCCTGCGCACCAGGACCCGACCGTATCGGCATCACCGAGCGGAGCACGTTGCTGCGTCGGGTAGCCCGGAGACGTTCGCGAGCGCCGACGCCTCGCGTTAGCTCGCGATGCTCGCTGAGCGTGCGTTCAGCGGGGTGGTAGAGTCGAAGTCGAAGGATTCCCGCTTTCCTGGAGGAGATCGTCATGCCCGATGCGGCACCCGGTCCGGTCGTCCACGACGCCGAGTACTACGTTCTGTTCGACCAGCATGGGGATGCGTGGGCGGCCGAGGACCACGAACTCGACACCCGGCTTGCCGAGTTGGAGGAGCGGTTCGGTACGAAGCCGAACTTCGTGCACATCATGTGGGATGACATGGCCTTCGGGGACGCCGGCATTCCCGCACTGAACAAGGTGCGCGGCTTCGACACACCGAACAGCAACCGGATGGCAGCCGAGGGCGCGTTGTACACGCGCTACTACACCGAAGCGGCCTGTACGCCGAGCCGCGCCGCGGTGCTCACCGGGCGATACGCCGTACGTTCCGGCATGTACAACGTGGCGTTCCCGATCGAGGCCGCGGGCCTTGCCGAAGAGGAAGTCACGATCGCCGAGGTGCTCTCGGGCGCCGGCTACTCAACGGCGTTCTACGGCAAGTGGCACCTCGGGGATATCGAGGAGAGCTACCCGACCAACCAAGGGTTCGACGAGACGCTCTTCATGCCCTACAACCAGGTGCTGAGCCTGTGGAACGAGGTGGGCGAGGGAGCCAACGCGGTCCAGGGTGTCATCAAGGCCATGCTTCCCGACGACCCCTACGCGGTCGATAAGGAATTCGGTCCCACCGATTGGATCATGTCGATGGAGGGCACGAAGGACGGAGAGATGCTGGAGTGGAAGTCGAGCAGCCTCCCGGATTACAACGCCATCGACCCGGAGTGCGAGAAGCGCACGCTCGCGTTCATCGAGCGGAACGCGGAGGAGAACACACCGTTCTATGTCGCGTATTGGCCGAGCCTGACGGCGTTCATCCCGGATCCGAAGAAGACCACCGTTGCGCGAGGTTTGCTCGCTGAAGGATTCGTCCGGCTCGATGCCTTCCTCGGTGAACTGATGGATACGCTCCAAAGGCTCGGGATCGCGGAGAACACGGTGCTCGTCGCCCACGCCGACAACGGGCCGATGGTGCACGATCCGCCTCCGGGTCTCGGTATGGCCGAGACGGTGTTCCGCGGTGGAAAGAGCGACTACTGGGAGGGTGGCATCCGCGTCGCTGCGCTCGCCTGGTGGCCCGGCATGATCGAAGCGGGGTCGGTATTCGGCGACATGTTCCACGAAATGGATCTGTATCCGACCTTCGCGCGCCTGGCGGGCGCGACGGACGGGATCCCCACGGATCGGATCATCGACGGGATCGACCAGACCGCGCTTCTGCTCAAGGGTGACACGAACGGACGACGTGACTACAACTTCGTGTACACCGGCGACATCTTGGCTGCGACCATCAAGGGGCGCTACAAGAGAGTCTGGATCGATGAGCACCCCGGCCTGCCCGGCGCGGCGTTCTACGATCTGTACAACGACCCGCGTGAGGTGAATCCGGCATTGGTCCCCTTCCTGGGCACCAGCAGTTCGTTCACTCGGATGCGCAAGCGTCACGAGATCTGGAAGCAGAAGTACCCGGACCGCCCCACCAAGCGCGGAGCCCCGTTCACCGGGATCGCGAACGCTCGCGAAGCGACGAAGCACCTCTCGGACCCACCCGTGGATACGGACAAGCTGCCGTTCGACCCACTCGAGTACCTCGACCACGAACTGCCGTGGGACGGGCTCGACGCCGACTAACGAGAGCGCGATGAGCGGCTACGACGGGTTCGCAGTCGACACGTTCGACTTCCATCACTCGATGCTGGCCGACGACGTCAGAACCTCGTCGTTCCTGAAAGCCATCATGGCGACGGTCGAGAGTGGAGACGTGGTCGTTGATGTCGGTTCGGGCACGGGTGTGCTGTCGTTGTTCGCCGCCATGGCCGGCGCCTCTCGCGTGTATTCGATCGAGTGCGAACCGGTCATCGAGGTTGCCCGCGAGATCGCATTCCG
>PVMK01154765.1_pt1 | contig 14401 bp, 11 predicted proteins | sample 1853481 | NCBI WGS metagenome assembly PVMK01 (sample SAMN08533507, study PRJNA380276) | Marine sediment metagenome, whole genome shotgun sequencing project. | reverse complement strand
GCGGGCCAGAACGGCGGCGCCGCTTTTCTGATTATCTATGTCGGCTTTGTTTTGTTGCTCGGCGTGCCCGTAATGATGGCTGAGCTCGCAATGGGGCGTCGCGGCGGCGGCAGTCCGATCGCCTCAATGCGCAAGCTTGCGCGCGAGGCGGGTGCCTCTCGATTGTGGTCGGCCATCGGCTGGATCAGCATCCTGATACCGCTGGTCGGCATGAGCTATTACAGCATCGTCGGTGGCTGGTCGGTTGACTATGTCCTACGAGCAGCAATGAACTCGTTCGCACAGATAAGTGCGGAGGAATCGGAAAACACTTTCAACCTGTTGCTGGCATCGCCGTGGCGGCTGCTGCTGTTCCATGGCCTGTTCATTGCAGCCGGCGTTATTGTCGTCGCCCGGGGCGTCGGACAAGGTATTGAAGCAGTCAGCAAATACATGATGCCGGCACTGTTTGCGATCCTGGTCGTTCTGGTTATCAACTCGATTTTCAACGCCGATATCGCCCGCGGTATCGATTTCCTGTTTAATCCGCAGTTCGACAAGATCACGACAAACGTTGTATTCATGGCCCTGGGCCAGGCGTTTTTCTCCCTCGCAATCGGCGTCGGCGTCATGTTGACTTATGGCGCTTACGTGCCAACAAACGTATCCCTGCCCAAGGCGGCGTTTATGATCGCGCTGGCTGATACCGCCGTGGCGATTCTTGCCGGCGTTGCAATTTTCCCGGTCGTTTTTGCGAACGGACTGGACCCGGCCGGAGGAGAGGGGTTGATCTTCGTCACATTGCCAATCGCATTCGGCAATATGCAAGCCGGCTACATCGTCGGCCTTCTGTTCTTCATCCTGCTGTTTTTTGCGGCCTATTCGTCGGTCCTTGGCATGCTTGAACCTGTGGTCTCATATCTTGAGGAGCAGCGGGGATATTCCCGGCCCAAGATGGCTGTCCTGACCGGATTTTTTTGCTGGATGCTCGGCATCTCGGCGGCGTTATCCTTCAATGTCTGGTCTGACTTAAGGCCAATGGCCATTGTGCCCTATCTCGCAGATAAGAATATTTTTAGTCTTCTCGATTTTGCGATTGCGAATTTCCTGCTGCCATTGAACGCGATGCTGATTGCGATTTTTGCTGGCTGGATCATGACCCGGCAATCGTTACTCGAGGAACTGGGCGTGCAAAGCACGGCGCTGTCACTGTTCTTGCGAGTCGTCCTGCGATATGTCGCACCGGTATTGATCTTCGCGATCTTCTACACCAGCCTCACCTGAACACATCAATAGGGTCAGAGCCCGGGTCAGAGCCGGGCTCTGACCCCACCTTAGATCGTCATTACAATCTTGCCGCCGGCTTTTCCTGATTCGCCGAGTTCAAACGCTTGCATGAAATCGCTCAAGCGCAGCGAATGGCCGATGAGCGGCTTGATGATGCCCTTGCTCGCAAAATCGATCACTTTCGCAAGATTGGCTGTTTGCCCAAATACGTTGACCTGGATATCTTCGACACCGTAATCGCCGGATAAATCATCAAACGGCTTCGCCAGCAAATACACGAGACGCCCTCCTCTCTTGAGCACCTTGTAGGAATCCTGGTGAACCTGCCCGCCGACGGTGTCGAAAACGACATCGCAATCTGCTACCGAATTGGTGAAATCCTCAAGATCGTAGGGAATCGCATGTGCGCCCAGCTTCTCAACGATATCAACGTTGGCGGAATTGCAGGTCGCATAAACATCGGCGCCGAAGTGTCGCGCAATCTGGATGGCCACCGATCCGACACCCCCCGATCCACCGTGAATCAGGACCCGCATCCCTGCGTGTATCTCTGCCGTATCAACCATGGCGTTCCACGCCGACAAGCCCACCAGCGGAATCGCAGCGGACTCTTGTAATGACAGATTATCCGCCGCAGGTACCACGTTGTTTTTTCCAAATACCGCTGCATAGTCGGCCATGGAGCCGTGTTGTAATCTACTGGAAATAAAACTTACGCGCTGACCTTCGTCTAGCGGAAGCTCCCTGACATTGTTGCCCAGCTCGACAATCTCTCCACAACCATCACGGCCGGGCGTAATCGGGAATTCCGATTCGAAAAAGCTGCGCAACATGCCATTGCGAAATTTCCAGTCAAACGGGTTTAGCGAAGCAGCCCGAACGCGGATGAGAATTTCATTCTCAGAAATGCCGGGGACAGCCGCGTCCGCCATGTGCAGGACCTCCCTGCCCCCGTAGCTGGCATATTGAATTGCACGCATTCTGTCGATTATAGGGAAATGTTCGTCCAATGATTCACACTCGATTCCTTATTGGTAGTATTGCTTATTGTTCCCACCATCCAAACCTTTACGTTGAAGGTTGCACAGGCGAGGAGAATGTACGATGGGGTATGCAGTAGAGATTCCCTATGGTGGATACTGGTCGACACCGTTCGCCCGCTGGCAGGGTAGTTTGTCGCACTTGCACAGTCTCAAGTTTGCGGCGCATGTCGCAACGCGGGAATTGGCAAAGCGCGATATTGGCCCGGATGTTTTCGACTTTGGCGTGCTTGGCATGACCCGACCGGAGCACGGCTCTTTCTACGGCCTGCCCTGGCTCATGGGCCTCGTAGGTGCCGGGCAGGTGGGCGGCCCGACCGTTTCCCAGGCCTGTGCCACCAGCGTACGCACTGTCCAGGCTGCCGTGCAGGAAGTCGATGGCGGTATGGCCGATTGTGCGTTGGCCGTAACATGCGATCGCACGTCGAATGGACCGCATATTTATTATCCGAATCCAACAGCCCCCGGCGGCACCGGCGTTAGCGAAGAATTCATCATGGATAACATGGCTTGTGATCCTCTCGGCAAGCATTCCATGACACAAACTGCCGAAAATGTTGCCAGGAAACACCGGATAACAACAGAAGAACAGCACGAGGTTCTGTTGAGACGTGAAGCGCAGTATGCAGATGCCCAGGCGGAGGATTGCGCCTTTCAGAAACGTTACATGGGTCTGCCATTCACGGTACCCGATGCGAAGTATCGCAAGGATATAACCACACTTGACGGCGACGAAGGTGTTCGCCTTTCAACGCCGGAAACGCTGGCGACGCTCAGGCCGGTCATTGAAGGCGGCACCGTCACCTTTGGCGGACAAACCCACCCTGCCGATGGCAACGCCGCGATGATCGTTGCGAAACGCGAGGTTGCCGCCGAATTGTCCCGCGATCCGGGTATTCGTATTCAAATCTCTGGATTCGGGCTCGCGCGAGCGGCGCTGGCATACATGCCGGAGGCCACCATCGATGCCGCCGGCAAAGCCCTGCAAAACGCCGGCGCATCATTCAATCAAGTCGATGCAATCAAGACGCATAATCCGTTTGCGTTAAACGACATTGTATTCGCACGCGAAACCGGTGCCGATCTCATGCAGATGAACAACTTTGGTTGCTCACTGGTGTGGGGACACCCCAACGCACCCACAGGTTTGCGGTCGATGATCGAACTCATCGAGGAACTGGTGCAGCGTGGCGGCGGCACCGGACTCTTTGCCGGCTGCGCCGCCGGCGATACGGCCATGGCCGTCGTCATAAAGGTGGGGAAGCGGTAGATTCATCCTTTGCAAACATTGGGGGCATGCTTGAATGACATGCCCTCCAATGTTTGCCGCTCGCCGGGGCGAGCTCCTACGAGGCATTGCTACAATTTTCAAACATCCGAATGGGCCAAATTGCCGCATGCGCCAAAGCTAGCCGGTCTGTTCGAAATCCGGTCGCCTGTGTTCCAGGAACGCATCGATCCCTTCGCGCGCGGCCGCAGTGCAGGCGCTGGCGCCGAACGCTGCATACCCGGTCTCCAATGCCTCGGACAATGATTTCGCCGCCGCGGCCTGTTTGATTGCACGCTCCATGATGCCGAGTACTTCACGACTCAATGCCTGGCCGTCTGTTGATTCGGCATCTATGTCGGACCAGGCGGCCAAACTGACTGGTTGCTCGGGACTATGCCGCGGCGATTCCACGAGTTGCTGCACCAGTTCAACCGCCTGCGGCAACAGGCTTGATGATCGTCCACCACGGCATCCAGGATGCCCAGTTCGAGTGCCTGTGACGCGTCGAGTTCGTGCGCCTGGCGCAACATCGCGTGAAAGGCCGTGGACGCGTTCGGCCATCTTCGGTACGGCACCACCATCGCACCGATTCCCGGGACGATGCCGAGTGTGATTTCCGGGAACTGCATCCAGGCATCACGGACTGCAACGAGCCCGTGACAACGAATCGCCAGTTCGAGTCCACCACCAAGCGCCATACCATTGAGCGCTGCCACCACGGGTTTTTGCATCTGGTCGAGATGATTGAGCACCCGCGAACATGCCCGTGAATACTCCGCCGCAGCCTCTGCATCGCCCAGCATCGACGGAAATCTGCCGATGTCTGCACCTGCGGAAAATGCCTTTACGCCGTAGCCGGTAATAACAAAACCGACGATGTCCTGATCGTCTTCATGTTGGCGAATGACGTCCAGGATCTCGTCGTTGAGTTCATCGTGCAGAGCATTCAGTGCTTCCGGTCGGCGCAACGTGATGACGCAGACATTATCGATTCTGTCGATCAGGACATAACGACGGAAGTCCGTGTAGTGCTCGTGACTGTGCAACGGCATTGGCATACCTGGACGATCCGCGGCCAATTTCCCAAGGACACGCGATGTATCCTTTGCTCCGATTGACTCCATCAAAGCCAACGGCCCGGTCTTAAAGCCAAGTGCGAGGCGACACCCGAGATCCAGGTCGGCCTTGTTACCGATATCGCGGTCAAGGATGTCAACAGATTGCGAAAAAAGGATACCTAACAATCGATCGCGAATATTTTTGGCTGTGGCGGCTGGAACTGTCAGTTCTTCGCCGGATGAGATCGTTCGCCAGCGATCGACCGAGCCGAATATCGGCGCGGGACGATAGTGCTCACCCTCCTCGCTGGCCTGCAGCGTATTGACCTCGATAATGATCGGGTTGCCGTTGGCCATGTTGAGCACGAAGAACGGCCCCGCATGGACGAACTCCCGTGAAACGCTGTCGATCTCCGCTGCACTGGCCAGCTCCAGTAAATACCCTGCTTCGTTACACCAGTTGTCGAACACGCGATCCAGCATGAAACACAAGGCATCTGCAGTGACCAGCGGAACCTTGCCGGTGACGCAGAACACCCAGCGCAGCCAGGCGAGCGTGTCCGGATCGACCTGCTCCCAGTTGACAACTTCCACAATTGGATTACGGAACGCCGGCGCGAAGAAGTGCGTCACGGTCGCCCGCTCCGGGTGTTGCAGATGTGAAAACAAACGCGCAGCCGGAAGTGAACTCGTATTGGAAGTGATCAGAGCCTCACGCCCTACTATCGATTCCACCTCACTGAATATGTTTCGTTTGAGTTCAAGATTCTCGGTGGTCGCCGTCTCATTAAAAAAAAATTAGCCATCGCAGAATAATCGAGACTTGTGTAGATGTTTTCCCTGACGCCGGCAGCTTGCTGTGCGGTCAATTTGCCGCGTTTGAGACCCTTATCCACGTATCCCTCAATGCGCTGCGTTGCGCGGTCCAGTGCGCCCTGCGCGATATCGATCAGTACGAGTTCAAGCCCCGGGATAGCACTTTTCAGGTAATAGGCCAGATCAGGGCCAATCGTTCCCGCACCAATGATGGCGACACTGGCAGGCAACGGGCGGTCCGGCCGGATCAGCAGCGGATTTTGGTAGCCGGGCACAGTCTCATTGTTGGCATTGCTATTGATGGTCACACCTTGCATCGGCCATAAGTAATCCACGCATTGCCAGGCCAGGCGACATCGACTGCGTATGAAATATATTGCAGCTTACTGCCAGGCCCGGGCCAAACAATCGCGGAAAATACATATTATCTTGCACCTCCAAAGCTTGTAGCGTGGATCAGCCAGTGTTCCCCTTTAAAGCGATGGATAGTGCATGAACTTGTCTAACTGGATTGCACGTCAGGCCGACTTCGTACCGGAGCGGTGCGCCATTCGGTTTGCCGGAGACGACCTCAGTTACGCCGCTCTCGCCCAAAAAGTAAACCAGCTTGCGGATTCGCTGGCGAACCAGCTTGACGTTGGCCATGGCGACCGCGTCGCCTATCTTGGGCTCAATTCCCCGGAAATCATCGTTCTGTTATTCGCCTGCGCGCGAATCGGCGCAGTACTGCTGCCACTGAACTGGCGCCTTGCAGCACTGGAGCACATCGACCTGCTCAACAGGTCAGAGCCTTGTGTATTTTTTGTGAAGCCCGAGTTCGTCGGCCATGTGGATGACATGCGCCCGGATATCGATTCCGTTGCACTGATCACTTTCGGCAAAGCCGACGATGGCTGGTTGTCATATGACGCATTGCTGGCGCAGGGCTCTACAACGTATTCCCCTGATACTGATCCGGACTCCGACGACCCGGTGTTGCTTTGTTACACGTCGGGTACGACCGGCAAGTCCAAGGGTGCGTTACTCAGCAACAATGCGCTCGCCTGGAACGCGGTGAATGCCACCCACATGCATGATCTGACCAGTGAAGACGTCGTATTGACAATACTGCCGATGTTCCACGTGGGTGGACTGGACATTCAAACGCTGCCCGCATTACATGCCGGCGCAACAATCGTTATTCATGAGCGCTTTGAGACGGACGCGTTTTTCGACGCTCTTTCGCGGGACGGCATCACATTGACCCTGCTGGTGCCCACGATCATGCATACCCTGATCAACGATCCGCGCTGGGAAGCCGCCGATCTCAGCAATCTGCGCATGATCAGTGTGGGCTCGACCATCGTTCCGGAGCAGATGGTGCGGACCGTCGGTGCGCGCGGCGTGCCACTGGTGCAAGTTTACGGATCGACTGAAACCGCACCGATCGCCGCCTATATGCCGTTTCGGGAAACGACCGAGCGTCCGGCGTCCACAGGTAAAGCAGCCATGCACTGCGAGATCCGGCTGGTGGATGAAGAGGGTCATGACGTCCCTGTGGGTGAAAAGGGCGAAATACTGGTGCGCGGCCCTAACGTCATGACCGAATACTGGAATGACCCCGCAGCAACGCGCGCCGCATTTACCGATGGCTGGTTTCACACCGAGGACATTGCACATCGCGATAGCGACGGTTACCTGTACGTCGATGGACGTAGCAAGGACATGATTATCACCGGCGGGGAAAACGTTTATCCAGCTGCCGTCGAGCGCGTCCTTTGTGAATGTGCACAAGTGAGCGAAGTGGCCGTAGTCGGCAGGCCGGACGACTACTGGGGTGAAGTCGTGGTCGCAGTGGTGGTTCCCGAAGGGGTAAGTCGCGATGCCGGGAAAATCTTGAGTTTCTGCGACGGGCGTATTGCGAACTTCGAAACGCCTCGCGAAGTGGTTTTCGTGGATAGCTTGCCACGCAATGCGATGGGCAAGGTTGAGAAGGAAGCGCTGCGCAAAATTGTGCTGCAGATGGCAGCTGATAAAACACAACAGGTAGCAGGTTAGCACCGTGAGTTTGAAAATTGGCATAGACGTCGGCGGTACCTTCACAGATTTCCTGATTGCCTGGGACCACAAGGCGCCCGAGATACACAAAGGTGTTGTCGACCCCGGATGATCCGTCCGTCGCGGTCATGCAGGGCCTGAGCGAGATCGCAGAGGCTCAGGAACCCGCCACAACCGTCAATGACTTGCTGGGATCGGTGGACGCCATTGTTCACGGCACCACCGTTACCACCAATGCCACGCTTACGCGAACCGGCGCCAGATCGGGACTGATTACGACCAGGGGTGTGCGCGACGCGCTTGAGATGCGCCGCGGTATTCGTGAAGAGCAGTACAACAACCGTTACACCAACGTAAAGCCGCTGGTGCCCCGATATCTGCGCGTCGGCGTCGGCGGGCGGTCTGCGACGAGACGGCAGCGAGATCGAACCCTTGAATCTGGAGGACGTGGACGCAGCCATCGAGCTCTTCAAAAACGAAAAGGTCGAAGCGATCTCGATTTGCTTCATGAACGCTTTCGCAAATCCGCAACAGGAGCAGGCGGCGGCGGAGCGAGTACGCAAAGCACTGCCCGATGCTTACCTGACGGTATCAACCGACCTGCTAGCGGCGATCCGTTTCTACGAACGTATCAGCACCACGGCGTTGAATTCCTATGTCGGTCCAATACTGAGCCACTATCTCGAGCAACTGACCGGGCGCCTGGAGCAGGTCGGTTTCAGCGGCCTGTTGCTGATTATGCAATCCAACGGCGGCGTCATGGCGCCCGAAGTGGCGCGCCAGAAAGCCGCGCTGACACTATTTGTCGGGCCCGGCGGGCGGCCCCGGCGCGGGCCTCGTGTACGCCAATGCGCATGCACAAAACAAAGTGCATCGTGATGGATATGGGCGGCACCAGTTTCGAGACCGCCCTCGTGGTGGACAGCCCGGTGATGGTCAATGAAGGCCTTATCGACCGCCATCGCATCGCGTTACCGATGCTGGGCATTCACACGATTGGCGCCGGCGGCGGATCGATCGGCTGGCTGGACGAAGGCGGCTTGTTGCGCATGGGGCCGCAAAGCGCGGGCGCCGATCCGGGACCGGCCTGCTACGCACGCGGCGGCACATTACCGACCTGCACGGACGCCAACCTCGTACTCGGCTATCTCAATCCCGACTTTTTTGCCGGCGGAAAAATCAAACTGGACCTGAAGGCCGCGCGCGACGCTATCGCCGGAAAATATCGCGGCACCTCTGAAAGATGGACGTGGAGACGGCAGCGGCCGGCATGTACCGGGTAGTTTGTACCAACATGGCGCAGGGGGTGCGTGAGGTCACGATCAAGACGCGGCTTCGATCCGCGCGGAATTCCCGATGGTCGTGGCCGGCGGCGCCGGCCCGATCCACTCCTGCCTGATCTGCGAAGAGCTCGGGATTCCCTTTCCAGATCGTCCCGCGCGAGTCATCGATTCTGTGTGCGGTCGGCATGCTGATGGGCGACCTCAAGCATGACTTCGTTCGTACTTTCGTGGTGCGTCTTGCTTCCGTTGACTGGAAGGCACTACACAGTTTGATCGCGGAGATGATTAGCGAGGGCGCAGAACTGCTGGATGCCGAGCACATCCCGGAGGAACAGCGTGACTATCGAATCAAGTTCGACTGCCGCTACCTGAAGCAATACCACGAAGTCTCGTTCGAGATACCACGCGCCAGCGTCGAGGCCCACGATACCGCGGCGATCGCGGCCGCGTTTCCACAAAGAACACAACCGCTTGTACGGCTACTCACTGGAAGGCGAGGAAGTTCCCGTCGAGCTCATCAACGTACGGGTCCAGGCAATTGGCATCACGGAAAAACCAGCACTCGCCGTGCAGCGACCGCGTTGCGGCGGACCCGTCATCGGCGTTGAAGGAGGAACGCAGCGCGTATATCCCGAGTGAACGAGCCTTCAGGACGATACCGGTCTATGACGGACATCAATTAACGCACGGGCACGTTTCGCCGGTCCCTGCAATTATCGAAGAAATTACTACCGCAATATTTGTCGGCGAGTCCTTCGATTGCCTGGTCGACAAGTTCGGCTCATTTGCGCTGTATGAGAAAGGTCGCGACGAGCTGGTCGCCTCGTCTCTGAACGGAGATTCCTTATGAGCGAGATAGACCCGATCCTGCTGTCCGTTTATGCACGTACGTTCAAGTCGATCACGGATGAAATGAGTATATCGGTGCAGAAGACGACGCGGTCGCCCGATTCTCTGCGAAGCGATGGACTTCGTCACCGGCCTTTACGATGCCGAGGGCAACATGCTGGAGCAGACGGAGAATCTGCCAATACTCGCGTTCTCATTGGCACCGGTATGCAAGTACCTGGTCGAATTCTTCGGCGACGAGATCTATCCGGGCGATGTCATATTCCACAACGATGTCTTTTCCATGGGCAACCAGAATAATGACGTCGCCGTTTACAAACCGGTTTTTTTCGAGGATGAACTCGTCGCCTGGTCTGCAGCCAAGGGGCACCAGGCAGATATCGGAGGAGCCGTAGCCGGCGGCTACAACCCCAACGCCACCGAGGTCTGGCAGGAGGCACTACGCATCCCGCCGGTGAAAGTTTACGAAAAAGGCAAGCTGCGCAAGGACGTCTGGGGCCTTATATTCGCCAACATCCGGTTCGAAATTGTGCAGCATGATCTGCGTGCGCAAATTGGCGCCTGCACCGTTGGCGAACGCCGCATGCTGGACTTACTCAAAAAGTACGGCAGGCAGAGTTTCGAATCGCACAAGATTGCCTTGTTCGAAGCAACGCGCAAAATGATGGAGGCGGAAATCTCCAACATTCCCAAAGGCGTCTACAAAGGGGAAGGCTACGTTTATTTTGACGGACACCACGAAGGAACTAAATTCACGATCCGCGTGACGATTACAGTAGGCGACAACAAAGTTACATTCGACTACTCCGATACTGACGCTCAGACCGACGGTTTTGTAAACGGCACGTTTACGTCCAGCGCTTCGGCAACCATTCTGACTTTCCTGCAAATGGTCAACCCGGACATTCCGCATAACGAGGGCATGGTTGGCCCGATCGAAATCATTATTCCCGAGGGGAAAATCCTCAACGCGAGTTATCCAAAAGCTACAACCTTCGGTAACCACCTTTGCCCACCCAATGCCGATGCAATCATTCGTGCGCTGGCACCAGTCATACCCGAGCGCGTAACAGCGGGTTGGAACAACCTGCTCGCTTCCTTAACGACCGGCATCGATCCGGCCACCGATGAAAAATATGTCGACATCGGCTTTATGGGTCTGAAAGGCGGGTCGGGCGCGATGCAGGGCACCGACGGTTATGACCACATCGGCATGATCGACGCCTCGGGCGGCATACTGGATCAAGACTACGAAATGTTCGAGCAGCAGACGCCACACTTATTAATAAAGCACGAGTACGTGACCGACTCGGCCGGTGCCGGACAGTGGCGCGGTGGCCTGGGCGTTGAAACCGTGTTTGAAATCGGCTCCGAAGATACACAACTGGTGACCTTCGGCGACGGTGACTTTGAACCGGCATTCGGACTTTTTGGTGGCCATGATGGAACCCTCAATAAGATCACGTTGACATACCCCGACGGTCGCGAGGTCATTCCGCGCAACAAGGACCTGATCATGGGCGTGCCACAAGGCACGATCTATTACCAGGTCGCCGGTGGTGGCGGTGGTTACGGCGATCCACGCAAGCGCGACCGGACCGTTCTGTCTGACGAGATTCGTGACGGCGTGATCTCACAGGATGCCGCAGACGAACTCTACGCATACAGGCAAGCAGGTTAGCTGTGGATTTTCGACTCTCAGAGGAGCAACAGGCGGTACGCGATAACTTCGCACGCTTTATCAATGAGCAAGTAGTTCCGCGCGCTGATGAGATTGACCAGGCGCATGAGTTTCCAATGGAGCCCTTCCGCCAGCTCGGCGAGCTGGGATTGTTCGGCATGCGTTATCCGGCCGAGGTGGGCGGAGCGGATATGGACCTGGTCTCGTTTTGCCTGGCACTTGCCGAGATCGCCCGCGGATCGATGTCACTGGCCGGGTGTGCAGCAATGCAGTCGCTCATGGGCACCAAGTTTTTGCACTTGCTGGGTAACGACGATATCCAGGAGCGCCTTTTTCGACCGGCGCTGCAAGGCGAGAAAATCGGGGCAATCTGCATGACAGAACCCAACGCGGGAAGCGACCTCGGTGGAATTGCCACCCGTGCGGAAAAAGTCGACGGTGGCTATCGGCTTAATGGTCAGAAGATGTGGGTTACCTCCGCGCCGGTGGCAGACTTCTTCACCGTGTTCGCCAGGTCCGGCGCGGAAAACCTGCTGACAATCTTTCTCGTCGAGCGCGACTTCGAGGCCTGGACGTCGGCCGGCCATCGACAAGATGGGCGTCTGGGCCCTGCCCACGTCGGAATTGTCGCTGTCCGACTGCTTCGTGCCGGAGTCGCACCGGCTCAGCAAGGAAGAAGGCGATGGCGAAACGCATCTGCGCCGTTTGCTGGCGGAGATACGCATAATTACCGGGCCATGGCACTGGGCGGCGGGCGCGCCGCCCTTGAAGCAGCGATCCGCTATGCGGCGGACCGCAAACAGTTCGGCAAACCGATCAATCGCTTCCAGGCAATCCAGCTGAAGCTGGCGGAGATGGCAACCGACATGGAAGCGGCGGAGCGTACCTGGTGCTTTATGCGGCGTGGCTCAAAGACGGATAGCGAGCAGCCGCATCACAAGGAAGCGGCGATGGCGAAACTGTTTGCCTCGGAAGCGGCCGCGCGCGTGTGTGACCAGGCAGCGCGAATACTGGCGTCATACGGCTACGCGATGGAATACCCGGTGCAGCGGTTCCTGAGGGATATCCGCTTCACGCTGATTGGCGGCGGCACCAGTGAAATCCTCAAGCTCGTCATCGCAAAAGAGCTGTCCCCATGAACAAGGCGCGAGAAGCGCATCCTGATCGCCAAACCGGGGCTCGACGGTCACGATCGCGGCGCCAAGATTGTCGTCCGTGCATTGATGGATGCCGGCTTCGATGTCATCTACACGGCCTGCGCCAGACGCCTGAGCAGTTGCAGAGATCGCCAGCACGGAGACGTCGACGTGATCGGGCTGTCCAGCATGGCCGGCTCGCACCTCGACTATTGCAGGCGCCTGAAGACCGAACTGGATGACAGGCAGCTGGCCGACAAGCTCTGGATTATCGGTGGCAACATTCCCGCTGATGACGAAGGCGAACTCATGTCTCTCGGCCTGGATGGCGTGTTCCCGGTCGGCAGCCAGCTTGACGACATCGTCAACTTCATCAACGAGAAGCTCCAATGAGACCATCAGCAGAATCGCATAACGGCCGCGTGATCAACGAATCCGGCATCGAGATCAATACCGTGTACACCGCGGCTGACGTCGAGCGCTCCGGCGGGCTGGAGATGCTGGGCAACCCCGGCGAGTATCCGTTCACCCGTGGTATCCATCCGGAAATGTACCGAAAGCGTCCGTGGACGATGCGCCAGTACACCGGTTTCTCAAACGCCGAAGAGACCAACAAGCGATTTAAATACCTTATCGAGAACGGTCAGACCGGATTGAATGTCGCGTTTGACCTTCCGTCGCAAATCGGCATCGATTCGGATGATCCGTTGGCGTCGGGCGAGGTCGGCCGGGTCGGCATGGCCGTTGATTCCCTGCGTGATTTCGAGATCGCATTTGACGGCATTGAGCTGGACAAGATCACCGTCTCGTTGACAGTCAACGGATCCGCTGCGATTGCCATCGCAATGTACCTGGCGATGGCGCAAAAACGCGGCTACGACTTGAAGAAATTGCGCGGCACGGCACAGAACGACATCTTGAAAGAATTCATCGGGCGCGGCACCTGGGTCTTCCCGGTCGAACCGTCCATCAAGCTCGTAGGCGACACAATCGAGTACTGCGCCAGGCACGCGCCCAAATACAGCCCCGTAAGTATCTGCGGCTATCACATCAGGGAATCGGGTGCGAACCCTGTCCAGGAAATGGCGTACGCCTTCTGTATTGCCAAAGCGTATATCGACAATGCGCTCGCGCGAGGTCTCGCGATCGATGATTTTGCATCGCGTCTCTCATTCAACTTCAACATCTTTGGCAACATCTTCGAACAGGTAGCGAAGTTTCGTGCTGGCAGAGCGCTTTGGGCCAAAATCATCAAGGAGGATTACGGCGCCAAGGATCCACGCTCCATGGGATTGCGGATGATCGCGGGCGGCGGCGGTAGCGGGCTTACCAAGGAACAACCGGAGCTCAATATCGTACGCGGCGCCTACTATGCCCTGATCAGCGCGTTGTCCGGCGCGCAAACGATGGCGCTTTGCTGTTATGACGAGGCATATACGATTCCCACCGAATACGCGCAGCGCCTCTCGCTACGCACGATGCAACTGCTGATCGAGGAAATGGGATTGTGTGACACCGTGGATCCGTTGGCGGGTTCTTACTATGTGGAAACATTAACCAACCAGATGCGTGAGGAAATGGAAAAAGTGATGGCGGATGTAGAGGCCGACGGCGGTATCGTCAAGCTGATATCCGAAGGCGTCATCCAGTCGCAGGTATCGGCGCAGGCTTACGAGACGCTGCAGAAAATCCAGTCCGGAGAAATACATAAAGTAGGCGTCAACTGTCACCGCATCGAAGAGGAAGACAAGGAAGTCGCATTCCATCCCTACAGTGAGGTGGATGCGGAGCAGCAGATCAGGCGCCTGCACCAGTTGCGAGACGAGCGTGATCAGGATCTTGTGGAGCAGAGCCTGGACCAAGTGGTCCGCGACGCGCAGGCAGGAACCAATGTGATGCCCGCCATCATGAATGCTGTACAGGCTTACGCAACTATCGGAGAAATCACGAGCAAACTGATCGAGG
>PVMK01186437.1_pt1 | contig 14402 bp, 13 predicted proteins | sample 1853481 | NCBI WGS metagenome assembly PVMK01 (sample SAMN08533507, study PRJNA380276) | Marine sediment metagenome, whole genome shotgun sequencing project. | reverse complement strand
CGCGGCGCGCCAGGTAGTCGTGGATGGCGGTCTCCATCGCGCGCTGGCGGTCCAGCGTCACGCTCTCGTCCGTGATCACGCTCGACACGGTGATCAGTGCGCGGCGGTGCGACAGCCAGTCGGCGAACTCGATCAGGTACCAGCGCCGTGTCGGTGAGCCCGAGAGCACGAGCAGGTGCGGGCGCCAGTTCTTCGGATCGCGAGTGGTACGCAGGCGCAGGAGGCCGGCCCGCGTGAGCGCCATCCAGATGCCTCGCCGCACGTCGCCCCACGCGCTCTTGAGCTCCCGGCGCTCCAGCCAGATGTAGATGGCGAGCACCACGACGACGGCGACAATCGTGGCGGCCGCGTTCACCAGGAACATCACGCCGCCACAGCCGACGGCGCCCAGAGCGGACAGGTACCACGGAACGCGGAAACGGGGCCGGAAGGAGGGGCTTCCGAGCAGCCGCTCGAGACCGGCCGAGATGTTCAGCACCCCATACGTAGTGAGGAAGAACATCGTGAGCACGGGGGCTATGATGTTCAGGTTTCCGAGCGCTACGGCGGCCAGCGCGATCCCCAGGTGACCACCGTGCCGACCCGCGGCGCGTCCTCGGGACCGCTGCCCCGTCCCAGCCAGCGCAGCGACTCGGGAAGCACTCCGTCGCGGGCCAGGGCCTGCAGCACGCGCGGTGCGCCGAGAATGCTCCCCACGGCGCTCGACAGCGTCGCGCCCCATACGCCGAGTACGATGGCGTCGCCCCACAGGGCCATGCGCCGCATGATCAGCGGCTCCTGGATGAGCTGGTTGTGGTCCGCGCGCATCGCGAGGAACACCGGCACGATCATGTAGATCGCGTAGCCGACGAGTACGGCGGCGATCGTTCCCCTGGGGATCGACCTGCCCGGCTCCTTGAGATCGCCCGACATGTTCACGCCCGCCATGATCCCGGTGACTGCCGGGAAGAACACGGCGAACACGACCCAGAAGTTCTCGCGCGGCACTTCGGCCAGCGGCACGGTCACGGTGTCGGGCGGCCCCACGGCGCTCCCGAGGAAGAACGAGACGAGCGACAGGCCGATCGCCCCCATGATGAAGTACTGGGCGCGTATCGCTGCGCGCGCGGACTTCAGGGCGAGCGCCGCCACCGCGATGGTGGTGAGCACGCCGATCAGCCGCTCGTCCACCTGGGGGAACACGTTCTTCACCGACTCTGCGAAACCGACCGTGTACAGGGCGACGGACAGGGCCTGCGCGAAGAACAGCGGGATGCCCACGGCACCGCCCGTCTCGATCCCGAGCGAGCGGCTGATCATGTAGTAGGCACCACGTACGTGCTGGTCGCTGGCGATCTCCGAGATCGACAGGACCGTGAGGAAGGTGATCGCGGTGGAGATCGTGACGATCAGGAGGGCGCGTGCGAGGCCGACGTTGCCGACGACCCACCCGAACCTGAGGTACATGATGACGCCCAGGATCGTGAGGATCGAGGGCGTGAACACGCCGCCGAACGTGCCGAGTTCGGCGCCCCGCGAGACCATGACCTCCTGCGTCGGAGGCGGACTTCCGCCTGCGACGGTGTTCATCGGTCGGATGCTGCCGCGCGAGCCGCGCGTGAAGCGAGGATTCATGGCTGGGAAACGCTAACGGCCTCCCGGCGCGGTGTCGAGAGCGGTGGTCGGCCGGCAGTGCCCGCCCTTATGTTGCTCTCGTGAACCGAATAACCCAGGAGGGCCTGTCCGTGAGGGGCAAGGTGGGCCTGGTCCTCGGCGGCTTCCTGTTCCTCCTCATGACGATGCTGCCCGCTCCGGCGGGGCTCACGCCGGCCGCGTGGCGCACGGCGGCCGTGGGCGTGCTCATGGCCGTGTGGTGGGTGACCGAGGCGATCCCCATCCCCGCAACGGCACTCATGCCCCTTGCCCTGTTCCCGCTCCTCGGCGTGGCGGACATCCGCGACGCGGCGGCCCCGTTCGCCAACCCGATCATCTACTTGTTCCTGGGTGGGTTCCTCATCGCCCGTGCCATGGAGGCGACGGGACTCCCCCGGCGCATCGCCCTCCGGAGCATCCAGGTTCTCGGCGCGCGGCCTCGCTCCATCGTGGCCGGCGTGATGGCGAGCTGCGCGTTCCTCAGCATGTGGGTGAGCAACACGGCCACCGCCCTGATGATGCTGCCGATCGGGCTCTCGCTCATCGCCCTGGTGCCCGAGGGTGAGGATACCGACGACGACGCGACAGGCGAGCGCCGACGATTCGCGACGGCCCTGATGCTCGGGATCGCTTACGGATGCAGCATCGGCGGCATGGGCACCCTGATCGGTACGCCACCGAATGCGTTCCTCGCCGGGTTCATGCTCGAGAGTTATGGCGTGACGATCGGATTCGCGGAATGGATGCTGTTTGGCGTGCCCGTGGTGCTCGTGGGCCTGCCGCTGTGCTACCTGCTCCTCACCCGGGTGGCGTTTCCCATCCGGATGCGCGAGCTGCCGGGAGGCCGGGAGCTCGTGGATCGCGAGGCCCGCGCCCTTGGCCCGATGTCGGCCGCCGAGTGGCGGGTGGCCGTCGTGTTCACGCTCACGGCCTTAACGTGGATGACCCGGCCGATCCTCGTCGAGCACGTCGGTCCGCTTGCCGGCCTCAGCGATGCGGGAATCGCCATGACAGCCGCCCTCGCGCTGTTTCTCCTCCCGTCGGGGGAGCCTGACGGTCGTCGCCTTCTCGACTGGAAGCTGGCCCGCGACACCCCGTGGGGAGTGCTGATCCTGTTCGGCGGGGGGCTCAGCCTGGCCGCCGCGGTGGAGAGCACGGGCTCAGCGCGTGGTTCGGCGCCGGCGTCGGAGGGCTGTCCGACTGGCCGATTATCCTGCTCGTGCTGGTCATCGTAGTCGCCGTGATCCTCCTTACCGAGCTCACCAGCAACACGGCCACGGCCGCCACCTTCCTTCCGGTGCTCGGCGGCATCGCGGTGGGCCTCGGACGCGATCCCCTCCTGCTGGCCGTACCGGCTGCCCTCGCTGCGAGCGGGGCGTTCATGCTGCCCGTGGCGACCCCGCCGAACGCGATCGTGTACGGAAGCGGAGCCGTCAGGATCGAGGATATGGTGCGGGCGGGCGTGTGGCTGAACGCGCTGTTCGTATTCCTGATCACGGCGGCCGCATACGTGCTGCTGCCGGTCGTGTTCGGGGTGTAGGGAGCGGGGCTTACCTGGCGACTTGCCATCAAGAAGAGCCTGTCTTACCTTTTCGGCACAATACTGCACAAAATGTGCGGTATTGTGCAACTGAATGTGACTATGGAATATACAAATGCCTGGCTCTGCTTTTGACAAACTGTTTGACGTCGCGGCCGATCAATACGGCTACGTAACCACGAAGCAGGCGCGAGAGACGGGCGTGACCGCGAATACCGTAAGAATGATGGCCAAACGTGGGACTATTCAGCGAATCAGCCGCGGTGTCTATCGCTTCCCCGGTTTTCCCTACTCACCGTACGCGGGTTATATGGAGGCCAGCCTGTGGCCGTCGGGTGTCCGGGGCTTCGTTTCGCATGAATCCGCGCTGTCGCTCTACGGTCTTTCGGACGTGAGCCCGGACCGCATGCACATCACTGTCCCGGCGACGTTTCGGACGCGTCGAAGTATTCCCGAACGGATCGAACTCCACCAGGCCGACCTCCCGGAATCGGACATTCGAGAGTTCGAGGGCATTGCGGCCACGACGGCAGAACGAGCCATCCTGGACTGCCATGCTTCACACCTCGGACCGCGGCTGCTGCGCCAGGCAATCCAGGAGGCCGTGCGCGAGGGGCTCGTGTCTCCCGAACGAGGGGAGGAGCTGGCCGGCGAGTTGCTGGGCCCCGGTAAGTTCGCCGAGCCGTGAACGGTGCTGCCGATCCGCCGCGCAGCGCACGGGAGCTGACGCACAGGGTTGACCTGTATGCCCAGGCACGAGGCATTCCGGAGAAGCGGGCACGCGACTGGGTCTCCTTCATGGTCCTCGCCGGAAAGCTGGAGGAGGTCGGCTCCGCACCCGACGAGCCAAGCTTCGTCGTGAAGGGCGGCGTCGCAGTCGAATTGCGCATGCGGGAGAAGGCCCGTGCAACGAGGGATCTCGACATAGTCGTCGTAGGCCGGGGACAGGACACGGTACAGACCCTCCGGAACGCTCTGGGCGGCCTCTATTTGGACTTCTCTTTCCGATTGCGAGGTGAAGCGCACGTCATGCCCAACGATACCACCCGCGTAGAGATCGTCGTCGAATTTAAGGGCAGAGCGTGGGGAACGGTTCGCCTCGACCTGTCGGACCATTATCCTGCCGAGATCGAGGTGGAGAAAGTGAGAGCGCTCGACCTGGGCGAGTTCGGGATCTTCGCTCCCACTGAACTCACCTGCCTGTCCCTCAGATATCAACTGGCCCAGAAGCTTCACGCGATGACGGAGCCCCACTCGCTCGATCGGCCAAACGAGCGGTTCCATGACCTGGTGGACGTGCTTCTTCTTCGGGATCTCGTGAAGGACCTGCACTCCCTGCGCCAAGCCTGTGTGAAACTCTTCACCGTTCGCGCGACGCATGCTTGGCCGGCGTCGTTCGATCCGCCGGCGGGGTGGGCAGCCCCTTTCACAGCGATCGCAAGACGGGTGGCGCTCGACCCGGCCGAGTTCGACGCCGCGGTCATCGAACTACGGGATTGGATCGCAGCCGTGGCCGAAGCCACCTAACCGACCCCCTACCTTCCCCCGATCGTCGTACCGCCCCCGCGTCGCGGGTCGGCCGCCAGCTCGAAGGTCCCGTCAGCACAGCGTTTCGCCGCCCCTGCGCCGCCGAAGTACATCGACAGGCCTTCGAACGCCCGCGTCGGTAGTGTCAGATTCTCCACCGGTAGGCCGGGCTCATAGGCCGCTACCTTCTCCCCGCCGTGGTTTTCGACGTGCAGTCGCGGGTAGCCGATCGCCTCGGACAGGCTCATCCCGAGGTGCAGGTGGTTCACCAGTACCTGCAGGATGGCCGTGGTGATCCGGTCGGCGCCCGGCGAACCGATCGAGATCACGGCGCCGTCCGCACGCCGCGCCACCGTGGGGGCCATGTTCGATGGCAGCCGGGTGCCCGGCGCCCACGCGTGAAAGCCGCGACGGTTCAGCTCGTGCTCGCCGAGGCAGTTGTTCATCCACGCCCCGGTTCCCGGCGGCATGACGCCCGACCCGTAGCCGGCGGACATGGTGACGCTGCACGCCAGGCCATCCGCGTCCACGGCCGACGTGTGCACGGTCGAGGGAGAAGACACCCACCGCTTCAGCTCGCCCATCCGCGCCTCATCCAGCAGGTGGGCCAGGTCCCGCTCCAGGTCGTCGCTCAGGTCGAGGCGCGCGAGGCGGAAGTCGAGGACTCCCTCCTGGACGCGTGCCAGCCAGGCCACTTCCCGTGCACCCCAACGGTCGACCGGCTGGTTCTGCATGAGAAGCAGCATCGCGGTAAGCACGGAGCCACCGATGGCGGGCGGTGGGTTCGTCGCTACCTGCCAGCCGTTCAGGTCCGTCACGAGCGGGCGGCGCACGATCGGCTCGTACGAGGCTAGGTCATCGAGCGTGAGGATCCCGCCGTTTGCCTGGATGTCCGCCGCGATCAGCCGGGCGGTCTCGCCGACGTAAAATTCGTCAGCCCCGTGGTCGGCGATCCGGCGCAGGGTGTGCGCCAGCTCCTCGATCCAGATCGTCTCTCCCGGTCTTCTCAGCGTCCCGTCGGCGTGGTGCAGGGCGCGGTGGCTGGCTTCGTTCCACCCGAAAACTCTTTCACCCGCGGATTCGAGATACGTATGCGATGCGACTGACAGGGCGAACCCGTTCTTCACGTCCTGGTAGGCCGGCTCCACCACCTCTGTCCACGGGAGACGCCCGTACCGCGTGGAGGCGAGCGACAGTGCGGCGAGGCCGCCCGGAGTGCCCACGGAGCCGTGACCGACGGTGAGGTCCACGCCTCCACCGTAGTCGATGCGGACGTCGCGCCGGCCGCCGCCGAGCCGCTCGGGAGGCAGATTGCGACCTGGCATCTCGATGTAGCCGTCGATCGTCACCGGCTCACCCGACGGGGGCCAGATCGTGAGGAAGCCACCTGCTCCCAGTGAGCAGATCGCCGGCTCGGTCGTGATCGACACGAGCGCCGCGGCCACCGCAGCGTCTACGGCGTTACCGCCGGCGTCGGCCACGATCGCTCCCGCGTCTGCCGCCAGCTTCGTGCTGGATGCGACGGCGACTCCCTGCATGTGCCTCCTGAGTGATGATCCTCGGACCTGAGATGTTAGGCCCGCGTGTGCCGATTCGTCCAATCGGTTTCCTGATCCATCACCCGCGACGGGATCCCAGGAACCCTCCCATATGTTCATCAGACTGTGATCGAGGAGCGCACGTGAAGCCGGCAGCGGGCCGGCAGGGGAGGTGGGGATGATCAACAGGCGGGCTTTTCGGCACTGGAGCAGGTCGTGGACCCGGACCCTCGTGGCGGCGACGCTCGGCGCCATTGTGTTCGTCTCCGCCCAGGCTCTCAAGGGCTATCCGATGCACATCGCCGACTACATCGGAGCTCAGATCGTCAGCCAAGGAGGATATCCGGAGGCCGCGGCAAGCCCGATCGGTTGGGCCGTTCACATCGGCGTGTCGCTCGGTTACGCGTCCATCTTCGGCTTCCTGGTGAGCTGCGCGTTCCTGCACGGCTCGAAGATCAGTCCGCGGCTGACGGGTCTGATGCTGCTGCCGGTCCTCGCGTATCTGTCCACGGCAATCGCGGCACCTGCCATCGCGGTGACCGTAGGCCTGCTGTCCGGACAAGGCCTGCCGGCGTCGCTACCGGCGTTCAACCTGCAGCTGAATTTCGTGTTCTGGAATCACGCCCTCTTCTTCCTGGTCTGCTGGGCGGTGTACCTGGCCCCCGTCGGAAGGCGGGTCGAGAAGGAAGTCGAAGAGACGGTCGGCGCGCCGGGTCGGCGAGTGTCGGCGGCACTGAACTAACAGGCCGCTGCGAAACACAAAACGGCGACCTGCCAAAGAAAACAGCGGCCCCGCAACCCGTCCGGAGCCGCCGCTCAAAAGCAAGTCGAAAACCGACGCTACTGGGGCTGCTTCTTGCCCGCTCCCCGCAGCGCGCTCGCCTTGGTCGGGGAGGCGGCGAGGAAGCCGAAGACGCACCGCTGGAGCTGCTCGGAGTCGAGGCCGCGCTCCGGGGCGCCGCGCGAATTCCTTCCTGCCTTTGGAGTCGCTCGTACGCCGCGTTCTTCGGCATGCGGGCGTTCGCCCGCTCAGCCGACGCGTAGCGACTTCTCACTCCGGCGCGGCTGCCGTACGAGTTGTTGATCGGCTCGGACTGGCGCCATAAGCGGCGCCCGTCGGCCGTCTCGAGCCTCTCCCACGACTGGCCCCGCTCCACGATCGGGATGCCGTTGTACGTAGCCGGCTTCGGTCCCGGGGGCCACCCTTGAGTACCAGAGACCGCGAAGTCAGTGCGCTCGAGCCGTACCCCTCGCCGATAAGCGGAACCGGGGCGTGCGCGGTGCGCGTCTCCAACTCGAAGGGGAGGCGTCAGGTCGAGAGGAGCCGACTGTGGCGTGCGCGGTGGACCCGCCTCGGCCGCGACACGGCTGAGCTCCTTGATACGCTGGACTTCCTCCTGGGGACACGTGCCGAGCCTCTTGAGTGCGCCTGCCCGTCGATGAACATGTAACCCCACGGACGACGAAGATCGAAGCTGGGTGAGACCCGTACGTGTCGCCGCAGACTCCGCCGCCGTTTCGGCGTCGAGCATGACCTGAACCTCTGCGCCGACAGCGGAGTTGTTCAGCAGGGAGGTCGCCGCCCAGGCGTACGGGTTGTAGAAGCAGGGCCCGTTCTCCGCGCTGAACCCCACGTCCGTCCCCGAATTCGGCGCCGGCGGCAGCGTGTACTCCTGAGCCCGCAGATCGCTGGTCGAAAGGCCCGCAGCCGCGATGACAGCGAGCGCCAGCGTGATCCGTGTGATGTTCAAGGTGCCCCTCCTCGGGGGGAAGAGAAACGTCCAGCCACTTCTAATATACCCCGAAGCGGGTCAGGTGGTAGTCAAACGGGCGTGAAAAACCGGCTATGCGGCAGTAACAGAACGACTTGGGGACCTGGCCGGAGAGGAGCTAACTCCGGTCAGACTTCGCGTCCGCCCATGAGAGGTAGGCACGCTCACACGTTTCGCAGTCGCGCCCCAGCTCGTAGCACGGCACTCCGTCCGCCTGGGCTTCCGCGCACAGGGCTCCCAGTGCTTCGTCGCGGGAGTGGTGCTCGCGGCGCGAGTGTGGGGCGCCGTCGCACGGAAGGTCGCTGTAAGGGATCGTCGCTGAACGGACGGTCCTGTTTCGGATCGATCATGTCCCGTCTCCGTCGTGCCGCCGAGGGGAAGTCCGGCCCGCCGCCTGTGTCGCGAGAGGGGATTCAGGCCGGCAATCCGGGCCATCGTCTCACCTCTCCGTGACGCACGCTTCTTGCAAATGTCGTGCGTAGAGGCGCGAGGGAGCGTTTCTGCCGCGAGGCTACCCGAATGCGGCGGTTCGCGGGCGACAACACGATTACGGAGGGAAATGCGGGCTCCGAGGGTCCGCGGTCGGATGAGCGGTTCCGGCGTTTCTGGGACGTTTTGGCCCCCAAACCAGCAGGACAGGTCAGTTCGTCACCCCCGGCGCTCTCCTCGTTCCCTCTTGAGGAAGGCTCTAGATGCGTGAGCTGCGAATACACGGCCGTGGAGGGCAGGGGTCGGTCATCGCCTCCAAGCTGCTCGCCGTGGCCCTGTTCCGTGAGGGAGAGTGGGTCCAGTCGTTCCCCGCGTTTGGCGTGGAGCGGCGGGGAGCCCCCGTCACGGCCTTTCTGCGCTTTGATGACGCCCCGATCCGGCTGCGTTTCGAGATCACCGAGCCGGACGACCTGATCGTCCTCGACCCGACACTGATCGAAGCTATCGACGTGACGTCGGGTCTCAAGCCGGGCGGCACGATCCTCATCAACACAGAGAAGGCCCCCGAGGAGTATCCGAAGCTCCTCGATCGCTTCCGCGTGGCGACGATCGACGCGAGCGGCATCGCCATCCGGCACGGCCTGGGCTCGAAGTCCCAGCCGATCGTGAACACCGCCCTCGTGGGCGCCTTCGCGGCCGAGTTCGGTCTCATCGGGCTCGAATCGGTGAAGGCCGCGATCTACGACGAGGTGCCGGCCAAGCAGGAGGCCAACTACGCGGCGGCCGTCGAGGCTTTCGGCGCCGTCCGCTCGGCCGCCCCGACGGAGGTGTCGCATGTCTGAGCGCGACTTGACCCGCCCGCACGAGACCGGCCGGCGGATCCCGCCCGTGGCGATCAGCGAGACCTCGACTCTGGTGAATCAGACCGGCTCGTGGAAGTACATCATGCCGCGGTACCAGGACGGCGTCGCCCCGTGCAACGCCGGTTGCCCGGTCGGAATCGACATCGAGGGATACATGTACCTGATCGGGCAGGGCCGACTGCAGGACGCAGCCGACCTGCTGATACGCGAGAACCCGATGCCGGCCGTCACGGGCCGCGTGTGCCACCACCCGTGCGAGGACAGCTGCAATCGCGCGTCCCTGGACGAGGCCGTGGCCATCCACTCGGTAGAGCGCCGGCTGGGAGACATGATCCTGGCCGCACCGCCGCCACCTGCTCCGGAGCGCATTCGGACCGAGACCGTAGCCGTGATCGGGTCCGGTCCCGCGGGACTCTCCTGCGCGTGCTTCCTGGCTCGATTCGGCTATGGCGTGACCGTCTTCGAGGCGGCCCCCGAGGCGGGGGGCATGCTCCGCCTGGGAATCCCCGAGTACCGGCTGCCACGGGCTATCCTGGACCGCCAGATCGAACGGATCGAGGCCGAGGGAATCGAGATTCGCATTTCCACCCGCATCGGGACGGACGTGCCGTGGGCCGTGCTGGACGGGTTCGATGCCGTATTCGTGGCACCGGGCGCGCACATGGGCAAGGACTCCCGGATTCCACGAGCCGAAGGCGTACCCGAGATGCGCCCGGGGCGCGACACGCTCAAGGAGGTCAACGCGGGCGGGCGGCCTGACCTCGGCGATCACGTGATCGTGGTGGGCGGCGGCAACACCGCGATGGACTGCGCCCGTTCCGCCCTCCGGCTGGGAGCGGACGTCACGGTACTGTACCGGCGCACGCCCCGTGAGATGCCGGCCATCCCGCAGGAGGCCAGGGAGACGAAGGAGGAGGGCGTCAAGTTCGAGTTCCTCGCGGCCCCGACCGCCGTCGAGATGGAGGACGGCGAGTTCGTAGGAATCACGTGCCAGCGTATGGAGCTCGGGCCACCCGATGACTCCGGGCGCCGGAGGCCGGTCCCCATCGAAGGGGATGTCTTCTCGATGAAGGCGGACACGGTTCTGACCGCAATCGGCGAGGACTGCGACCTCTCCTTCCTGCCCGGCGAGGTACGCACGAACTGGGGGCTCGTCGAAGTGGAGGCCCTCGGCGAGAGCACGTCCGCGCCGGTGTTCGCGGGCGGCGACGCCGTGGATCTACCCCGCTCCGTGGCCGACGCGCTGGGCGCCGGCAAACGCGCGGCAATCGGCATCGATCACTACCTGCGCCAGAAGGCAGGGGAGGACGTGGGAGCGGTCCCGCTCGACGACCTGCGCTTCGCCGGTGGCAACGTCAGCGCCATGCGCTATGCGAAGGACGAGGACCCGATCCCGCGCGAGGCGCCCGTCAACGATGTGGTGACGTGGGATCAGATGAATCCGCATCATTACCGCTCGACGCCTCGCCACGAGGACCACTTCCACGATGGCATCGATCTCCGGTCCGCGTTCGGCGAGACCAACTTCGGACTCAGCCGGAAGGAAGCGATCGAGGAAGCCGAGCGCTGCCTGAACTGCGGCGTGTGCAACCGCTGCGAGCTGTGCCTGATCTTCTGCCCCGACATGGCGATCTCCCGGCGCGAGGACGGGGGATTCGAGATAGACATGCGGTACTGCAAGGGATGCGGCCTGTGCGCCGCCGAGTGCCCCCGGGGAGCCATCGTGATGACCCGGGAGGGCATATGAAGAAAGTCATGATCGGCAACCACGCGGTCTCGTGGGGCGTCCTTCGCTCCCGCGTGGAAGTCATCTCGGCCTATCCGATCACGCCGCAGACGCAGATCGTCGAGGCACTGTCGGACATGGTGGCCGACGGGAGCCTGCCTGCCCGCTACATCAAGGTCGAGTCCGAGCACTCGGCGATGGCCGCCTGCATCGGGGCTTCGGTCACGGGCACGCGGACGTTCACCGCCACCTCGTCGCAGGGACTCGCGTTGATGCACGAGATGCTGCACTGGGCAGCGGGCGGTCGCCACCCCGTCGTGATGGCCAACGTCAACCGGGCGATGGCGCCGGGGTGGAACATCTGGACCGACCAGAACGACAGCCTCTCGCAACGAGACACCGGGTGGATTCAACTGTACTGCGAGACCAACCAGGAAGTGTTCGAGACCACGATCCAGGCGTGCAAGCTCGCCGAGACGGTGGACCTGCCAGTCATGCTGTTGCTCGACGCCTTCTTCCTCTCCCACACGTCCGAGCCGGTTGACATCACCGATCAGGCGGACGTGGACCGGTTTCTGCCGCGGCGCGAGGCTGCCTACAAGATGGACACGAAGGACCCTCGCGCGTTCGGCGCCCTGGTGCGGCCCGATGTCTACACCGAGATACGCTGGCAGCAGCAGGAGGCCATGGATGAAGCGCGAGACGTGTTCCGCAGGGTCGAAGACGACTGGGAAGCGATCACGGGTCGCCGGTACGGGGCCGTCGAGGCCTACCGGACCGAGGACGCCGACCTCCTGCTCGTGACCTCCGGCACCATCACATCTACGGCGCGTCACGTGGTGGACGAGCGGAGAGCCGGCGGAGACAAAGTGGGACTGATCAAGGTCAAGATGTTCCGGCCCTTCCCGACCGACGAGCTGCGCGTCTTGCTGGGCGGCGTGGACCGTGTAGCGGTCCTGGACCGGAACATCTCGCCCGGGCACGGCGGCATCTTTGCCGAGGAGATCCGCTCCGCCTTGTACGACGTGCCTCCCGAGGACCGGCCGATTCTGTTCGGATACGTGCTCGGCCTCGGCGGTCGCGACGTAACGCCGGCCGTCATCGACGACATCATCGACAATACCCGAACGAAGGCCCGCCCCGAGCGCGAGGACCTGTGGGTGGGGGTGGAACTAGGAGCCAGACGATCATCAAGCAGCACATCCCGCGCGACGATCTTCTCGCCTCCGGGCACCTGGCGTGCCCCGGCTGCGCCGCTCCAATCGCGATGAACCTGGTACTCAAGGCTCTCGGGCCCGAGACCATGGTGGTGCTGCCGGCGTGCTGCTGGAGCATTATCGCCGGGCCGTGGCCGCAGTCGTCTCTTCGGGTGCCACTGTACCACACAGCGTTCGAGACGGCAGCGGCGGTGGCGTCGGGCATCAAGGCGGGTCTCCAGTCGCGAGGTGACACGGAAACGACGGTGATCGCGTGGGCCGGCGACGGCGGCACGTTCGACATCGGACTGCAGGCCCTGTCGGGAGCAGCGGAGCGGAACGAGGACTTCATCTACTTCTGCTACGACAACGAAGCCTACATGAACACCGGCATCCAACGCTCCTCGGCGACGCCGTGGGGGGCCTGGACCACGACCACGCCGACCTCGGACCCGGAGCACCAGCCCAAGAAGGACATCATGGCGATCATGGCGGCGCACCGGATTCCATACGCCGCGACCGCCTCGGTGGCCTACCCGGTGGACCTGGTGCAGAAGGTGGAGAAGGCACGCACGATCCGCGGCACGCGGTTCATCCACATCCTGGCGCCGTGCCCGCCGGGCTGGAAGACGCAGAACGACGAAACGATCGACCTCGCGCGCATGGCCGTCGAGTGCCGGGTCTTCCCGCTGCTGGAGGTCGAGAACGGCGGAGAGTGGCGCTTCACGGTCGACCATCCGGGCGGGCCGGTCGAGCCGTACCTCAGGCGCCAGGCTCGGTTCGGGCACCTCACCGACGAGCAGGTCGAGCACATACAGGGCGAGGTGGATGCGCGCTGGAAGATCCTGTCGAAGCGGGTCAAGTACGGCACCTGACCACGGGAACAAGGAGGTGGACATGGCCGGAATCGCAGGCTACGGGGCCTTCATCCCGCGGCGACGCATCACCACCGAGGAGATCGCTCGCCAGTGGGGGAAAGACCCCGGCACAATCCAGAGGGGACTCCTGTTGAAGGAGAAATCCGTCCCCGGCTTCGACGAAGACACCATCACCATCTCCGTGGCCGCCGGGCGGGCGGCGCTCGCCCGGGCCGGCGTGTCACCGTCGAGGGTCGGGGCCGTCTACATCGGCTCGGAGTCTCACCCATACGCCGTGAAGCCGAGCGGTACGGTGGTGGCGGAGGCCCTGGGCATCGGGCCGGAAGTGCACGTCGCCGATTTCGAATTCGCCTGCAAGGCGGGCACGGAAGCGATGTTCGTTGCCCTGGCACTCGTCGAGTCCGGGCGGGTCGACTACGCGCTCGCCGTGGGGGCCGACACATCGCAGGGCGCGCCGGACGACGCCCTCGAGTACTCGGCCTCGGCCGGCGGCGCCGCCTTCCTGTTTGGTCGAGATGATCCGCTGGTAGAGGTGGTGGACACGATCAGCTACACCACGGACACGCCCGACTTCTGGCGCCGGGAGGGAGAGTTCTACCCAAGGCACGGGGGACGCTTCACCGGAGAGCCGGCCTACTTCAAGCACGTGACGCAGGCCACTACACGGATTCTCGACAAGACGGGCCTGAAGCCGGAGGACTTCCGTTTCGTCGTCTTCCACATGCCGAACGGCAAGTTTCCGCTGTCCGTGGGGAAAACGCTCGGCTTCACGCGCGAGCAGATCGATCCCGGGTGGGTGGTGCCGACGATGGGCAACACCTACTCCGGCTCGTCGCCGACGGGACTGGCGGCGGTGCTCGACGTGGCCGACCCGGATGACCTGATCCTCATCACGTCCTTCGGATCCGGTGCAGGCAGCGATTCGTTCGTCCTGCGGGCCACCGGGCTGCTTCCGCAGCGCCGCGGATTGGCTCCGAGCGTCCGTTCGATGCTCGACGGCCCACGCCGGTACGTGACTTACGGCGAATACGCCAAGTATCGAGAGAAGATCATCGTCAACGACTGACGCGGAGGGAGAAATGCGCGAAGTAGCGATCGTCGCGGCGGGCATGACCCGCTTCGGTGAGCTGTGGGGCGCCAGCCTCCGCGACCTGTTCGTGGAGGCGGCGCAGGGTGCGCTGACGGCCGCCGGGACCGACCATCTGGACGCGATATACGTCGGCAACATGTCAGCCGGTCAGTTCGTGGGCCAGGAACACCTGGGGCCGCTGATGGCCGATCACCTGGGGATGGCCGGGGTG
>PVMK01131910.1_pt1 | contig 14402 bp, 16 predicted proteins | sample 1853481 | NCBI WGS metagenome assembly PVMK01 (sample SAMN08533507, study PRJNA380276) | Marine sediment metagenome, whole genome shotgun sequencing project. | reverse complement strand
ATGACGTCCCAAATTCGGCATTGTGCTATCTTATCAGTAGAAAAGGAGAAGTCTTGCATGAATGGAAAGGAGATTTCCGGACCCTTTATTCTTATTTGACTGATATAACCAGCTATTCATGAACTTATGAAAATCAAATAAGGAGATTAACAATTATCTGATGAAAAATGTATTCCAGCATATTTACTTAATTCCTATTTTGCTAGGGCTTTCTTGCACTGGACCTGGTCAGGAATCTTCAGGCGTAAGTGATGAAGCAAATCCAGACCGAAATATGGCTGGTATCGGAGTACCACGTGGACTGATTAAAACATCAGAAGGATTAGCTCCTGGGTACATTCTCCATGACGTCCCAAATTCGGCATTGTGCTATCTTATCAGTAGAAAAGGAGAAGTCTTGCATGAATGGAAAGGAGATTTCCGGACCCTTTATTCTTATTTGACTGATAGTGGTACCGTGGTGCGTACCACAGTAGATCCTGATTTTCCGAAGTTTCGTGGAAGTGGCAATGGCGGGCGAATCCAGGAAATCAATTGGGAAGGGGATATGATCTGGAATTTTGAGTTTGCTACTGAGGATCACCTTTCACATCATGATATAGCCCTCATGCCAAACGGTAACGTCCTTGCCATTGCCTGGGAAGCTAAAACCAAAGAAGAAGTACTTGCAGCCGGTCGATATACTGAATTCACACCGGAAGCGGGGTTATGGCCCGATATGGTTGTGGAAATAGAGCCAGTGCGGCCAACAGGTGGTAATATTGTTTGGGAATGGCACATTTGGGATCACCTCATTCAGGATATTGATCCGAACCTTCAGAATTATGGCGATCCTTCTCAGCATCCCGAACTTTTAAATGTAAATGCTTCAGCCGAAAAGCCGGTACCCATACACCCCGATACTCTTGTTGTACGAAAGCGGAGGAGCATGCATCGTTATCGTAATACGACCATCGATAGTGAAGCTGCCGATGTCCATCACATGAATGCAATTTACTATAATGCGGATCTGGATCAGATTGCGTTAAGTTCTTACACGTTGGGCGAGGTTTTTATTATTGATCACAGCACTACAACGGAAGAAGCTGCGGGACATAGCGGTGGAAACTTGGGAAAAGGAGGCGATTTTTTATATCGCTGGGGAAATCCGCAGAATTATCAAATTGGGGATTCAACAGATCAAATATTATTTCATCAACATGATATCCGATGGATCGAAGATGGAAAGCCAGGCGCAGGAAATTTAACTGTTTTTAATAACGATATACCCATGGGGCCAGATAGTTTAAATTATTCTGCGGTCCTCGAGATTGTTCCTCCAAAAGATGCCATGGGGAATTACATTGTCGAAAAAGGGAAACCGTTTGGTCCGGAAGCACCAGTATGGACGTATACCGCACCTGATACGGTCTCTTTCTTTTCAGATTTTGTTTCCGGTGCGCATCGCATGGAAAATGGAAGTACTTTTATTACCGCTGGAGCTGCAGGTCGATCCTTTGAAGTTACTCCCGAAGGTGAGATTGTCTGGGAGTACTGGACTCCTTACCGCGGAAAAATCACAAACCCGGATGGGAGTCCAAGAAGGCTGGGCTACCCCTCATTACTATTTCGAATGACATTCATTCCTGCCGATCATCCTGGGTTGGTAAGTCGTGATTTGTTACCATTAGACCCTCAACCGGAAGTGTTTATACTGAAATCAAATAAATAAAAGAGATAACTATTAGTCTAATAGAATAACTCCAGTTTCATTTACATATTGCTGCCAATGAATGTGCATTTCCTGGTATTTCTCAGGGCATTTTTTTTCACCCATTTGTAATTAACGTTGACCGGCTGCTTTCGGCCAAAAGCGGCCGTTCACGGTTACTCCAGAATCACAACCCTGTCAATACCTTATTTGGTAGGAGGAGGGAATTCTTGTGTATCGTAGACTTTAGACGTTTTGGTTTTTTAGCAGCCACTGGGTTTCCTAAATGGTGGCTTCTTTGCATTATTGGTTAATTTTTTCACCCTCACCAAAATAATTGTCGAGCCAATCCAAAGATTCATTTACCAGATTAATCCTCAGTACATAATGGGTGGACTCATACATCCTCCATCTCTTTTCGTCCGTGGAAGTTCCCAGCAGGTCATAAAAAGCCTGTTGCTGTTGAATCGTATAATCAAAGTCATACCGCCCGCCTAATAGCAGCATTGGAATACGCACATGTGGGAGATAATCAACTTGATCAAATTCCTTAAACCTATATTTGGCCATTGATGAGACTCCAAATAAATTAAGGATTCCCAACTTTATCCGGTCTTCAGTGGCAAGTATAAATGGTGCCACACCTATCGAAGAATTTGCCCATACCTTCAGTTATGTTTATAACATGTAATTAGTAATGTGAAATGCGTAGGCGCAAGATCTGGAATAGCGAAATTTTTAGATTGGTAGCTAAGCCTTGCTTATTAATCATAGTCCGACCCAGTTTCGGCATCATCTGACACATTTCTTGCATTCTCGACTTTTCTGAAATAATCTCTGCTCAAATTCGGCATACAAAGACATAAAGCAGGTAGAGCGGGTGTGATTGATGTTCTATGTTTACTGAATAGCCAACATGAAACATAAATGTCATGAAAATCCACTATAGAGTACTTCCTGTAATACTAATGTTGATTACCAGTCAGCTAACCGCTGCTCATGAACCTACCGCAGATCGATATTCTATTGATATAGTGTGCCTTAAGAAGGTGCCGATTGTAAAAGCAACTTTAAATGGTAAAACCGCTTATTTCGTACTGGATTCGGGCTCTGATGTATCTCTACTGCATAAATTAGCAGCCTCCGATTATAAATTTTCAGTAAAGAAACGGATCGAAAAATCAATAATAGGCGTTACCGGTGGAAATCAATCACTGCATGAAGTCCCGGACGCGGTACTCCAAATGATCGGACACAATTTGCAGACGCAGTTTTATGCTACTGATCTTTCCACCGTAGTTGAAGTGCTATTTATCAGCACTGGCATAGACATATCAGGCATTATTGGCATAGATCTAATGCGCAAATACGGCTTTGAGATCGATTATGCTAGTGAAAAACTGTTCCTGGACACTGATTATTAATCCTACCGCACCAAATGACACGGTTCTGGCACCATTTGACACAATTCCGGTAGAGAAATGCGGGCCTTTAATGCAATTTTGCCTTAGTAAGGTTTAGAAACTAGCTGGTTCTTTATTTTAGTATATTAGATTCCAGGGGTGTAGAGTCCCCTGGAATTTTTTATTATTATGTATGGAGTACCAGGCACAAGTGTAAAACACTTGCACCCACTTGCTGGCAGTAGCGTTTTGAGTTATAGCTTTTACACAGGTCGTTGTAAAGCGTGTATAACGAATGGCTCCACAAATAACAACTGTTTCTGCCTGACAATCAAGCAAATATCAATAAGCAACAATGAAAAACCTACATTTAAAATAAATTACTAACCAGAAAAAAGGCAACCTTATTCAGGCATGCTCAAGTTCAGAACCTTCAACCCGAAACCTGAAACACGCAACACCCGAATAGGTAAGATGACACATCTCTGGCATACTAAATAATATTCCTTCTTTCCATTCAACACCTCTGGCACTCTTTGCCAAACCTCTGGTAGACACAAGGCATAATTCATGGTAGCTTTAATTATTGAATATCAGGTAATTAAACTATTTCAACATGAAATCACTTAAGCAATTTATTCCTAACATGTTCATGGCACTAATACTATCAGCGATAACCACAACTACAGCAACAGGAAACAACTTATTCACCGATTCCACCGCAACAAAAACCACGAATTATGTCAATTTATTCAAGGCCGGTGATTACCTGATGATCAAGTGCTCATTAAACGGAAAGCCAGCCTATTTTTTAATCGACACTGGGGCAAGTGTTACAGTTCTTAACAGTAAATCTACCAAAAACTACAATTTCGATGTTTTGGAGAGAAAAGGACTGCAAACCACTGGTTTTGGAGGATCAACAGCTGGCGTTCAAATTGCCTTTGGTGCTGACATTGAATTTAACAATAAAAAGATTTCCATGGGTTTCCTGGCTCAAGACCTTACCAAAATGATCAGACTTATACAAAACTCAACCAAACTTAGAATTGTTGGTATTATTGGAACTGATCTTCTTAAAAGGTATGGATGCAGGGTGGATTTTGGAAATAAGTTGCTGAAGTTCAATTAAAGTGGATTACCGATCAAATCGGTTCATGTCAATCTAGTGATTGTTCGGCGCTTGGTGCAGAGCACATTGGATTAAGAATCTCCTCCACCAGTAGAAGCATTTATGCTTTCAAGCGCTGTGCGCGTGGCACGTAGAGTCTGAGAGTAAGAGAGTAAGAGTTGGTTAATACATGACTGAGGCCCGTATGGTCCCTGCAGACTGCCCGAGCAACTGTCTAAGCTATTACATACTTAGACCTATTAGAATATACTACTGCCTGTAAAACATAGCAGGTACGTCTTGCTAGACACATTAGGCTGAGTGATATCACAACAAAATGAACCTTGACCGCTGAACGGCTGCTTTCGGCCGAGGCCGTGTAAAAACGCACATCAGCTTAATGACAGTCGATTGTTGATGTCAAGATCAAATGTAGAATATCCGGCATTTATAAGGTTTCTGAACTGATAACTCCCTTTCCAGCGGTAACCAGCTTCACCTGAAATACAGTCGAGCTTAAAGGAGACTGCATAAGGCCGTTTTTGAGTTTTCACACAGACTGGGCCATCAAAAAGCAAATTAGGACAAAAGACTGTTATGAGCTCATCAAACTTCATTAGCGGGCCTAAAGGGGAAATTTAGCTAACTCCACAACCCTTAAAGGCCCAATTTGCAATAAATCCATTTATTACTTTGGGGTGCCTGACTTGGCATACTGTGAAGGCAATACTCCATACTGCTTTTTAAAACACTCAGCAAAGTATGAGGGGTTGTTGAAGCCGCACTCATAGGCCACCTGGGCCATGTTACCAAAGTTTTTTTCGATCAACTTTTTAGCATATTTTAATCGAAAAGAACGTATAAGACCTCCTGTTGACTGTCCTGTTAATGCTTTAACTTTTCTGTGTAATTGGGAGCGGCTTAAGCCCACTTCAAGACATAACTTCCCAGTATTGAAGTCGGGTACAGACCGACTCTTATCCAGGGCTTCTGTCAATTTTTGCACTAAGAGTTCATCCGAAGAGGTTACAATAGTGTCATTAGGCTCCAATTCGAAACAAACACTCTGGCTGCCTAGCATCTTTTGTAATTCGATAAGTTTCCTGACCATAGCTTGTTGTTCTAATTCAATGACAGAAATCGCTTTCAGAATCTGGTTATTAAATTTTAATAGAGATAAACTTCCAAAATCCAGTAGGGTATGCTGCTGAGATTTGTCTTCCTGATTAGGAATTGTATAATTAGCCTCAAAACCTGGTTGTGAACTTGTTATATACATAATTCTGCACCTTCTGAGTTGACGGCAAACAGATTCTATAATAAGTAACTGCTATTCAATGAATATCTCTTTTAACTATGTTTTATTTGAAAATACCCATGTTGTAAAACTTGAACTTATGTTGTATTGAGTAGTAGGACTTAAGACTTTTGTCCTTGTTTAACTAAATCTAGCGTTTCTTTATTTAAATATTATAACTCGCCTTGGTCCTGGACCTTGTATACTTCAGTCTAAAATTCAACCTCATGACGTTTAAAATCCAAGGCTAACCCCAATATTCCATCCTTTAGTAACTGGAATATTGCCGAGATCAATTCCAAAATTTAAATCAGAAAATCCACCTACGCCGGGATCCAAACCTTGGTAGTCAGTGACGGTAAACAAATTGGTGCCACTGGCAAATACCTTTAGATTGGCAAAACCCCAACGCTGTACAAGTTGGCCTGGAAAATTATATGCAACCGTAATATTCTGCAAACGAAAATAAGACCCGTCTTCCACATAGAATGAGTTTGATTGTTCTGTAGTACTGAAGTTATGAACGTTTTCAAATATAGGGTTCGCACCAGTAGGGTCTTCAAAAGTCCATGAGTTTAACACTCTGCTGCTAATTGCGTTCCCCGGAGACAAGGGGTAAAAGTCTGTATATAATTTTGAAATATTATAAATCTCATTTCCAATAGAAGCATAACCATTAAAAATCAAATCGAAATTGCGATAATGAAAATTCAGGTTTATACCACCAGTAAAATCAGGCACAGGGCTGCCCAAGCTGGTACGGTCGTCTTGATCAATCACGCCATCATTATTGATGTCTTCAAAGCGAAAACGCCCTGGGGCAGCTCCCTGTTGAGTGGCGTGAGCGTCAACTTCTCCCTGATTGGCAAATAATCCAGCAGTTTTGAAACCGTAAAAAGTACTCAAAGGCTGACCCACTTGATTCAGTACCGGGGTGATACCTCGATAAGTTGCACTGAATTGTGGAACATTATCAATTCCCTCAGCAAAACTGATAATTTCGTTGTTCAACCAACTTGCATTTACGGTCAGTTCATAACCAACTTCCCTGCCCAAGTTACCAATGACTTTAATCATCAAATCCACTCCCGTGTTCCGCATTTCACCCACATTAACAGAGGGCGCAAAAGCGTTGAAACCAGTTTGAACGGTAATGGGTAATACGAATAAAAGTTTCTCTATATCTTTTTGCCATACATCCAGTACCACGTCAACTTTACCGTCCCACAATAAAGCGTCAATACCAATATTAGTGGTAATAGCTTTTTCCCATTGTGCAAAGGGATTACCAATACGGCTCCTGTAGAACCCCGTAGCTGCGCTTGCATTAGATCCACCAATATCATAGCTAGACAAGGCCAGAGAAGTAGCAAACAAACTGAATTGGTTGTTAGGATTCACATTATTGGAGTTACCCATTATACCATACCCTCCACGTATCTTCAAATCGTCAATCCAACTGGATCCGCTGAGGAATGCTTCCTCGGAAAGTCTCCAACCAGCGGAGAAAGAAGGAAAGGTACCGCGTCGCGTTTTCGCACCAAATCGAGAAGAGCCATCATTACGAACCACACCGGTAATTAAAAATTTGTCTTTGAAGTCATAGGTTAACTTACCAAAGACCGAAGAAAAGTTGCCCTCATTTCCATGGCCACCAGTCACTACCCGGTTTTCCACGGTACTCAAGTTGACAAAGTCAGTTGTTTCAGAAAAAGGATTAACACCTGAGCCACTGACAAAACGGAAAGTACCATTATTCAAGGCTTCATATCCACCCAATACTCCAAAACTGTGGTTGTCACCAACGTCGAAGGAATAGTTCACAGTATTGGTCCAAACCCATCGGGTAGCGTAGACTGAGCATTGACGATATCTGAACGATATAGTGTTCAGTGCCGCTGTTCTCAGTACGTTCTTCGGCGGTAGTCCCAATGGTTCCTATTTGCATATCTCCCTCCAAAACTTGTACGTACCACCAAATCTTCGATGGGCTCATACTCCAGGTATACATTACCGACAATTTGTACTCTGAAAGTTTGGTCATTTTTGTCACTCTCTATGGTAGCTATAGGATTAGCGGCAGCGGCGACACCAGGTGCAGCAGTACCAGCATAGCCACCAAATTCATTACGAATGGGGATGATAGGAGACATCCTGGAAGCGCTCAAGATTAGGGTCTCACCGTCGGCATTTTGGTCGGCTGAACCAGATACCGCCCGGTAGGTGGCCTGCATGTTCTCACCAATACGCAGTTTGTCCGGAAGTATATCAAACTCGGTGTTGACCCGCATGGTGTATCTTTCAAAATTTTGCTTTATAATACTTTGTTGTTCCTGCATGCTCAAACCTACATAGAAGCGGTTGCCTTCACCACCACCGTATAAACCAATGTTATGGCGTTGAAAAAAAGCATTTTGGGTAATGGCATCATACCAGTCCACTCCTTGTTTATCCGCACGGAACACATTATATATAGGGCCGGCATCGAAATCAACATTATAATCTTCCGCTGCCTGAGCCTCGTCGATGCTTCCTACGATACCGGCAGCTCCTCCCACCAGCAACCAATCAGGGATGACCGGTGTGCTTCCTGTACCATACTGGGGGTGGAAAAAATTGGGAGTTTGTCCATTTTGTATAGCTGCATTACGAATGGCATTCCAGGTCCAGTCCGCCTGCTGCTGCGGATTCATCAATGATGGACCTGCCCCAGGGGTAGTGACGCCTATCATTCCATCATAAGTGATCTTCATGCCCCTTGCTCCTTTAGTACCTTGCCGGGTAACTATGGCGATTACTCCGCCGGCAGCCCTGGCGCCATAAATCGAGGCTTCAGAAGCATCTTTCAAAACAGAAACTGATTGAATGTCACCGGGTGCTAACCAATCAATGCCCTCCACCGCTACTCCATCCACTACATACAATGGGGACCAGTACCGTATCCATGGACACGTACCTGAGTAGTACTAGTACCGGGCTGTCCGTTGGTAAATACCGTAACCCCCGTCACTATACCCTGCAATTGCTCCTCCACATTACCGCTAGGCAGCAGGGTTAGCTCTTTAGCTGCAACAGTCGAAACAGATCCGTTGGTTTTGCTCCGGGGGCTTACCGAATAACCTGTGACTATAACCTCTGACATAGTCACAATATCCGGTGATAAAATAACCGGAATTATACTCCTATGATTTATCTTTATTTCCAAAGAAGCATAACCAACGGATGAAAACACCAACCTTCCATTAGTGGGTGCCTGTAAATGAAAGGTCCCATCAATATCACTGACACTTCCAAAATTCGTCCCTTTGGCGGTTATATTTACCCCAGGAATAACTTCACCTGATTCGCTATCCAAAATGGTGCCCGACACCATATTGTTGGTGGACGTAGCCTTATCTCTACTAAATGATTCTTTTCTCCTGGCAATGATTATTTTGTTTCCCTTCTGGTAATATTCTACGGGATAACCTTGGCAGATCTCTTCTAGAAAACCTCTAATACTTTGTTCTAATACCGAAAGTACAATTTCTTTATCTACCGGGATAACGTGCGGACTATATGAAAAGATGAAATCGCCTTTCTGTCCAATTTCACCCAGCAAGCTTCTCACCGTGCCTTCCTTTTTTTCCAGTCTTATAATTTTCTCCAATAAAATCTCCTGCGCCAAGACTTCAGACATCCCCGTGGAAAATATTCCTATGATAATGAGTCCCAAAAATTGTTTCTTCGTTGAATTCATGATCACACTTCTTCCTTACAACCTTGTCCAGAAATCACCATTTTACTTTCTGTCAATTTATATGATACCCCAAGTAGGAGGCTAATTTCTTCCATGACCTCCTCCAGGGCTGGTTATCAAATACTGTATTGATTCTGCAACCCGAAAGACCCTCTTGCCCTAGTTCAACTTCCTTGTTATAAAAGCTGGATAGGGATTTTACTACCTGCTCCAAAGTCGCATTTTCGAAAACCAGCTTTCCGGTTTTCCAGGCTAAAAAGTTAGGGTCTATATTTTGGGTTTTGATCAATTGCCTCGACTGTGGTCTAAAAATCCCTTTGTCGTTCGCGTTTAGGACCACTTGGTGGCTTTTATTTTCTAACAGGTAAAAGCAACTTTTCCTGTGGCCACTGTCACTACGGTAGAATCTACCTCCGTTTTAACATTTCATGATGTTCCAAACACCATTTCTCGCGCACCTGCGGTGGTTTTAATAAAAAACTTGGTTTCGTTTCTTATCACCTCAAACAACGCTTCTCCTTCCAGATAGACATCCCGATTTGATGCCTCGAATCGCTCGGGATAGCTCAACTGGCTATTACGGTTCAGCCAAACGGTGGTACCATCCGGTAATACGATATCAGACCGTTTTTGATCCAGTGCTACTATTTGAACCATACCAGGTTTTAGCCATCGGTCACGGGCCAGATAGGAGAGGCCGATGCCTATAATCAGAACGGCAGCCGCTCTCCATATCCACTTAGTCATTACTATGGTTTTGGTTTTCTTTTGACTGCTGATTAAAACGAACCGGTTCCAGGTATTCTCTACATTCACAGGTCGGTCTTCTCTCAGTTCTCCAGTCCTGTCCCAAATCCTTTTTAAATCGCTAAATGCTTCGCGGTTGGTTTCATTTTGGTCCAACCAGGCTTTAAAAGCGTCTTTTTCTTGCGGACTCGCCTCTCCTTTGAGGTATTTGCCGATAAGACGATGATTTGACTCCATTTTTTTTAATTTTTTCCTACAGCCGAGTATACACCGTACGGATCGAGGCTTTATATAAGGACAACCAACCCCTACCCTACACCCACGCTAAATAAGAAAAAAGAAGGGTAAAGATTAAAATGACAAGATCAGAAAGGAATTTTGCATAGGGTTTGAGTTGTTCTCGTAATCTTGATAGTGCCTTGTTCAGCTGATTTTCCACGGTCTTTTTGGTAATTCCCATGTGGCCGGCAATTTCCTGATTGCTCATACCGTCAAATCGGCTAAGCGTAAAGACCAACTTACAATTTGGTGGTAGTGTTTCTACGACCTGATTTAGCTTTCTATTTATCTCATCATAGGAAATATCTTCGGTATCGTTATTGGCGATATCAACTGCGTTTTGAAGAACACTATCAAGATTAACTATCCTTTTACTTTTTTTGAGATAGTTTAACGAACCATTTATTACAGCACGTGTGAGGTAAGATTGGATACTGGTGGAAATTTGTAACTTATTTCGGATCTCCCAAAGTTTGAGAAAAACTTCCTGTACTATATCTTCCGCAGCTTCCCGGTTGTATATTACTTTATAGGCAGTATTGAATAAAGTAGCATAGTATTGAAAGTATATCTGTTTGAAACCACTTTCAGTTTTTATATCCATTATAAGTCATAACACTACTCACAAGAGAGCAGCAAGCTGACGGGTTTGGGACATGGTACTTCAACTTACGAAAAATACCATTATGGTGCATTATTTTAAAAATCTTGACCGGCCGCTTTGGGTCGTTAGCGGACATTCGTGAACGGCTGCTTTCGGCCAAAAGCGGCCGGTCAGATTTAATCAGGAGAATCCACCTTATTTTGTTCTAGTTACCTGGTATACTTCGACAGGTTTAACAATTCCCTTCAATTGGATCCCCTTGAATGTTGAAAAATGGAAATCCTGATCCTTGACCTTTTGGTAAACCTCTTTCGAGATTAAAAAGTTAGTATTTAGTTCCTTATTCAACTGTTCAAGTCGGGATGCAATAATTACTGCAGTTCCGCTCACTGAGTATTGCTTTCGAATTTCATTCCCAATATTGCCGGTTATAACTTGACCGGTATGAACCCCAATTCCAACTCTGGTGGGAGGAATAGTGCCCCGATCAACCATCTTTTCTATTGTTTCCAGCATTTCTAAACCTGAAATTACAGCTTTTAAAGTATGGTCTGGATCTTTCACCGGAGCTCCGAAGGTTGCCATGAATCCATCTCCCATGATCTGGTTAAGTATTCCATTATGATCATTGATTATTTCAATCAAAGGGCAGAATAGATCATTTTGAAAGCCAACTACTTCCTGGGGGTCCATCTGCTCGGTAAATGAAGTAAAATTACGAATATCCAGGAATAGAATCGTAACTATGGATTTGTCGGAATGGTGCTCATCACTGATTAAAGCTTCAACTACTTGTGGGGAAACCTGTTGGCTAAAAAGCGCTTCTATTTCGGTTTTTTGTTTCCACAATTCACTAACTCTGACAATTCTCTTCTTTATTTCGTTGGTCACAAATACTGCACATAATCCAGCGGTAAGTATGAATGCGCTCCTCACTTCGTAGAGAAAAGGATGTAAATGCATGGTGTCAAAATCTGGATCGAATGTATTGATTGCCCAAATCGTTACCGCGAAGTAACTTAATGCTGAAAGCAGACTGGTAAGAATCGCTAATTTTACATCCAGATGCAGTGCAGAAAGAACGATTAATATAAAATAAATAAGGAACAATGGAGAATCTAAAAAAGCCGGTGTTGACTCTATTAGACAAAGCATAAAAAGTAGAAACCCTGGGAATAATGCTTCAACAATAATATTGACAACCTTAATTATGATGGACTGTGATCTATGGTTTCTGATGTGCCAACGAACCACAAAAAACATGGAGGATTCATACAGCATAAAAGTAAAAATCCAGATCATAATAAATTTGGTGGCAAAAGGATTATTAAAAAAACCACCCACCTTTAGTACAAAAAACGAAAACCCCATTACCAGTAAACCTATAATTAAGGCGCCTACAAAGAGTTTTATTCTGTTGAGTTCACCCAGAATAATATCTTTCCGAAATTCATCTTGAACGTTGCCTGATTTCATAATAAATGGGACAGATTCAAAGTTGATTGGCTACATTGTCAAATCAGGTTTATGTCTGATCCAACTTCAATGAGTCCATAGTGCTTTTCAACTAGAGGTTCTTGGATTTCCTTGCTGATACATACCAGCGCAAGTGCTTTATTGGAGTCTCTGCTCATCAAGGCCGTATATCCGACAATATCAGTAAATATGATGGCAGCTAGTTGATGGGATTGGGACATGGAACTACAAAATATGAAAATATAACCAAGTAAGCGAGTATGGATTCCAGATCAGACCTAAAGTCAGCATTTTGCATAATGGTGACCGGCTGCTTTCGGCCAATAGCGGCCGTTCAGTATTGGTTAGTGTAAAATGCGTTTTAATGCATTTTTACACAGTGTTGTAGAGTGTTTATTTTACCTTTTTTACATTAGGCATAATCCAAGATTTGTCATAGTAGGACTCAAGCGGACCATAAAGTCGGAGGTATGCGAAGAAACCTTTTTTAGGGTTAGATTGAATCCAGTTATTTTCATATCCCTCAGGAGCCTTGTCACCAACAAATATCCTCGTGCTACCATCAGCGTCAACTTTTATATTTTCCATTACCGAGCTTATGTCAGATTTTCCTTGTTCATTTTGAATAATGCAGCGTGTATCGTTATCATAAATCGTAATGGACCAGAATTGATTTGCTGGAGCGTCTTTGGGGACAACAATTTCATAATTGTTCTTGCCGTCCAACCAATTACCCTCATCATCGATGTATGCACCTAAATATTTAGATCCACTTCCAATGTTGTTCAAAACCATTCCTTTTGAAGTGGTAATAGCTTCATATGAGTAAGAAGCAATTTCAGTTACTTCGTAGTAGTTTGGATGCATATGATCCAGATACTCCATGTTTAAAATGTAAAGCCAATTTCTATCTGACCAATGTTTTTCTTTGTAAGATTCTCGGCTAAAAGTATTCACCATAGCCATTGCATTCCCCATTTCTTCGGCTTCAATAAGAATGTCTTTTTGTCTTTGATCGGGCTCAAAAGTCAAACCTTTTTCAATTCCAGTTCCTCTAAGTTGAGTCAGAATAAATCGATTCCTATCAATTACTGGTTCGTTTTGCAATACACGATTTAGGTCTTCCCAATACTCTAACCCATGAGGTTGATTTCCAATCCATTGTGGAGATTTTGAGGCTTGTATAAATTTTTGATTTTCTCTATTTGCATCAATTTTGTATAAACGGTGAGCATTTAATGAGGCTTTATATTCCTCACCACTTAATCCAATTATTCTAGTACCTAGTAAAACAAGATTACTGGTAGATTTTACCACATAATCTGCGTTATGGTCATCCGGAATATCAGCTTCTGGTCCAACCAATAGATATTTCCCTCCCTTACCAGCATCTGGACCCAATATCCCTAAATCTGACATAGGCCTTTGATAAATATCAACGACTAATCCTCCAATAGGTCCTGGAGGTATTTCGATATAATAACTGGATTCGGCCAAATTCACAAGTGACACTACATAAGGAGTCGTTGTGTTTGCAGTTAAAATTGGAGTTTTAGATTTTTGATTATCGTAGATTAACCAATCTCCGTGTTCTGCATCTATTAAAAATCCTTTATGCCAAGCTTCTACTCCTACAATGGGTAAAGCATATTCATATGCAGATATGGCCTTAATCTTTAGTTGCTCATTTCTAATTCCAGAAATTGTAGATTGGTCTAAATAGCCGTTGTCTTCAAACTTTACTTGCGCAGAAGTTGATTCAAAATTGTTTCCGCACCATTACTTTTTTCTGCGGTTTGAATGTTACAACCATTTAGTACTAATGCAAAGAGGGGTATTGTTAAAAATATATTTAGTTTCATATGCTATAAATTTATGTGTTCGTCTTTTTAATACTTTACAACTTGCTTATATCCGGAACAAATGTCCACATAGCACCTCTAAAATGGAAATAAAGTGGCACAAATGGAAATTCACCAACGTCCCCTTTGGGTCGTTACCGGACATTCAGCGAACGGCTGCTCCCTGAATAGAGAGAGAATTGTCAAGCAGGTAC
>PVMK01125964.1_pt1 | contig 14404 bp, 9 predicted proteins | sample 1853481 | NCBI WGS metagenome assembly PVMK01 (sample SAMN08533507, study PRJNA380276) | Marine sediment metagenome, whole genome shotgun sequencing project. | reverse complement strand
CGCCTATTATATGCGCCTTGGACCCGTAACATGTGCCAACAAACGGAGACACTGAACATGGTCACTATTTTACGAGCGGCATTGGTTTTCTTCGCCATAATGTCGGCGGCACCGGCGCTTGCAGACGATGTCGCGAACAGCGAGGCGCTTCGTATTGAGATCGAAAATCTTCGCGAAACAGGTCGATTGTCGATCGGTGGCGTAGACATCGCAACGGGCAATGCGCTCGCGAACTTCTACGAGCGTCGCGACTTCAGTCCCACCTGGACGAATCCCGATCAGGTGGGCGAGTTACTGGAGTTGGTGCTTGCAAGTCGCGATGACGGACTGGAGCCCGACGACTATCACGCGGAGCAGATCGAGTACGTCTATCGCGCGATGAGTCGCGGCGACACGCCAACGCCTCGTCAAGTCGCCGCATTGGAGCTCTTGTTTTCGGATAGTCTGCTGCGACTGGGCTTTCATGCTTTGTATGGCAGAGTCAATCCCAGCAGTCTGGACCCTCGCTGGAACTTCAACAGCAGGCCTGCCGGCCCCGATCCGCTGCAGACCTTGCAGGATGCGATCGACTCACCGTCGTTGACCGACTTCGCCGACAAGTTGTTTGCTCGCGGTCCGCTGTACCTGCAATTGCAGGCTGCTCTGAAGGAGTATCGCCAGATCAAGGCTGACGGTGGCTGGCCGGTTATTCCTGATGGCTCGACACTGAAAGCGGGCATGAGTGATGAACGTGTGCCTACGCTCGCGAAGCACCTGGCGATCACGGGCGACTTTGCTGACTCGGCTTCAGGCGCCGGCAATCTGTATGCCGACGATCTTGTACGTGGAGTTGAATCTTTCCAGCAACGCCACGGGCTTGAAGCCGATGGTGTAATTGGTCCGGCGACGCTCGAAGCGCTCAATGTTTCGGTCGAGACGAGAATTGACCAGTTACGTATCAATCTCGAGCGTGCACGCTGGGTAATGGGCGGCATCGAAGACGACTTCATTATCGTGAATATTGCCGGCTTTCGTGCCTACCTCGTCAATGACGGCAATTTCATCTGGGACACCAAGGTGCAAGTCGGCAAGCCTTTTCATCAAACGCCGGTGTTTCGGGACGAAATAATCTACGTCGTCATGAACCCGACCTGGACTGTGCCGTACAGCATCGCGACCAAGGAAATGCTGCCGCAAATCCAGCGCGATCCGGATTACTTCAAGACGCGCACGTTCGATGTGCGCAATCGCGCCGGGGAGAATGTCGATCCGGAGACGATCGACTGGTCCAAACATTCGCGCCGCAACTTACCATATACGTTCGTACAGCGGCCCGGACCACGCAACGCACTAGGTCGCATCAAATTCATCTTCCCAAACAAGTACTCGGTCTACCTGCACGACACGCCGAGCAAAAGTCTGTTCGGGCGTTCCGAGCGCGCCTTCAGTCATGGCTGTATTCGCACCCAGAACCCGTTCGATCTCGCCGAGCTTTTGCTTCGGCCCAAAGGCTGGGATCGTGAACGTATCGACGCGCAAATCGAGAGCCAGGAGACCAAAACTGTACACCTCGCGGAGCCATTGCCGATTCTGTTACTTTACTGGACGGCCGACATTGGTCCCAACGGCGAGCACCACTTTTACAAGGACGTGTACGAGCGCGATCAGAAAATTCTTGCAGCGCTCAATGCACCATTCGAGTTGGCGCTACCGATCGATTTGCAATAAGAGGGGTCAGAAGGACCGAGCAGTAAGGCCGCGAGTCAATCTTCTCACCCCGACCAGTTTTTCCTGGTCTTTCGGGTCTTCTCAGGCAACCTGCCTCACCCTTGCTGCTTTATCCAAATCATAGGTAGCCTGAAGATTCATCCACAGCTTCGGCGACATGCCTAGTGCGTCAGCGAGGTAAAGCGCCGCTGCCGCAGTAATACCTCGCTTCCCCTTGATGAGTTCGTTCAATCGAGTCTTCGTCCAGCCAATCTTTTCTGCAAAGGCCGCCTGCGTGACACCCTTTGGCTGAAGAAATTCCTCGAGCAAAATCTCGCCTGGATGAAACGGGTTTTTCGGTTGTCTAGCCATAGCTGCTACCTATGTCAGTGATAATCTACAACTTGCACATCAGGGGCATTTCCTCTCTCCCAGTGGAAAACGACTCTCCATAGATCGTTGATCCGGCTTGAGTGGAATCCCTTCCACCTCCCCTTGAGGCGCTCCAGACGATTGCCGGGTGGCACTCTTAAATCCCTCAGATCACTTGCGTCATGCAAGTAAAGCAGTTTTCACCACTAATCACCGTCTGGCAGGACCCCGATTTCCATCCGAAGCAGAGAACCTTCTACTGTGCACGAGTCATTGAAATACCGACCCCGACCTGGGCCGCCTACGACGCAACGCGTTTCGGAGTGAATATGCCTGACGAGGTGCCTATGACTACGCAGGAAAGGGCCTACACATCGCCGATCTGGTACACGCTATAACAGCAGGAAAAGCATATGAATCGTTTTATTGCATTGACGCTGTTAGCATTATCGATACTCAATCGCCCGACCAAAAGGAAAAAAATGAATGCTCTACGGATGCCAAGGCTTGCAATCTTCGTTTCACTCGCGGGCATATTCGCGTGGGCCGGGCCGGTGTCAGCCGGCGGCCTCTATATCTTTGAGTTTGGCCATCCGCTGCAGGGTGCGTCGAATGCTGGCGAAGGCGCAATTGCGCAAGATGCGTCGACGGCAGCTACGAACCCTGCCGGTATCATGATGCTGGATGAGAGCGAGTGGATGGTTACCGGAATTGGCATCTATTCGAAGGTCGAGTTCCAGCAGCAGGCTGGTACGACGGTCTCCGGTAACGATGGCGGGGACGCCGGCAGTTTCGCCCCGGGCGCTTCTTTGTTTTATGCGAAACCGTTCAGCGAGAAGTTCGGCTTTGGCTTTGCGTTTAATGTGCTGTCCGGTGCGACGATTGACTACGCCGACGGATTCGTCGGACGTTACTGGGCCGAGGAAGTCGATCTCCTGATTGCTGCTGCCATGCCTTCGCTTGCGTGGCGAATCAATGACCAGTGGAGTGTGTCGGTCGGTATTCCAATGGCCTTTGGGACACTTGAAATGGATGTGGCGATTCCACCGTTAATCGGCATGGGGCCCGATGGCCAAGCGCGCATTAGTGACGGCAATGACTATGTCTTCAATATTTCCGCCGGCGTGCTCTGGGAGCTCAGCAATCAATCTCGACTGGGCCTGACCTACACCGGTGAAATGGAGTTCGAATTTGACAGCGACCTGGAGATTACCCTACCGGTCGGCGGCGGAACGACGCTGCCGCAGGTTTCAGCCGACATTTCGATACCGCTGGTGCAGATGTTGCGACTATCGGGCTCTTCCGACATCGGTGATCAACTGACCTTGCTGGCGACCGTGGCATGGGAAGACTGGAGTTCTTTCGACAGCGTACTCATCAACACTTCCGCCGGTCGCTCCGGCGCACTGCCTCGCGACTGGGATGACACTTGGCATTTCGCGCTCGGCATGCGCTGGCGTACGGGTGGACCATGGACTTTTCATGCCGGGGTCGGCTACGACACAGACCCGACGGATGCGTCGAAACGAACCGCCGACATGCCCATCGATCGTCAGATCCGCTTGTCCGGCGGTGCGACCTATACGTTCGCCGGCGGCAGCAGTCTAGGGGGCGTGCTGACATTCGCTGATTATGGTGACGCCAGGATCGATAATGGTGGTAGCTGGGGCCAGGTCGTCGGTGAATACGATACGAATCGGATCTTGTTCATGGGGATCAACTACAGCTGGTAAACGGGGGAAGCAATTTGGACTGATAGGATGACGACAGGCCGCAAACGACCCGATGGTCTTGCCACGATTCGAGAGCTCACAGATGAGCAATCTGCCCTGTGCGAGAATTGTGCGAGTCAGTCCTGATGGGTTGTGATGAGTCCTGGGTTTCGCAACAGGCGTCCGCAGGTTCTATTCAATTAAAACAATAGGTTACTAACCAAGTACCGTTTTCGGGAGGCAGGGGCCGGAAGTTCAAATCTTCTCACCCCGACCAATAACTTCCTGATTAATCAAGTACTTAATAACCCCACCGAACCTTGTTGAGGTTACCTTAAAGAGTACTTGTCACACTTTTGTCACATGAGTTCGTGTGATTTCCAAATCTAGCAATGCCGCGCCCTACAGGTTACCGGCAAAAAACGGCCAGACATCTCATCGCGAAACCTATCCTGGGCGGCTTGCATCATGTGTACCAATAGGCTGCTTAGCAACACCGATGGAGTTTTTGCGCACTACAGGTTCACGTAACCATCACTATTTCGGAAGTCCTTCTCCTTACTGTTCCAGCGCGATTGCTAGTCGTGACCTGAATGTGATCATAATTTCATCCGGCTAATCACCTTTCAAGGTCTGTCAGCAAATATGGCAAACCCTAGCAAAATCAGTGCGGACGATTAAACGGGAGGGACAAGTGCTACTTCGTGGCCCGGGACCAGTTCGATCAGCTGGATTTGTCCGCGGAGGCGGCGATGATGGAGCGCTTACGTATGAACTCGGGAGACGCCCACTGTTTCCACCTCCTTTATGGACCATGCTTGCGCCTTGTCAGCGAATAAAGCCTTTGTTTTTGTCCAAGTAGCTTGGAACAGCTTCGAATTCCTGTAGGCATCGAGGTACGCTGCCGATGTCCAGATGCTGTACGTGAAGAAAACGTCGGGGAGACCGGCTTCGTTGTACAGGCACAAGTGCTGACATCCTTTGAATTGCCGAATCAAGTGTTTGGATGCATTGAATATATCCAGGAAAGCTTCGCTTTCTCCCGGCCTGAAATGCATTCTGACAATTCTAGTAATCATTGAAATCGATTCCCGTCCTGCTGCCCATCTCGGAACGCAGCGTACTGTCAATTCTTCTTTGATGGAAGCCAGGCTGGCAATTCCTGATAATAGGCCGCTGATCTGCCCTATACTCTGCATCTTCCTGATTATGAGAGGTTTTGAGGCTTGCACAGCGTTGATGAAGAGCACGAATTGAAATGAAGAAGTTTCCGAAGAGATCACTTGACGATTGGCGATCGCTCGCCAGCAAAGAATGCAAAGGCCAGTCGCCCGAAGAACTGGCCTGGAATACGCCCGAGGGCATCGCGGTCAAGCCGCTGTACACGGCCGAAGATCTCGAAGGACTCGCACACCTCGATTCGCTGCCCGGCTTGGCGCCCTTTGTCCGTGGGCCCAGGGCGACCATGTACGCGGGCCGCCCATGGACCGTACGTCAGTACGCGGGTTTTTCCACCGCAGAAGAATCCAATGCCTTCTACCGAAAGAACCTGGAGGCGGGGCAGACGGGTCTCTCGGTGGCCTTCGATCTCGCCACTCATCGCGGCTACGACTCGGACCACCCGCGTGTCGTCGGTGATGTGGGCAAGGCCGGCGTGGCCATCGACAGCATCGCCGATATGAAGATTCTGTTCGACGGTATCCCGCTCGACGAGATTTCGGTCTCGATGACTATGAACGGCGCGGCATTGCCGATCATGGCGATGTACATCACCACGGCCGAAGAACAAGGTGTGGCAGCGGAGAAACTGGCCGGAACGCTGCAAAACGACATCCTCAAGGAATTCATGGTTCGCAATACCTATATCTATCCGCCCGCACCGTCCATGCGGATCGTGTCCGATATTATTGCTTACACCTCTGCCAACATGCCCCGCTTCAATCCCATTTCCATATCCGGCTACCACATGCAGGAGGCCGGTGCGACTTGTGCCCAGGAATTAGCGTATACGATCGCCGACGGCATCGAGTACGTACGCGCGGCGATCGACAGTGGCCTCGACGTGGATGCCTTTGCTCCACGCCTGTCGTTCTTTTTCGCCATCGGCATGAACTTCTTTATGGAAGTGGCCAAACTGCGGGCCGCGCGCCTGCTTTGGTCGACGCTCATGGCCGAGAAGTTTTCGCCGAAAGACCCCAGGTCGCTGATGCTCCGCACGCACTGTCAAACCTCTGGCGTCAGTCTCACCGCCAAGAGCCCGTACACGAACATCATGCGCACCACGATCGAGGCCATGGCAGCCGCCGTCGGTGGCACGCAGTCATTACACACCAATTCCTTCGATGAGGCGCTTGCGCTGCCAACGGAGTTTTCGGCACGTATCGCCCGAAATACCCAACTGGTGCTGCAGGAGGAAACCGGCATCACCAAAGTCGTGGATCCGTTGGCCGGTTCCTACTATGTGGAAAGCCTGACCGATGAACTGGCGAAGGAGGCGCGCAAGCTCATCGACGAAGTCGAGGAGATGGGCGGAATGACGAGGGCCGTGGAGACCGGTATGCCCAAGATGCGTATCGAAGAAGCCTCGGTGCAACATCAGGCGCGAGTCGACCGCGGTGAAGAAACGATCGTTGGCGTTAACAAGTATCAGCTGGCGGAAGAACCGTCAATCGACATACTGAACATCGACAATGCGGCTGTGCGCGAGGCCCAGATCCGGCGCCTTTCGGTAGTACGTAACAACAGGGACGAGGCGGATTGCAGCAAGGCGCTGGACGCGTTGACCCAGGCGGCGGAGAAGGAAACCGGTAATCTGCTGGCACTCGCCGTCGACGCTGCGCGCGCGCGGGCCACGATCGGCGAGATTTCCGATGCACTGGAAAAAGTCTACGGACGCCACCGGGCCGTGACGCATTCCATTGCCGGTGTGTACGGCGCAGCTTACGAAAGCGATGACCAATTTGCGTCCATTCGCCAGGAAGTTGTCGAGTTCGCCGAGGCCGAGGGGCGCCGGCCACGCATGCTGGTCTGCAAGCTCGGTCAGGACGGACACGATCGCGGTGCCAAGGTGATCGCCACGGCGTTTGCCGATATCGGCTTCGACGTCGATATCGGGCCGCTTTTTCAAACCCCCGAGGAGGCGGTTCGCGAAGCCATCGAGAACGATGTTCACGTGATTGGCATCTCCTCGCAGGCCGCGGGACACAAAACGCTGGTTCCGCAGGTTATCGAGGGCCTGAAACAGGAAGGCGCGGACGACATCATTGTCATCTGTGGTGGTGTCATTCCGCCACAGGATTACGATGAGATGCTCGCCTACGGTGTGTCGGCCATATTCGGGCCGGGAACCAATATCCTGGAAGCCGCCCACGAGGTACTCGGCATTATTCAAAAGCGCCGGCACAAGCCGTAAGGCGCAAAGTGTAAGGATGGTACATGCAGGAAATAATCGAAGAACTCGAAGAAAAGCGTAATGCGGCCGCACTGGGAGGCGGCCAGCGCCGGATCGACGTCCAGCACAAGCGCGGCAAGCTGATTGCGCGTGAACGCATTGACCTGCTGCTCGACGAGGGCAGCTTCGAAGAATGGGATGCCTTCGTGGAGCACCGCTGTGTCGATTTCGGCATGGCGGACAAGAAGGTCCCCGGTGACGGCGTGGTCACTGGGACTGGCACGGTTAATGGCCGGCTGGTATTTGTCTTCAGCCAGGATTTCACCGTTTTTGGCGGCTCGCTGTCCGAGGCGCACGCCGAAAAGATCTGCAAGCTCATGGATCAGGCTATGAAAGTCGGCGCACCCATCATCGGTCTGAACGACTCGGGCGGTGCCCGAATTCAGGAAGGCGTGGCGTCGCTGGGGGGGTATGCCGAGGTTTTCCAGCGGAACGTGCTAGCCTCCGGCGTCGTCCCGCAGATCTCGGTCATCATGGGCCCGTGCGCCGGCGGTGCCGTCTACTCCCCGGCCATGACCGACTTTATTTTCATGGTGAAAGACACCTCTTATATGTTCGTTACCGGACCTGACGTGGTCAAAACCGTGACTCACGAGACGGTGACGGCGGAGGAACTGGGTGGCGCCGTGACTCATTCCACGGTCTCCGGTGTCTGTGATCGCGCCTACGAGAACGATGTGGAAACGCTGTTGATGGTGCGACGGTTCATCAACTACTTGCCAGCCAACAATCGCGAGAAGGCCCCTTACCGGCCCACACCTGATCCCGCCGATCGCATGGAAATGTCGCTTGACACCCTCGTGCCGGATAACCCCGCCCTGCCCTACGACATGAAGGAGTTGATCTACAAAGTCTCGGACGACAACGAGTTCTGGGAACTGCAGCCCGAGCACGCAGAGAACATCATCATTGGGTTCGCCCGCATGGAAGGCCATACGGTGGGCATGGTCGCCAATCAACCCAAGGTTCTGGCGGGATGCCTGGACATCGAATCCTCGATCAAGGCGGGGCGCTTTGTACGTTTTTGCGATGCATTCAACATTCCTATTGTCACGTTCGTCGACGTACCCGGTTTCCTGCCCGGAACGGCACAGGAGCACGGCGGCATCATCAAGCACGGCGCGAAGTTGTTGTTTGCCTACGCCGAGGCGACGGTTCCCAAGATCACCGTCATTACCCGAAAGGCCTATGGTGGCGCTTACGATGTGATGGCATCCAAGCATCTTCGCGGTGACGTCAATCTGGCCTGGCCCAGTGCGGAAATCGCCGTAATGGGACCCAAAGGTGCGGTGGAGATCATCTTCCGTCAAGACATTGGTGATGAAGAGAAGATAGCGAAGCGTACCGAGGAGTACCGACGAAAATTTGCCAATCCCTTTGTCGCTGGGAGCCGTGGCTATATTGACGACGTTATTGTGCCCCACGCCACGCGCAAACGCATCTGCCGCTCGCTTGCCGTGCTGCGCAACAAGCAGCTCGACAACCCATGGCGCAAGCACGACAACATTCCGCTCTAAAGGATTAGCAGATGTTCGAAAAAATCCTGATCGCAAACCGCGGTGAGATTGCGTGTCGCGTCATCAAATCAGCACGAAACATGGGCATCAAGACCGTTGCCGTCTATTCCGATGCCGATCGTGACGCATTGCACGTGCAAATGGCCGATGAGGCCGTTCACATCGGGCCGCCGGCGTCGGCACAAAGCTATCTGTTAAAGGAGAGAATCCTGGAGGCCTGTCTGGACACCGGTGCCCAGGCGGTACACCCGGGCTATGGGTTTCTGTCCGAGAATGCCGAGTTTTGTGAATCCCTGGCAGCCGCGAATATCATCTTCATCGGCCCGAATCCCAGCGCCATCGAGGCGATGGGTGACAAGATCACGTCCAAGAAGTTGGCTGACGAAGCAGGCGTAAACACCATACCCGGTTTTCCGGGTGTGCTACGTGACAGCGAACATGCCGTTCAGATCTCAAATGAGCTTGGCTACCCAGTCATGCTCAAGGCCACGGCCGGCGGTGGCGGCAAAGGCATGCGTGTCGCTCGCAACGATAAAGAGTGCCGCGACGGTTTCGAGCGGGCCGCCAACGAAGCGCGTTCCAGCTTCGGCGACGACCGCATTTTCGTCGAGAAATTCATCGAAGAGCCACGCCACATCGAGATCCAGGTGATTGCCGACAGCCATGGCAACATAGTCCACCTGAATGAGCGTGAATGTTCCTTGCAGAGGCGCCACCAGAAAGTGATTGAAGAGGCGCCATCACCGTATCTCGACGACGCCACTCGCAAGGAGATGGGCGAGCAGGCCGTGGCGCTGGCCCGCGCGGTGGATTACCAGTCGGCCGGGACCGTGGAGTTTATTGCCGATACAGAGCGCAACTTTTACTTTCTCGAAATGAACACGCGGCTGCAGGTCGAGCACCCGGTCACCGAGCTGATAACCGGCCTCGACCTCGTTGAGCTTATGATCCGTGTGGCCGATGGTGAAGAATTGCCAATAAGCCAGGCGGATGTGGGGATCAACGGCTGGGCCATCGAGTCCCGTGTCTATGCCGAGGATCCATCCCGCAACTTTCTGCCCTCGACGGGGCGTCTGGTGTACTACCGTCCGCCGGAGGACGATGATCATGTGCGCGTGGACACCGGCGTCTATGAAGGCGGCGAAATCTCGATGTTCTACGATCCGATGATCGCCAAGCTCATTACCTATGGCACCGACCGCGAAGAAGCCAGAGCTCGCATGTGCACCGCGCTTGATCGCTTTCTCATTCGCGGCGTCTCTACCAATCTCAGTTTCCTTTCGGCGCTGATGCAGCATCCACGCTTCAAAGACGGGAATATGAGCACCAATATGATTGGTGACGAGTATCCGGACGGATTTGATCCGTCGGACATGCTCCTCGACGACCCCGCCACGTTCATCACGGTGGCGGCCTCCATGCTTCGCAGCTACCGCGATCGCGCCGCTCAAATCCATGGCCAACTGGACGGGTATGAACGTCACGTACCCGAAGACTGGGTGGCGGTAATAAAAAACCAGCACCACCCGATCTCCGTTGTGCCCGTGGAAGGCGGCTACGATGTGCGCGTAAATGACAATACCTACGCGGTACACAGTAACTGGACGTTTGGGCAGCAACTCTTCAACGGCACCATAAATGGTGAAGAGGTCTTCGTTCAGGTGGAGCGTGACCAGCAGACCTATCGCCTGCACCATGGTGGTTCCCAGGCCGATGTGAGCATCCTCACTCCTCGGGCGGCCGAACTTTTGCACCATATGCCGGTGAAAGTCGCACCGGATATGTCGAAATTTCTGCTGTCTCCAATGCCCGGTTTGTTGGTGTCGCTATCCGTAAAAGAGGGCGATGCAGTGCGTGCCAGCGAACAGTTGGCCGTGGTCGAGGCCATGAAAATGGAGAATACGCTGCATGCCGAACGCGACGGTGTCGTGGCCAAAATCAACTACGAAATCGGCGCGAGTCTTGCTGTCGGTGACAAGATCCTGGAATTGGAGTAACGCCCTTGTCGCCGCGAAAGAGCGAGTCTGTTTCGGAGCAAGACACCGCGGTGCTTGCCGACGGCGTGCTCGAGGGAAACCGACGCGCACTTGCGCAGGCCATCACGCTGACCGAGTCCACGCGTCGCGACCATCGCGCCAGCGCCAGCACCCTGCTCGAGCGACTGATACCGTACGCCGGTAATTCGATTCGGCTGGGAATCTCGGGCGTCCCAGGGGTTGGCAAATCGACTTTTATCGAGGCGCTTGGCAATCACGTGATTGATGCCGGTCACCGCGTGGCTGCGCTCACCGTGGATCCCTCTTCAGCGATCAGCGGCGGTTCCATTCTGGGCGACAAGACACGTATGGAGCAACTGTCCCGTCGCAGCGATGCTTTCATCCGGCCCTCGCCTACGGGCAATACGCTGGGGGGTGTCACCCGGCGCAGCCGCGAGGCCATGATTCTCTGTGAGGCGGCCGGTTTCGACGTCATCATCGTCGAGACAGTTGGTGTCGGACAATCCGAGACCAAAGTGGCGGATATGACCGATATGTTCGTGCTGCTGCTTTTGCCCGGCGCTGGCGATGAACTTCAGGGCATCAAACGAGGCATCGTGGAATTGGCAGATCTCATCCTGATCAACAAGGCCGATGACAATCTGGTCAAGCTCGCCGGGCAGGCGGCAGCGGAGTATCGCAATGCGTTGCGGCTGCTGCATCCCCGTTCGGCGAACTGGAAGGTCGAGGTTGAATGCTGTTCCGCGCGTGACGGCGTCGGCATCGCCGAAGCCTGGGAGATCGTGTTGCGTCATCACGAAATGCTGGACGTCACTGGCCAGTTCACGGTGCGCCGCGCCGCGCAAGCCCAGGACTGGATGTGGTCGGACGTCAACGATAACCTCGTCGCCGCACTACAAAGTGATCCGGAGGTCCGCAAGCAAATCCCGGCTCTGGAGGCTGCGGCCAGCGAGGGTCGCATACCGCCGACCATTGCCGCCAGACAGTTGCTGGAGATTTTTCTTAAACGTCACAAAAAGTGGGACGAGTAATTCTAACCCGGAGGTGCCTGTGAGTGACCGGCCATTCAAAGTGCTGGGTATACAGCAGATCGCGGTAGGCGGCCTGGACAAGACCCGCTTGCGCAAGCTATGGGTGGATACGCTTGGTCTCGAACTGAGCGGTACGTATCAGAGCGAGTCGGAAAATGTCGACGAAGACATTGCAGTTGTTGGCACCGGCCCTCTAAAAGTGGAAGTCGACCTGATGCAACCTCTCGATTCTGACAAAAAACCCAGGGTGCAGACGCCACCACTCAATCATATCGGGCTGTGGATCGACGATCTGGAGATGGCAGTGGCGTGGCTACATTCTCGTGGCGTACGGTTCGCGCCAGGTGGTATCCGCAAGGGCGCTTCCGGCTTCGACATCTGTTTCGTCCACCCGAAAGCTAACGAAGAGTTTCCCATCGGTGGGGAAGGTGTATTGATCGAACTGGTCCAGGCACCGGCTGATGTGCGCGAAGCATTCGAGAGACTAGCGTAGCTTGATTCGAGAATTGCTTTCGCGTGTGCTCGTGACTATTCTTCGCTTTCGCGAACACTCCGAGTATCAGTGCTATGCTTGAGGGCGAACAACATATTCTTTACGTCTTCCCGGGGCAGGGGTCTCAGTATCAGGGTATGGGTGGCGACCTTTATCACAAATATGCTGTCGCCAGAAAAGTCTATGCGCAGGCCAGCGATGTTCTTGGTTACGATGTTGCGGAGCTTTCCTTTGCTGACCCGGAAGAGCAGCTCAATAAAACGCGGTTCACACAACCAGCATTGCTTACCCATTCCATTGCTTGCCTGGAGGTCTTCAGAGAGTTAACCGATGATCGCCTGAAGCCCGCTATGACCGCAGGACACAGTCTTGGCGAGTACTCGGCACTTGTTGCCGCCAAGGCTCTCAGTTTCGAAAGCGCTTTAAAACTGGTGCAGAAACGTGGCGAGCTGATGGGTGCCCATGGTGAAGGTGAGATGAGCGCCTTCCCTCTGAATCTCGATACCATTCGACCAATTGCCGAGCGTTTCCGCTGTGCGGTTGCTGGCTGCAACCTACCTGAGCAAACGGTCATTGGCGGTCGGGGTGAAGACCTGGCATTGGTGGAGCGGGAGGTCAAAGAACGATATGCGAGAAAGCGCCCGGTGCGATTGAAAACCGAGGGTGCCTTCCACACCTATTATATGGTCAAAGCCGCGCAACATTTTCAACCCGTCCTGGAAGCAATCAGGTTTGATCCACCTGAATCGCGTGTACTGTCCAATTTCACGGGCGGCTATCACGAATCCGATCCAGTAGACATTAGGGCACGTTTGTTCTTCCAATTATTCAATCCAGTGCTGTGGCATTCGAACCTTCTGACGGCATTCGGTGATGGGATCAAGATGGTCATCGAATTCGGTGGTGGAATCGGTGCCGCCAGTGAGCCTGAAGGTAAGCGACCGAACCTGGAAGGTATGACCAAGAAGGCCATGCATGCTGCCAGTCACGAAGCGCTTTACCTGGCAGCAATAAATATCCAATCCCTCAAGAAGACAGCGGGTTTCGTGCGTAGTATTGGAAACCTGTTGGAGGAACCACACGATGACATGCCTAACAGTGCCGGCTTGGGGATAAACGGCACTGCCGTGGATGAAAATTGGTTCCATTTGTTTATCCCGACCCACGATGGACTCGTGACCGAGAACACAGCAAAAACTGTTAGCCGAATTAGTGAGCTGGGCCTAAGCTCTGTCGTACAAATCGTTCAGCAATCAAGCGATGAAAACCTAGAATGCCTGGAACATCTCGTGGGTGAGAAATGTGATATCCCAAACCCCTATCTGGAGAAAGTGATAGGGTGTGCAACGGGCGCAGTCCTCTACTACGTAGGTGAGGAAATGGAAGCGGAACTTGCCGAGTTGCGGCAGAGGCTACAAGCGCCCGGTTATGAGTTTCGTGAACAATCCTGATCGAGGTTAATTGCTCGCTTGTAGGGCGCAAAAATGCCATACGGCGATGGCATTGACGGTAACCCGGTGCCAAACGGCCGATTTGTTTGAAATAACAGAGAGGCGTTTTCGATGATTCGGTGCCTAGCTTACGCTTTCGCCGCCATCTTCAAGTTCAGATCACGTTTACGGCGCAAAAACTCTATTGGAACCATGGTATCGCCAATAGAGTGATGCCACACACTCTATAAACTCGGCAAATAATTGTTTGCAAACGTGCAACTCCCGCGCTGTCACATCAACGAGACGATTACTCCCGCATATGTCCCTCAAGCTGATTCCAAGCAGTTGATTCGTAACTCGAAGCAACTGCCTGAGTACGGCAGAGAGCCGCCAACAGGACACCGTCTCCTATAGACAGCTGCCTCCGGGAATTGGTCCTCTTCGGGCGGCGAATCAGCGCTGTTTTTTCGTTAGAGTCGATATGACTGCTTCATGCTCAAAAGCAGACATTCAGGAGTTGGCTGCCCCAGAATTGCTGCGGAACGTCCGCTTTACCCCGGGAAGCGGACATTAGGATGGTAAAGTGCTGAACGACCGCTAACGACCCAAAGCGGACATGGAGGATTGGGAGATTGAGGAATCACTTACGGTCGCTGGTCCAGTGATTCGCGCGTATGTAGTGGTAAAGCTTCTGAATGCACTTCGACAGAGC
>PVMK01121141.1_pt1 | contig 14406 bp, 12 predicted proteins | sample 1853481 | NCBI WGS metagenome assembly PVMK01 (sample SAMN08533507, study PRJNA380276) | Marine sediment metagenome, whole genome shotgun sequencing project. | reverse complement strand
TCGATGGCGCCGGCGGTATGACCGGCAGTAGCACCATCACCACCGCCGACGGACGCACGATCAACGCCGAGAGTAGTTTCCAGGGCGGTGAAGGCACGGTGAACCTGTCCGGTTCTGAAGGCGGTTCCGGAACCATCAACCGCAACCTAGACAGCTCTGGCGTGACCCGTGAGGGCGAGTTCACGAAGGGCGGGGAATCCCTCAGTACGACTACGCAACGCCAGGGCGACACTACGCGCACCGAGTTCGAGACCTCGTCCGGCACGAAAGGCGTGTCCGCGTCGAAAGGCGCGGGACGAACCACCGTTGCCCAGGACGCCAGCGGCGATCTGTACGCCAGCCGCAATGGCAACGTCTACAAGAAGACCGACGATGGCTGGCAGCATCGCGAGAACGGTGAGTGGCAGCGCAGCCAGTCGCCACAACGCCAATCCGACAGCCAATCGGCTACCCGCGGGGACTCCGGGATTGCCGACTACTCGAAGCAGCTCGAGGCCGCCAAGGAACGATCTCGGAGCGCTAGCAGCAGTTGGGAACGCGGTGGCAGTGGTGGCAACCGCTCCCAGCTCAACCGTGATTACTCGGCCCGGCAGGCCGGCAACAACCGGTTCCAGCAGCGTCGTTCCGCGGGCAATCGTGGCCGCTTCGGCGGTGGTTCTCGTGGCGGCAGACGCAGCGGCGGCCGACGCCGCTAGCCGGCCAGGCGTGATCCGCCGTAGAATGCCGCGCATCGCGCTAAGCAGCAGGAGTTATTCGTGAGCGCTCTCGAAACGTTCCGCCAGGAAACACGCACCTGGCTCGAAGCCAACTGTCCGGAGTCGATGCGCACCCCGGGCAATGAAGCCGAAACGGTCTGGGGCGGACGCCACGAACCGTTCGTGAATCCAGACTCGAAGGTCTGGCTGGACCGGATGGCCGAGCGTGGCTGGACCTGCCCGAGGTGGCCAACGGAGTATGGCGGCGGCGGGTTGAACGCCGATGAAGACGGCGTTCTGCAGCAGGAATTGAACAGGATCCAGGCGCGGTCCCCGCTGTCCAGTTTTGGTATCTGGATGCTCGGCCCGGCCTTGCTCGAGTACGCCACCGAGGAGCAGAAGCTCGAGTATCTGCCACAGATCGTTCGGGGCGAGATCCGCTGGTGCCAGGGCTATTCCGAGCCCGGCGCCGGCTCGGATCTCGCGGGTCTGCAGACCCGCGCCGAAGACAAAGGTGACTACTACCTGGTCAACGGCTCGAAAGTCTGGACATCGTACGCGGACGAGGCGGATTGGATTTTCTGCCTGGTGCGCACCAATCCGGACGCGCCCAAGCATGAGGGCATCAGCTTTCTGCTGTTCGACATGGAATCCGAAGGCATCTCCACGTCGCCCATCCAGCTGATCAGCGGCAACTCGCCGTTCTGCCAGACCTTCTTCGACAACGTTCAGGTACCGAAGGCAAATCTGGTGGGAGAACTGAATGCCGGCTGGACCATCGCCAAACGGCTGCTCCAGCACGAACGCAACATGGTTTCGAATATCGGCGGCAACACCGCGCTCGGCGGTACCGCTCGGCGCATGGAAGACACCGCGAAGCAGTACCTCGGAGAGCGCGACGGACGCATCGCCGATGCGAGTCTGCGCGCCGACATTACCAGTCACCGCATGAACGATCGGGCCTTTCAGCTCACCCTCGCGCGGGCCGGCGAGGACGCCAAAGCGGGGCAGGCCGACGGCAACCTGAGTTCCGTATTCAAGTATTACGGCACCGAACAGAACAAACGTAAGTTCGAATTGATGCTGCAGACCCTGGGAACTCAATCACTGGGCTGGGACGGTGACGGGTTCGACGAGCGCGAGCTGGGCACCACGCGTAGCTGGCTGCGTTCGAAGGCCAACTCCATCGAGGGCGGCACCAGCGAGGTTCAATTGAACGTAATCGCCAAGCGCGTGTTGGGCTTGCCGGACTGAGCGCACATTAGAGGACAACGGGCATGGATATTGGCACCATCGTTTTTTTCGGGGCGCTGGTGGCCCTGGCGGTTTTCGTCATCGGCATCTACAACAAGCTGGTGACGCTGAAGAATCGGTACATCAACGGCTTCTCCCAGATCGAGGTGCAGCTCAAGCGCCGCTACGATCTGATCCCCAACCTCGTTGAAACGGCCAAAGGCTATCTGAGCCACGAACGCGAGACGCTGGAAGCCGTGATTGCGGCGCGCAATCAGGCGCTTGCCGGGCTGCAGACTGCGGCGGCAGACCCTTCCAACGCGGGCGCCATCAAGGAGTTGGCCAGCGCCGAAGGCGCGCTCGGCGGCGCGCTGGCTCGGCTCAACGTGGTCGTGGAGGCCTACCCGGATCTGAAGGCCAATCAGAACATGATGCAGCTCTCCGAGGAGCTGACCAGCACCGAAAACCGGGTCGCGTTTGCGCGCCAGGCATACAACGACCAGGTGACGGGCTACAACACCTACAAGCAGACCTTCCCGCCCGTGGTCCTGGCAGCGACCTTCGGGCATGCCACGGACGCGACCTTGCTGGAATTCGAGGACAGCGCGGAAATGCAGGCGGCTCCTGAGGTGTCCTTCTAAGCGGCCCGCTGATGGATTTCTTCAGCGCCCAGGACTCAGCGCGGCGCAGAACCTGGCAGCTGGTATTGCTGTTCAGCCTCGCGGTGCTGGGCTTGATCGCGCTCACCAACCTGCTGGTGGGCGGCGTGCTTGCCTGGTTCGGCGGCTACGGTGCAGTAACCAGCCTCGAACAAGCCGTCACACGAGTGCCCATGGAACATTGGGCGGCAATCTCCGCGGGCGTGTTGCTGGTGGTGTTCGGCGCTTGTTTGTACAAATATCTGGCCGTCAGCGCGGGGGGACGGGCCATTGCCGAGCTCGCCGGCGGACGCGAGATCAATTCATCGACCGACGATCCAGCACAGCGCCGATTGCTCAACGTGGTCGCCGAGATGGCCATCGCATCGGGAATTCCTGTACCCCCGGTGTACCTCATCGATGAAGATTCGATCAACGCCTTCGCCGCCGGGCGCGGCACCGACGATGCGGTTATCGGCGTAACCCGAGGCACCTTGACCCACTTGAATCGCGACGAATTGCAGGGCGTCATCGGACACGAATTCAGTCACATCCTGAACGGCGATACCGGGATCAACCTCAGGCTGATTGCGCTGCTGCACGGGATTTTGTTCATCGGCCTGATCGGCCAGACGCTGCTCCGCGGCGGCCGCTATCAGCGCCGCTCCAACAACGCGATGCCCGTGGTGATTCTCGGCGTCGGTCTGGCGCTGATCGGCTACGTGGGTACGTTCTCTGGCAACCTCATCAAGGCGGCGGTGAGCCGTCAGCGCGAGTTTCTGGCCGACGCGGCATCCGTGCAGTTCACGCGCAATCCACGGGGAATCGCTGAGGCACTGAAGAAGATCGGCGGGCTGTCGTTCGGTTCCGGGCTCTCCGGCAACCACGTCGGTGAGCTCAGCCACATGTACTTCGGCCAGGCTGTCACGCTGTTCATGAACGGACTGATGGCCACCCATCCGCCCCTACAGAAACGGATCCGCGCCATTCAGCCAAGCTGGAACGGCCATTTCGTTCCACTCGACGCAGCCATGACGACATCGCCGGGCGCGTCCGATTCGACCAGCGCGTTTGCCGGCAGTACCGCCAGCAGTCGTCTCGAGAGTCTTGTAGGAGGTGCTTTGCAAGAGGGTGGCGAGGTAATCGCCGTGGAACTCGATCCGGACGCGCTGGTGGAAGAAACCGGCCAACCGCGCGCGGGGCGGCTCGAGGAAGCCCGTACCCTGATCGATGGCCTGGGCGGCGCGGCCCTGGATGCGACGAAGGACCCGTGGGCGGCACGCGGTCTCATTTACGCGCTGTTGCTGAGTGGCGACCCTGACGTCCTCAAGCGACAGCTGGAACTGATTGACGCGCGCGCCGACGCCGGCGTTCCAGACGAAGTGCGCAAGCTGGCCGGCACCATCGCCCGGCACGATGCGGTTGAACGCACCACCCTGCTTTCCCTTTCCGTCCCTGCGTTGAAACAACTGTCCAAGCCCCAGTACGAAACCTTCATCGGCAACAGCATCGCGCTCATCAAGCTCGACAGGCACATCGACCTGTTCGAGTGGGTGTTGCATCGTTTGCTGCTGAAGGATCTCACGCCGCACTTCGAAAACACCCGCACACCGCCGCCGAAGTACGATCGGCTGACACAGCTTGAGCCTGCGATCGCCGTCATGTTGTCGAGCATTGCCCGACACGGTCAGGGAGATGCAACCGCGCAGCGCGCCGCATTCGATGCGGCCGCGGCGAGCATCGAACTCAAACTCGAGTTCGACCCCGAAGCCGACGAGAATTTCTCGCAGCTGAACGAGGCGCTGCGTGCGTTACGGCAATTGCGTGCCCTGGCGAAACCGAAGCTGATCAAAGCCGCCGCCCTGTGCGTGCTTCACGACGGCCGCGCCGACGCCAACGAAGTCGCTTTGCTGCAAGGCATTGGTGCGACCCTGGATTGTCCATTGCCGCCGACCCTGGCCCGCAGCGGCACACACCCGCCCGAAAATGACCGCTGACGTCACCGGCCAGCTCGCGGCGCTGGATCTCGGATCCAACAGTTTTCACCTCATCGTGGCACAGCAAAACAACGGCCACCTGCAGGTGATCGATACCCACAAGGAGATGGTGCGACTTGCCGCCGGACTGGACGCCAGCAATCTCCTGAAGCAGGAGGTCAGCGAGCGGGCGTTGCAGTGTCTTGAGCGCTTCGGGCAACGTCTGCGTATGCTGCCGCCCAAAAACGTGCGCGCGGTGGGGACCAATACGCTGCGCCGGGTGCGAGACGGCGGTGCATTCCTGAATAGCGCCCGCGCCCGGTTGGGTCACCAGATCGACATCATCTCCGGGTACGAAGAGGCACGACTGATCTACCTGGGCGTGTCGCACGACCTGGAAGACCACCACGACCGGCGTCTGGTGGTGGACATTGGTGGCGGCAGTACCGAACTGATCCTCGGGCAGCAGTTCCAGCCGAACCGGATGGACAGTCTGTATATCGGCTGCGTATCCATGTCTGTGGCGGGATTCGCCGACGGGCGCATCACCGCCAGGCGTCTGGAGGCCGCAGAGCTCACGGCCCTCCAGGAACTCGAACCGGTTGCCGACCACTACCAGCCCTCGAATTGGGACACCGCCATCGGAGCGTCCGGTACGATCCTGACCATTGCCGAAGTGGTTCGCCAGAAAGGCTGGTGCAGCTCCGGGATTTCCGCAGAGTCGCTGCAGCGTCTGTGCGCTGCGCTGATCAAGACCGGCGAGATCGAGAAGCTGGACCTGCCCGGGCTGGACCCAGAGCGAGCGCCAGTATTTCCTGGTGGCGTGGCGATCCTGCGCGCCGTGTTCAAGGCCCTGTCGATCGACCATATGCAGGTCTCGATGGGCGCGCTGCGGGAAGGACTGCTGCACGATCTGTTGGGTCGATTCCAGCAGCACGATGTTCGCGAAAACAGCATTCGCAACCTCGCTGAACGGTATCACGTGGATGCGACCCATACCCGGGGCGTTCAGGCTACCGCGCTACGCCTCTGCGAGCATGTTGCGTCTTGCTGGCATCTCGATGCGGACCTGCATGGCAATATGCTTCGTTGGGCCGCCGCGGTGCACGAAATTGGCATGGACATCGCCCATAGCCAGTACCACAAGCACAGCGGGTACCTGCTGCAGCACATGGACCTCGCCGGTTTCTCGCAGCGCGACCAGCAGCGCCTGGCTTTTCTGGTCCGAGCCCACCGGCGCAAATATCCTCACCAGGAACTGGAGAGTTTCGACGACGACGACCGGAGGGTCCTGCTTCGACTCAGTGTGTTGCTACGCCTCGCGGTAACGCTGCATCGCAGCCGCACCGCCGGCCCAACCTCGCAACTCGAAGTTCGGGTCACACCGAAGCTGATCACGCTCAGCCTACCGGCCACCTGGCTGAAGGCGCACCCATTGACCACATTGGATCTCAATCAGGAGGCCGACTACCTGAAGGGGCTGCCGGTCGAACTTGGTATCGAGCAACGCTGACTCGTGCGGCTAGCTGCACGCCAGAAGCTAGGTAATCGGCTGCTAGCTGCGCTAGCAGCTGGCTAACTAATCGTCCGCAAGGCGTGCCAGCAGCGTGTCCTGCGCACAGCGGCGTTTGTCTTCACCTCGCTCGACTCGGGTGTAACAACCGTCGGCACCGAGCACCCAGGCGCGCGTGTTGTCCGCCAGATACCATTGAAAGGCTTCCTTGATCACGCGCTTGCGTATGCGGCGGTCTTCAACCGGAAAGCACGCCTCGACGCGGTTGAAAAAATTGCGTCCCATCCAATCCGCGCTCGAGAGATAGACGATTGGCTCGCCTGCGTTCTCGAAGTAGAACACCCGAGGGTGTTCCAGAAACCGTCCAATGACCGATCGAACGTTGATGTTTTCCGATACCCCTGATACGCCAGGCCGCAACGCGCAAACCCCGCGAACCAGCAGGTCGATGGTCACGCCGGCAGCGGCGGCGCGATACAGCGTTTGAATAATCTGTGGTTCGGTCAGCGCGTTCATCTTGGCCATCACCCGCGCAGGGTTGCCTGCCTGTGCTTGCTCGATTTCCTTCTCAATCAGCTCGAGCATCGAACGATGCAGCGTGAACGGCGCGAGTAACAGCTTCTTCAGCTTTTCCGGCCGGCCCATGGCGGTTAGCTGTTGGAAAACCTTCTGAACATCGCCGGCGATGCCGCGATCGCAGGTGAACAATCCGAAGTCGGTGTACAGCCGTGTGGTGCGCGCGTGGTAATTGCCCGTCCCGAGATGTACGTATCGGCGCAGTGATTCACCTTCCCGGCGCACCACCAGCACCATCTTGGCGTGGGTCTTGTGGCCAACCACCCCGTACACCACCTGCGCGCCGGCATCGGTGAGGTGATTGGCCAGCTCAATGTTCGCTGCTTCGTCGAATCGGGCGCGTAACTCGATCACCACCAGCACATCTTTACCGCGCGCCGCGGCGTCCACCAGCACGCCCACCACCGCCGAGTCCGCGCCGGTTCGATACAGCGTCTGGCGGATGGCCAGCACGTCCGGGTCGACCGCAGCCTGGCGAATGAAATCAACCACCGGCGCAAACGACTGAAACGGATGGTGCAGCAGCAAATCGCCTTTCCGGATCACCTCGAACATGTCCGTGCCGCCACGAATCCGCTTTGGCACCCCGGGCGAGAAACCGACAAACTTCAGATCCGGGCGGTCGACCAGATCCGGCACCGCGGACAGGCGCATCAGGTTGACCGGTCCGCTGCAAGGATAGACATCCCGGCCGTCCAGGCCGAACTGGTTGACCAGAAAGTCCGACACTTCCTCGGTGCACTCGCTATCAATCTCCAGACGGACCTCGTCACCAAAGCGTCTGGACGGCAATTCGCCTTCCAACGCGCGCAGCAGGTCGTCCACCTCTTCCTCATCGACGAACAACTCGCTGTTGCGCGTTACCCTGAACTGAAAGCAGCCGGTGACCTGCATACCCGGGAACAGCTCACCGATGTTGTCGTGGATCACCGACGACAGGAACACCATGTCGAACGGTTCCTTCGCCAGCCTGCCAGGCAGACGAATCACGCGCGGCATAGACCGTGGCGCCTGAACAATCGCCCTACCGCTGTTGCGGCCGAAGGCATCCTTGCCCTCCAGCGTAACGATGAAGGACAGGTTTTTGTTCAGCACCTTCGGAAACGGGTGCGCCGGATCGAGGCCGATCGGCGTCAGGATCGGCTGCAGTTCAGTCTCAAAGTAGCGGTTCAGCCAGCCGCGCTGTTTGCGGGTCCATTCGCCGCGTGCCAGGAACCGAATACCTTCGTTACGCAACTGCGGCAGCAGGACGTCATTCAGAATCCGGTATTGGTCGTCCACCAGCGCATGTGCAACATCGGCGATGCGTGCCAGTTGCACACCCGGCGACATGTTGTCGGGACCGGTCTGGGTGGAGCCGAAGGCTTGCTGCTGTTTCAGCCCTGCAACCCTGATCTCGAAGAACTCATCGAGATTGCTGCTGGCGATACAGAGGAATTTCAACCGTTCGAGCAATGGCAGTTCGGCATCGTTGGATTGCTCCAACACCCGCCGGTTGAACTCCAACATCGACAGTTCACGGTTGATGTAGAGTTCCGGATTGCTCAGATTGACTGCGTCCATGCCTTAGAATGCGCCGCATCAAGCGCATACCGCAATCAAGGGACCAAGAAGCTTATCATGGCGTTCGTTGCAGACTTTCCACACCCGTCACACTGTGTGCGGGCCGCCACGTGAGCCGCGACCGGGTCTACAGCGAGGATCGCCAGATAGTCGACTTCGTATTCGACGACGCCGTGGCGGCGGTGTTTGGAGACATGATCCGCCGCTCCGTACCTGGCTACGAGACCGTCGTACCGCTGAGTGGGCTGCTGGCAGCGCGTCACGCGGCACCGGGCGGGCGCTGTTACGACCTCGGCTGTTCGCTGGGCGCAACCGCGCTGGCTGTCGTCCGGGCACTGAAGGTCACCGATTGCCAGGTCGTTGCAGTGGATAATTCGGAATCGATGCTGGCACAGGCCCGGGCCAATCTCCCCAACGAGCCGATTCATTGGCTGCTGGACGACATCCAAACCACCCCCATCGACTCCGCGTGCGCCGTGGTCATGAACTACACACTGCAGTTCGTTCCGCCCGAGCACCGACTGAACCTGTTGAGCCGAATACGCGCCGGGCTACGCCAGGACGGCGTGCTGATTGTTTCCGAAAAGATCTGCTTCGAGGATCCGGAACAGCAAGCGTATTTTGACGATGCCCATCTCGAGTTCAAACGGGCGAACGGCTACAGCGAACTCGAGATCAGCCAGAAGCGCACTGCTCTGGAAGACGTCATGAAGCCGGACACGCTCGAAGCTCACGAGGCCCGTTTTGCCGAAGCCGGTTTCAACAAGGTAAACGTCTGGTTTCGCGCTCTCAACTGGGCATCGTTCATCGCCCGACCGTGATGGTTCCCACCATACTCAGCGATCAATGGCGCGCCGCTGCCGGACGCACCCGGGTTTAGCAGCCTGTGTCCACCGATTCGCCGCTTCATTGGTGCGTCACGGTGATGCCCAGCGCTGGCTCGGCGCGCTGGAGGCATTGCCGACGTTGCGACCCTCCGAGGGTCGAACTGGACGCGACGGTTTCCATCGGACGGCTGGCGGACGCAAACGCCCAACAGCGGCGCGCGTTGACTCATCAGCTGATGCAGCTGCAACCCTGGCGCAAAGGACCCTGGTCGCTGTTTGGCGTTGCGATCGACAGCGAGTGGCGATCCGATTGGAAATGGGCGCGCATCGCGCCCCACCTCGAACCGCTGCGCGGGCGCCGAATACTGGACGTGGGTTGCGGCAATGGCTACTACGGCTGGCGGATGTGCGCGGCCGGTGCCAGCAGCGTGCTCGGCGTAGATCCTACCGTGCTGTTCGTCATGCAGCATGCCGCGGTCAGCCGCTACGTGGCCGCGATCGATGAGTCGATCGCGCTGCGCAATCAGCTGTTGCCTTGCCGCCTGGAGGATCTCGAGCCGACCGAACCCTTCGATACGCTATTTACCATGGGCGTGCTCTACCATCGCCGCGACCCGCTGGTACACCTTCGCGAACTGCGCCAACGATTGCGTGTCGGCGGCCAACTGGTGCTGGAAACGTTGATTGTCGACGACCCCGACCTACGGGTGCTGGTGCCGGAGGATCGCTACGCACGGATGCGCAACGTCTGGCAGATTCCCAGTCCCAGCTCGCTGATCGCCTGGCTGGGCGAAGCGGGCTTCGAGCAGCCCAGGGTGGTCGACGTCACCGTGACCAGCCCGAGCGAACAACGCGCAACGCCATGGATGCGCTTCGAGTCCCTGATCGACGCATTGGACCCGGCGGATCCGAGTCATACCATCGAAGGCTACCCAGCGCCGCGGCGCGCGGTGGTGCTCGCGAGCGCCTGACGCTGCACTGGCACCACCCCGCGCAGGCCCCTATCATCCGCGGATGCCCGAATCCCTCCAACCGGAACTGGTCGAACTGCGAGACGCCATGGAGCGATTCGCGTGCGACGTCCTGACACCGATCGCTAAAGCCCTGGATGGTGAATCGCTAACCACGAGCGAGGCGCGCGCGCAGGTCCGCGACGCATCCAAGGCGGCAGGATTTTTCGCAATGACGCAGCCGGCTGCATTCGGCGGAACCGAGGCCGGACAACTCGCGCTGACGGTCGCGCGGGACACCCTTGCGGCACACAATTCGCCCCTATCGGGCGCGGTGTTCGGACCAGGGCCAGGCGTCCTCGCGGGGGTCGAAGAACCGCTGCGCAGCAGCCACCTCGAACCCCTGCTGCGCGGCGAGAAACGCGGCGCGTTCGGGTTCACCGAACCCGACGATGCACCGCACCCAACCCAGGGCGTTATCCAGGGCGACTACTTGATAGTCAACGGTCAGAAGTCTTACGTGACCGGCGGCGCCGACGCTGACTTCGTCAACGTACTTGTGAGGGTGGTCGATCAGGGTCCTGCCATGGTGGTGATCGACCGCGATATGCCCGGGGTCAGCATCGAACGAACCTTCCAGTCCATGGACGGTAGCCACCACGCCGCGTTTCGTTTCGTCGACGCGAAAGTGCCGTGCACGCGGCTGATCGGCAAACCCGGTGAAGGTATGCCCCGGGCCATGCGTCAGATCGGCGATACCCGCCTGGCGATCGCCGCGGGTGCCGTGGGGCAGATGCGTTGGGTGCTGGATCTACTTACCGATCACCTGAGCGCGGAGCACGCCTCCGGTGAGCCGTTGGGCAACCGCGAGGGCGTTCGGTTGCGCTATGCGGAGCTGCGTATCAAGGCATACGCGGCCCGAAGCATGCTGTACCGCACTGCCCGGTTGGCCGAGCGCGGCGCCAACATCGTCAACGAAGGCATCGCCTGCAAGGTGTTCGCCACCGAGGCGCTTGGCGAAATCGTAGATACCGGCATCCAACTGGTCGGCGGTAAGGCGCTGACCATCGGCCACCCGCTGGAACGCCTGTACCGCGAAGCTCGCGCCCTGCGACTCACCGAAGGCGCCAGCGACGTACTGCGACTGAATCTGGCCCGTGGTCGCCTCGAACTCGGCAAAGGAACGCTCTGAATGGCGCTTCGAAGAGGACTCCGAAACATGACTCACAAGACGATGCTCTGGGCTCTGCTGACCACCCTCACCACGCTCACTGGCTGCACCATGGTGGATCTCACCCGGGCCGGCGAGCAGGTGCGACATGAGCAAGCGACCGACGTGATCGGCTGCGAGCGAATTGGCACCGCCACCGCCCGGACCCAGGACCGTGTGATCGTCGCGCGCAATCGGGACAAGGTGGCCGACGAACTGCTGATGCTGGGTCGCAACGAGGCAGCTCGCCTTGGCGGTAACGTCGTAGTCGAGCAGGGCCGACCGGAGAACGGCGCCCAGGTATTCGACGTCTACCGCTGCGCTAACTAGCCTTCAATTGAAGATCAGCTGAAGCGTTCCCGATTGTCCTCGCGCTGCTGCGGCGACTTTTTCAACAGCAGGCAGACCGCGCCGGTTCCGCCACGATTCGGCGGTGCGCTGTGGAAGGCAATGACCTCCGGCGTCTGCTCCAGCCAGTGGGCAACATAGCTCTTTATTCTCGCCGGCGGATCGCTCTGCTCGCCGCGGCCATGGGCGATCAGCAACGTGCGTAAGTCACGTGCGCGGCTGGTATTGAGGAACTTGAACACCGCCTCGCGCGCCTCACTCACCGTCAGCCGGTGCAGATCGAGTTCCGCATCGATCTCGTATTTACCTTGCCGGAGCTTGCGAAACACCCCGATCTGCACGCCATCCTTTTTCCAACTCAGCTCGTCGCGGGCCCCTACCATTGCGATCTCGCCGCGATGCAGCTGATTGGGATCAGCCGCATCCCGACGGTCGTCTACCGCGGCCTGGCGCCGCTGCAGCTGCGCCGGCGTGGGTTCACCGCGGGTTTTTTCAACGTCGGCGCGCTGGTTGCGCAGCGGTTCGACATCGCTCATCGCGTCGCGAAACGCGGCTTGACTGTCCGAGTCCATTTCCCCGTGCGAGCGGCGCCGATCATCGGTCATCGACAGGCACCGGTGGGTACGCAGCGGAACGGGTTTCAGGGATTGGATGGTTGTCTTCGGCGTGGTAGGTACTGACCAGCGACAGCTTGACCTGCGCGGTCCGATTGGTGCCCGCCGCGTGAAACAACCGACAGTGAAAAAACAACACGTCGCCGGGTTCCAGCTCCACGACCAGAGCTTGATCGAGGAGCTTTCGGTTCTCGTCCATGTCCCTGCGTAGAAACAGATCCGCATCGAACCGGCCCCGGTCGAGCTCCAGCCGGTGGCTGCCGGGAATCACCGACAGCGCGCCATTCGCTTCGACCTCCGCGCCGAGCGCCAGCCAAACGGATATCAGCTCGGCTCGATCGAAGGACCAGTAACGGATGTCCTGATGCCAGCGGGTCGCGCTGCTGTACCCCGGGTACTTCGTCATGATGCAGTTGTGATGGCTCTGCGACAGCATCGGTTGCTTACCGCCCAGCAGCGAGCGCAACCGGATGCCAAGACGGGCGTCCGTCTGCCACGCCCGAAACGCGGCACCTCGAGAATAGGCGCTCAGCAAGCGGCGCGGGGTATCACCTCCGGCCGCAGAGCGATCCTGCGGTGCGCCTGGATAGCCCAGATCGGCCTCGAATTCGACCGGACCGCTCAACGGGTCGAGCGACTGCCGGGCAGCGCGCTCAAGGTCTTTGCGTTGGGCCGCGGCAACCAACTGTCGGGCCACCACGAAGCCGTCACGCTCGAAGCGCGCGGCGTCTATCTCTTTAATACGTGCTGCCATGGCGAAAATCCGGTTGCGGCGCCCATTATACGCACTAGACACTCGGCTCACCGCGCCGCGGGCCCTTGTATTACTAACGCAAACGTCACATCGGCAGTTGGCAAAGGGCGTATACAATAGCTCTCCTCATGTGTTCACCACCGTTCATGGCACGATCACTGAAACTCATCCTGCCGATAGCGTTCCTGGCGCTGGCCTCGCTGATCTCCTTCGTGTTGGTCCAATCACGGCCGGCCGCCATGGTGCAGGCGCCACAGCCCCCGGCGCTGCTCGTCTCAACGCTGGTGGCCGAGCGCGAACCCGTCACCTTCAGGGTCGAGTCGCAGGGTTCGGTCACGCCCCGAACAGAGACCACCCTGGTTTCTGAGGTCGCCGGGCAGATCGGCGAGGTGTCGCCGGCGTTCGTAGCGGGTGGATTCTGTCGCGCTGGCGACGTGCTACTGCGCATCGACCCCCGCAACTATGAAACACAGGTCAAAGTCGCTCGCGCCGAAGTCGCCAAAGCACGTACCCAGGTCGCAACGGAAAACGCGCTGGCAGACTACGCACTCAACGACTGGCAACGCTTGCGCGAGTTCAGCAAGAACACCAAGGCCGCATCGGATCTAACGCTGCGCAAACCGCAACTGGCCGCCGCGCTAGCCGAGCTTGAATCCGCGGACGCGGCGCTCGAAAAAGCCGGCCGGGATCTGGCGCGCACCGTCATTCGAGCGCCTTATAATGGGATGGTTCGCAGCAAACGCGCTGATATCGGCCAGTACGTCAACACCGCCACCGCGATTGCCGATACCTTCGCCGTCGATTACGCCGAGATCCGCTTGCCGCTCACCCAGAAGGATCTTCAGTTTCTGGACCTGCCCGACGCGATCGCGCCAGAACGAGCGCTGGATGTCCGCTTGAGTGCGCTGATCGGCGATGACCAACAGCACTGGTCGGCGAAGCTGGTCCGCAGCGAGGGGGTATTCGATGCCCAGAGCCGAGTGCTATACGCCGTCGCCCAGATTCAGGATCCCTATCGGCTCAACACCGACCAGCCCGGCGAACCACTGCGCATCGGGACGTTCGTGACGGCTGAAATCACCGGCCGCCAGGCCGGCGATCTGTTTGTCCTGCCTCGGCACGCGCTGTACCGGGACAACCAGGTCTGGATTGTCGACGATGAATCCCGGATCCGCCCTCGCACCGTCGAGGTGCTGCGCGCCGACGATGACCACGTCTACGTCAGAAGCGGGCTCAATGACGGCGACGTCGTTTGCGTGTCGCCCATCGATCAACCGCTGCCGGGAACGCCGGTGCGAATCGTCGCCGCCGGATGAGACCGCCCGGAGTCATCGGCTGGTTCGCGGACAACCACGTCACCGCGAATCTGATGATGTTCTTCATCCTGCTCACCGGGATGTACTCGGTGTTCACCCTGAAGAAGGAATCGTTTCCGCCGGTTCACATCGACGCCATCGACGTAACCGTGGCGTATCTGGGTGCAGCGCCCGAGGAAGTCGAGGAAGGCGA
>PVMK01119040.1_pt1 | contig 14406 bp, 14 predicted proteins | sample 1853481 | NCBI WGS metagenome assembly PVMK01 (sample SAMN08533507, study PRJNA380276) | Marine sediment metagenome, whole genome shotgun sequencing project. | reverse complement strand
CCGCTTTCGAGGCCGCTCTCAACCGGGCGCTTGGCGAGAAAAAAATCGAACTTGTCTGCCTGGCCGGCTTCATGCGGCTTTTGACGTCCGCTTTCGTCGATGCATGGCGCGACCGGTTGATCAACATCCATCCCTCGATTCTGCCCGCTTTCAAGGGTCTGCAAACCCATGAACGCGCCATCGCCGCGGGCGTGCGCATCCACGGCGCCACCGCCCATTTCGTGCGGGCGACAATGGATGAAGGCCCGGTCATCGTGCAGGGCGCGGTTCCGGTATTGCCGAGCGATACGCCCGACAGCCTCGCCGAACGGGTTTTGGCCGTGGAGCACCGCATCTTTCCGATTGCCGTGGCGCTTGTCGCCGCCCGCAAGGCCCGCGTGGTCAGCGAGAAGGTCATGATCGACGAAGACAGCGGCCATGCCGGTGACGTCCTGATCGTGCCCCATTGGTCCTGACGGCGCGGGTGGCTCAGCGCGCGCCTTCTATCCGTACATGATTGTCGTGAAACGCCGCACCGCCAAACGGCGCGACCGCATCGGCTCCGGTCAGCGCATTGATGCCCCAGCCATCGGCATGCGCGGCGTTCGGCCATAAGCCCTCGGCGATCAGGACGCCACGCTGTACGCCGGAAAATTTCTTTACGTATACAGATACTTGTCCTCGTTTATTCACTAAATTTATCAAACTTCCATCCGGCAAGCCACATCCATCGGCGTCATCGGGATGGATCAGCACCGTCGGCCGGATTTCGCGTTTGACCGAACTCGGCGTCTCGTTAAAGGTCGAATTGAGATAGGACGGCGCCGGGGCAGTCACCAGCCGGAACGGAAATGCCGCGGTTTTTTCTTCCGTGACGGCCCAGTGGTCCGGTAGTTCAGGCATATCCCGCCACGGCCCGAGCGGCCCGTCAAAGGGCCTGTTTGGCGCCTCAAGGCTTGCCAGTCCGGTGAAAAGCGGAACTTGCCGTCGGGCCAGGAAAAGCCGTTGCGGTAATGCGCTTCATCGAAAGGCGGCTGGCAGTCGATCCAGCGATTTGCCTCTAGTTCTGCGAGCGTACCCCAGCCGGAATTGCGCAGCATCCAGTCGATATGCTCACGCTCCGTCATGTCAAACCCCGGATGTTCGGCGCCAAGCCGTTTTGCCAGGCCGCAGATCACTTGGTGATTCGATAATGGGCCGTTTACCGACACCACGCCGACACGGTCATTTTCGCCGATTTCTGAATTCCGATAACCTGTTGCAGACATTGCATTTTTCATAGGATAATCTGTTCCAACCGTCTGATGATTGGTCAGGCAGCCCGCTGGCGGATCGACGAGTTTTGGCCCGAGAACCAGATATTGATGGCCGCCGCCCTTGTAGATGTCGTCATGCTCCAGAAACATTGTCGCCGGCAGCACGATATCGGCGAGCGCCGCCGTCTCGGTCATGAACTGCTCATGCACGGCGATGAACAGGTCGTCACGGGCAAATCCGGCTTTCACCACCCTTTGATCCGGCGCGACGCAGACAGGATTGGTGTTCTGGATCAGCATGGCGGTGACCGGCGGCCCACCCTTCAGATCGGCTGACTCGCCGCAAAGGACGGCGCCGATCCGTGATTGATCGAGCATGCGCACGGAAGGATCACGTCGATCGAGGCCGGCGACCATCGTCTGGTCGATTTTGAAGATTGCGCCATTATTGTGAAAAGCGCCGCCGCCCTCATGCTTCCAGGCGCCGGTGACGCACGGGATCGAAGCTGCGGCATGCATGTTGAAGGCGCCATTGCGCGAGCGCGTAAAGCCGTAGCCAAGCCGGAAAAAGCTGCGCGGTGTCGTGCCGATCCATTGCGCGAAGGTCTCGATCTCCTCGACGCCCAGGCCGGTGATGGCGGCGGCCCATTGCGGCGTGCGGTCTTTCAGATGCGTTTCAAGGTCGCGCGGCCGGTCGGTGAAGGTTTCCAGGAAATCCCAATCGGCATGATTATCGCGGAACAGCACATGCATGACCGCGCAGGCCAGCGCGCCATCGGTGCCCGGCCGCAGGCACAGCGCCAGATCGGCCTGCGCCATGGTGGCGTTGCGATAGACGTCGATGGCGACGATCCGCGCGCCGCGCTTCTTGCGCGCCCTGACCGCATGGGTCATGACATTGACTTGGGTCGCCGCCGCATTGGTGCCCCAGATGATGACGAGGTCCGAACTGTCGATCTCGCGCGGGTCCGGGCCTGCCAGCTTGCCGGTGCCGGCGACAAAGCCGGTCCAGGCCATATTGGTGCAGATCGTGTCGAACTGGCCGGAATAGCACTTGGCGTGCCGCAGCCGGTTGATGCCGTCGCGCTGAACCAGACCCATTGTCCCGGCGTAGTAATAGGGCCAGACGGTCTCGGCCCCATGGCGCGCCTCGGCCTTGTCGAAGGCTCTGGCGATCTCGTCGAGCGCCGCCTCGACCGGCAGGGTTTGCCACTCGCCCGATCCCCGGGCGCCCTTGCGCCTGAGCGCGCTCGTCAGCCGGTCCGGGTGGTGGATGCGTTCAGCGTAGCGGGCGACCTTGGCGCAGATGGCCCCGGCCGTATAATCGTTGTCGGGCGCGCCACGCAGCCGGCCGATCCGCGTCCCGTCGATAATTTCCACATTGAGAGCGCAGGTCGATGGACAGTCATGCGGACATGCCGAATAACCTGTCGCGATCGAAACCGGTTTGTTCATTTGCGCCTTCCCGTTCGCCGAGCCTAACGGGCGCGCGCCTATCGTCAAGCAGTCCGGGCGTCAAGCGGCCGGGCGCAGCCGCGCCGCGTGCCACACGGCAACGGCCAGCATGACAAGCGCGACGCCCTGATGCGCCAGCGCCGGGATCAATGGCACGACATATAAAAGCGTCACGATGCCGAGCGCCATCTGCACGACCAGCAGAGCGTTCAGGCCGGCAAGCCTTTGCCGCACCGCCGGCGCCGCGCCGCGCCAGACAAAAAGCGTGTGCAGCCCGATCAGCAGCGCCAGCCCATAGGCGCCGACGCGGTGGTTGAACTGGATCGCCAAAATGTTGTCGACAACATTCATCCACAAAGGGCTGAGCTCCGCCAGACCGTCCGGGACAAAGGCGCCGTCCATCAGCGGCCAGGTATTGTAGGTCAGACCGGCATCGTGCCCGGCAACGAGGCCGCCAAGCGCGATCTGAAGAAAGATCGCAACTGTCATCACATAGGCGCCGGTGCGAACTCCCGGTGAAGCGCTGTCCACGCCCTCGCGCCCGAGCCGCGCGATCAGGACAATCAGCGCTGCAAAGAACAGGCAGGCCAGCACCAGATGCAGCGTCAGCTTGACCGGCGCAACGGCGGTCATGCCCGGTTCCAGTCCCGATGCCACCATGATCCAGCCGATGAGCCCTTGCGTTCCCAGCAACAGCCCTGTGGCAAAAAGCATGAGACCCTGGCGCCGATTGACGATACGCCGCACGGCAAACCAGACGAGGCCGCCAAGAAATACAATGCCGATCAGACGGCCGAGCTGGCGATGGCCCCATTCCCACCAATAGATGAACTTGAACTCCGCAAGGCTCATGCCGCGATTGAGCAGGCCATATTGCGGCGTCTGCTGGTAAGCCAGGAATTCGGCCTGCCAGTCGCCCTGCGAGAGGGGCGGCAGAGCACCGACAATTGGCTTCCACTCGGTGATCGACAGACCTGAATCGGTCAGCCGCGTTGCCCCGCCGACCAGCACCATGACGACGACCAGAAGCGCGATCGCCGCCAGCCAGAGGCGCAACGCGCGCAGATTTTCGCTGGCCGCATCGCCCAATGCCGCGCGGGATGGCGTCGCCGAGCGGGCAGGATTTGTGGCGGTCATGGGCATTTGTGCTGACTAAGCGGCTTTTGCGCCATCGGCAAGCCAGCGAACTGACGCATGGCATTGCCCCGGCCTATTTCGGCGCTCCGCCTTGCCATGCCGGAGCATTTCCGCTAGCGGCCAGTCATGGCCGGGAAACTGCGAAAACTGTCCGGAACAATCGCCCTGATTGTCCTTGTCGTTGTCTATTCGCTGACGGCGATGACGATTGCCGCGGCCAAGCTGCCGGGCACATCCGGCCTGGTCCAACTGATCTACTACGCCCTCGCCGGCCTGTTGTGGGTGCTGCCTGCCGGCCTGATCATCTGGTGGATGGCGAAGCCGCGCACGGAAGGCCGCTCATGAACGTCAGTTGCTTTGTCCGGTTTCGACACTCTTCAGGACACAATCCCCATTGCACCGCCCGGGTTACGGCAATATATTCCAGCCAGTCGGAGCGTAGCGCAGCCTGGTAGCGCACTAAGCTGGGGGCTTAGGGGTCGGAGGTTCGAATCCTCTCGCTCCGACCATTTTTCCAGGCATCGATATGCAGCCACTTGCCGCATGTGAATGCATCGGCTTGGAAATCCGGCAACCCGGCACAAGTCGATGCGACTGTGGGTTGCACGCAATTACCGGGCCTGATCGAGCAGCCGCTTTGCTTCCATCAATTGAGACAGCGCGCCTTCCAGCTGGCGTTGCCGCGGTTTCGACAGCCTGGAAGCGGCAAATTCACCCGTGCCCGCCGGCCCTTCCGGCACCGGACCGGAGGGTGGTGCCGCCTGGGTGGTGGCTTCGTTTCCGTCGTCATCCAGCGTCACGGTTTCCACCGAACCAGTCTGGCCGACGGCGGTGACAAACCCTGTGCCTTTTTCCTTCAAAAGACGCTGCACGCCCTTGATTGTGAATCCCTCGCCGTACAGCAACAGCCGAATTCCGCGCAGGAGATCGATATCGTCGGGCCGGTAATAACGGCGGCCGCCGCCGCGCTTCATCGGATGGATTTGCCGGAACCGGGTTTCCCAGAAACGCAGGACATGTTGCGGAAGATCAAGATCCTCGGCGACTTCGCTGATGGTCCGGAACGCGTCCGGCGCTTTCATGAATGCCCCCACGCTGGCGTCATTCGATCGCTCATTGGGTCAGGTGTCTGTGGTGGAACTTGAAGATCCGGTGCCGATCAACCCGCCGTTGATCCGCTTTTTCATGATGTTGCTCGGCTTGAATACGGTGACCCGCCGCGGCGGAATTGGAACCTCGAGGCCGGTCTTGGGATTGCGGCCAATGCGCTGGCCTTTTTGCCGGACGATAAAGGAACCAAAAGACGACAGCTTTACGGACTCACCCCTGACGATGGAATTGCAGATTTCCTCCAAAACCATCTCGACCATTGTGGCCGATTCCGTGCGCGACAGGCCAAGACGCCGATAAACGGCCTCGGCCAGATCGGCTCGGGTTATCGTCTTGCCCCCCATCAGCTACTCGCTATGATTGTAATTGTGAACGTGAACCAACGGTAAGCCACCGTATTCGGCTGGTGTGAGACGGTCAACCGCATGATGCGTCTCATTTTTTCACATACGAACCAGTACCGAGCCCCAGGTGAAGCCGCCGCCCATGGCTTCCAGAAGCACAAGTTGCCCGTCGCGGATCATTCCTTCGCGCCGCGCTTCGTCCAGAGCCAGCGGGATCGAGGCGGCGGATGTATTGCCGTGACGCTCGACGGTGATCACCACTTTGTCCGGCGAAATGCCCAGCTTTTTTGCGCTCGCAAGGATAATCCGCTTGTTGGCCTGGTGCGGCACAAACCAGTCGATATCGTCCGGCCCGGTCTGTGTGGCGGCAAATGCCGCCTCGATCACGTCGGCGATCATCGAAACCGCATGTTTGAAAACCTCCCGCCCCTCCATGCGCAGGTGACCGACCGTTCGCGTCGCCGAGGGCCCGCCATCGACATATAGCTTATCCCTGTACCGTCCGTCCGAGCGCAAATGCGAAGTCAGCATGCCGCGATCGGATAATTCGCCCGGCTGTTCCAGGCCTTCGACGACAACCGCCCCGGCGCCATCGCCAAACAGCACGCAGGTGGTTCGGTCGCTCCAGTCCAGAATTCGGGAAAATGTCTCCGCGCCGATGACAAGAATGCGTTTCGCCTGGCCGGTCCGAATATAACAATCGGCGGTCACAAGCCCGAAAACGAACCCGCTGCACACCGCCTGGAGATCGAATGCGGCGCCGTGATGCATGCCCAGACGGTCCTGAACGGTCACGGCCGTCGCCGGAAATGTGTGGTCCGGCGTTGCGGTCGCCAGCATGATCAGATCGATATCGCCGGCATCGTATCCGGCATCCTCCAGCGCCCGCTCGGCGGCGAGGGTCGCCAAATCGGAGGTCAGTTCCCCCTCCGCGGCGATCCGGCGCTCCCTGATGCCGGTTCGCTGCACGATCCATTCGTCGGAGGTCTCGACCATCCCGGCGAGTTCCTGGTTCGTCAGGACCTTGGACGGCAGATAGCTGCCCGATCCGGCAATGATTGTGCGGATCATCCTGTCGCGGCCTCTGCTGGCGCGCTGGCGCCTGTTTCCGTGTCTTGCCGGCCAAGTTCGATATCATCGGCGATCTGCTGAACGAGATTGTCCCTCGCCATTTCCCTTGCAACGTCGATTGCGGCGGCAAACCCCTCGGCGTCGGTGCCGCCATGGCTCTTGATGACGATACCGTTGAGGCCGAGAAAGACGCCGCCATTGACCTTTCCCGGATCCATCTTTTCGCGCAACCGGTTGAATGCCGATTGGGCAAACAGATAGCCGATCCTGGCGAACATCGTCCGTTTCATTGCGGCGCGCAGATATTCGGAGATCTGGCGGGCCGTCCCTTCCGCCGTTTTCAGGGCGATATTGCCGGAAAACCCCTCCGTCACCACGACATCGACCGTTCCCTTGCCAAGATCGTCGCCTTCGACGAAGCCATGATAATGAAAATGCGGATGGTCGATCGTTTTTAATATCCGCCCCGCTTCGCGAACTTCCTCAACGCCCTTGATCTCCTCGACACCGATATTGAGGAGACCGACGCTCGGACGCTCCAGACCGAAAAGCGACCGCGCCATCGCCGCGCCCATGACTGCGAAATCGACGAGCATTTTCGCATCCGCCCCAATCGACGCACCGACATCCAGCACAATGCTTTCGCCGCGCAATGTCGGCCAGATCGCCGCAATCGCCGGCCGTTCGATTCCCGGCAGTGTCTTCAGGCAAAATCTCGACATGGCCATCATCGCACCGGTATTGCCTGCCGAAACCGCCGCCTGGGCTTCACCGTCGCGAACCGCCTGAATGCAGCGCCACATGCTTGATTTCCAGCGGCCGCGCCGCAATGCCTGGCTGGGCTTGTCATCCATTTGCACCGAGACATCGCAATGAACGAAGGTCGAAGCATCCCGAACCCTGGAATAGTCGGCCAGAAGCGGTTCCATCACCGGCGCCTCGCCATAGATCATGAATTTCAGGTCGCTTCGCCGTCCCAGCGCGATCTCGGCCCCCGGCAAGACCACGGCCGGGCCGTCATCGCCGCCCATGGCGTCCAGTGAAAGCGTAATCGAGGAGGACATGACAGCGAGCGGGTCCATTCCCTTTAATGCGAACAGGTGATCGCGATCCGCCGCGGACGATACCGGCAACGGAATCAATGGCAAGGTTTAATCTGTGAGCCGATAGCCGTAAACGCTCAACCGCGATCCCGCTTCAGGCGCCCCAGCGCCGCGAATGGCGAGTCCTGCTTTCCCGCTTGCGCCTTCCCGGCCGCTTCGAACGCCACGCCGGGCGCGCGCGGATAGGAATCGAGATGCAGCGCCAGTTGTTCGCTGACGATTGCTCCCAGATCGATCCGGCCATTGGAATAGGTGTCCCGGTCTTCCTCGTCCATCGAATCGACCAGCACGGACGCATCCGGCCGCCCATCGGCGGTCTCTGCCGGCATCAGCGTCACGCTGACCATTTCATCGATGTGCTGTTGCACCGGCTCAAGAGAGACGACGCAGGTTTGGACCAGGTCGGCTTCAATCCGGCCGCGCAGATGAACCGAGCTGCCGCTCACCATGTCGAGGCTGAATTCGCCGCAAAGCCGCTCAATCGCCTTCACACCGAGCACTTCCGCCAATGCGGACCGCTGGCCGGCATCGGCCGCCAGCTTCTCGGTCCGGCCCCTCCGGCCGATGTCGCGAACCGCGACAATCAGCGAAAACACCGTGTGATCCAAAGCCTGCATCAGGATGCCTCCGGTTTGGTCGTGGCGGCGGCGGGCAGAAACGCGGCGGGGTCTGGGAAGGCAATCTTCCCCTCCCCGATATTGGCGGTGGGAATACCCGCCAGCATGGTTTGCGCCCCCCGGATATAGGCGGCAAGCGCCGCGGCCGCGCCAGTTGGCCCTCCATGCGCAAAGACGTTGCGCGCCACCGCTTTTTCCAGTGCATCGCCGCCGCTGGCAAGGGCGATATCGTAGGCGGCGATGCGCCCGCCATAGGCGCCGTAAAGCGTCTTCATCTTTTTGGCCACACGCACATCGCTAACGCCCATATCACGCAAATTGCTGTCCATATCGACAACGAAGTGCTCGGCGATTCGCCTGGAAAACGCCGTATCGGGATCGCTGCCATGCACCAGCCGCCGAGCCACCGCATGAAGCAGGATGGAGAGAACTTCAAACCGGCCATCGAGGGTGTCCGGTACGCCAAGTTGTGCATAAAATACCCGATTGCGCGCCGCCTCGACGGCAGCCGCATAGACCGTTGCCGCATGGTCGGGACGATGACGGCTCTTTGAAAACAATCGCAGCATGACGAATAATGTGGGGCTTTCAGGATAAAACGCCTAATCAGGTTTCGCGTTGCGGCGCACTATCTTTGCGATAAGTATGAGTTCGCGGCGCCGGCCATTGCAATGCCATAATTGCCGGTCTAGAGCGATGCCATGAACACAAAAGGCAATCGGCGATTATCGGCTGCAATCGTTTTGGCCATTCTCGGCCCGGCCGCGCTCGCCGGTTGCGCCGGCCAGACCGCCCAACGCGGCTATGTCGTCTCCGAATTCGCGCTTGAGCAGGTTCCGGTCGGCGCCAGCCGGGATCAGGTGCTGATCGCGCTGGGCACGCCCTCAACGACCGCGGAATTCGGCTCCAAGGCATTTTATTACATTTCCCAGACCGCAAGCCGCCCGGTCGCATTCATGAAATACTCCGTCATCGACCAGCGGGTGCTCGCCGTCTATTTCGACGAGGAGGAACTTGTCTCGCAGATCGCCAATTATGGCCTGAAGGACGGACAGGTCTTTGATTTCGTATCCCGCACGACACCGACCGGCGGTCGCGACGCCTCGTTCATCGGCCAGATTCTCGGCAATGTGGTCAGTGGCGCGGTCAATGTATCACCGGGTCAATAATATCAACCGTTGGTATTAGACACATTCTCCGAACCGGCTTGCCGATCAGCGATAGAAGGCCAGCGGATCACTCCGCGGTCCTTTTCCTGATGTGTCGCCGGCTCAGTGCGCCAACACGGCAAGCAGCAGCAGCGCCACAATGTTGGTGATCTTGATCATCGGGTTGATCGCCGGCCCGGCGGTATCCTTGTAGGGATCACCGACGGTATCGCCGGTCACGGCGGCTTTGTGGGCTTCCGACCCCTTGCCGCCATAATGGCCATCCTCGATCAGCTTCTTGGCATTGTCCCAGGCGCCGCCGCCCGCGGTCATGGAAATGGCGACGAACAGGCCATTGACGATGACGCCGAGCAGCATGGCGCCGAGCGCCGCAAACGCGCTCTCGGTGCCGGCAATGGCCTTGATGACAAAAAAGCAGAAAAGCGGCGAAAGCACCGGAAGCAGCGAGGGCACGATCATTTCCTTGATCGCCGCCCGGGTCAGCATGTCGACGGCGCGGCCGTAATCCGGCTTTTCCGTGCCCTCCATGATGCCCGGCTTTTCCTTGAACTGCCGCCGCACTTCCTCAACCACCGCGGCGGCGGCACGGCCGACCGCCGTCATCGCGATGCCACCGAACAGATATGGCAGCAGGCCGCCGAACAGCAGGCCGACAACCACGTAAGGATTGGACAGCGAGAAATCGACGCTGATGCCTTCAAAGAACGATCCGGGTTCGGCATTGGCCGCGAAAAACTTCAGATCTTCCGTATAGGCGGCAAACAGCACCAGCGCGCCGAGTCCGGCCGAGCCGATCGCATATCCCTTCGTCACCGCCTTGGTCGTATTTCCGACTGCATCGAGGGCGTCGGTCGTCTTGCGCACCTCGCTGGGCAGATCGGCCATTTCGGCGATGCCGCCGGCATTGTCGGTGACCGGACCGAAGGCGTCGAGCGCCACGACAAAACCGGCCAGCGCCAGCATCGTCGTCACCGTAATGGCGATGCCGAACAGGCCGGCGAGCCCGTAGGTCGTCAGGATGCCGGCGATGATGATGATCGCCGGAATTGCCGTCGATTCCAGCGATACGGCAAGGCCCTGAATGACATTTGTGCCGTGCCCGGTAAGGGAGGCCTCGGCGATCGACTTCACCGGCCGGTAATTTGTCCCGGTGTAATATTCGGTCGACCAGATGATGAGCCCGGTAACGATCAGGCCGGTCAGGCCGCAATAGAACAGATCGCGGCCATCGAAGGTAACACCGGCGGCGGTGTATTGAATGTCGCTGCCGAGCCAGCCCCAAATGACAGCGGCGAGCGCGGCGGCCGACAGTACCGCTGTCGCGATGAAGCCCTTGTAGAGCGCGCCCATGATCGAATTGCTGGCGCCGAGCTTGACGAAAAACGTGCCGATGATCGAGGTCACGACGCAGACCGCGCCGATCATCAGCGGCAGCAGCATCAGGCTGAGCGCCTGCTCGCCGGTAAAGAAGATGGAGGCCAGAACCATGGTCGCGACGACGGTCACGGCATAGGTTTCAAAAAGGTCGGCCGCCATGCCGGCGCAGTCGCCAACATTGTCACCGACATTATCGGCGATGGTAGCGGGATTGCGCGGATCGTCTTCGGGTATACCCGCCTCTATCTTGCCCACGAGATCGGCGCCGACATCGGCGCCCTTGGTGAAAATACCGCCGCCAAGACGGGCGAAAATCGAGATCAGCGAAGCGCCGAAGCCCAACGAAATCAGCGAGTCGATAACCGTGCGGCTGACCGGATCGAAGCCCAGCACGACCGTCAGGATCCAGAAATAGACCGCAACGCCCAAAAGCGCGAGACCGGCGACCAGAAGTCCGGTGATCGCGCCGGATTTGAAAGCGACGGCAAGGCCCGCGGCCAGGGATTGCGATGCCGCCTGCGCCGTGCGCACATTGGCCCGCACCGAAACATTCATGCCGATGAATCCGGCCAGAGCGGACAGCACCGCGCCGATCGCAAAACCGATCGCCGCCGTGCCCGACAATATGATCCAGGCGATGATGAACACGACGACGCCAACGATGGCGATTGTCGTATATTGCCGCGTCAGATAGGCCGTTGCGCCTTCACGAATGGCGCCGGCGATCTCCTGCATGCGCTGGTTGCCGGCATCGGCCGCCAGTACGGACTGTGTCGCCCAGACCGCGTAGACAATCGAAAGAACACCGCAGGCGATGATAAAATAAAGCGATAACATTGAAATCCCCCGAAGGATGGGCCGGGGAATTTCCCCCGAAGGTTGGGCCGGGAAACGATCCCGGAAGCGAGGATGGCGCAACGGTTGCCCGGCGCCTTTCACCGGGGCGCGGTATTGACGAAACGCCTGCCCGCGTCAAGGGCTGCCAAACTCGCGCACCGCCCTTTTGCGCGCCCTGATCTCCAGCCAGCCCAATCCGGCCAGGCAAACCGCGGCAATCGGCAACACCGCCAGATTCACCGCGTTCCAGCCGGCTGAGACAAGAAGCCTGCCGGACATGAACGAAGCGAAGGCGACAAAACCGAAGACGAGGAAGTCATTGAGTCCCTGCACGCGTTCCTTTTCGACCGGTTCGTAGGTTTGGGTGACCAGCGCCGTACCGCCGATGAAGCCGAAATTCCAGCCGACGCCGAGCAAGACAAGCGCGGCCCAAAAATGACCGATCGAGACCCCGGACAAAGCCACGGACGCGCAGCCGATGAGAAGGACAAGACCGAGGGCGATGATTCGCTCCGCCCCGAACCGGGCGATCAGCGAACCGGTGACAAAGCTCGGGCCGAACATCGCCAGCACATGCCACTGGATGCCGAGCGTCGCCGCGTCCTGATCATGGCCTTGCGCGACCATGGCAAGCGGCGCGGCTGTCATGACCAGGCTCATCAGCGCATAGGCGGAGATTGCGCAAGCCACGGCGATGATGAACCGTGGCCGCCTGGCAATCTGCCAAAGCGGCCGGCCGGCTGCGCTGCGTTGAACGGCGGGCGGTTTGGGAATATCCAGCGCAATCAGGATCAGCGCGCCGGTGACCAGAAAGACCGAGGCGGCAAGATAGACACCGGCATAAGGCACCGATCCGATCAGATCGCGGGAGTGTATGACCGTCTGTGGCCCCAGAACAGCGGCAACGATGCCCCCGGCAAGGACCAGCGAAATGGCCTTTGGCCGAAACGCCGCACTCGCCGTATCGGTGGCGGCGAAGCGGAACTGCTTCACGAACGCGGAGGCAAAACCCATCCGGAACGTTGCAAGGCACAAGGTCCAGAAACTGCCGATTCCCATGGCGCCGGCGCCGATCAGTCCGCCGATGGCGCCGATCATCATGCCGGTGATCAGGCCGGCCCGCCGGCCGACACGGCGCATCAGCAGCGCCGCCGGCACCGTCCCGCATGCCGTGCCAAGCACAAAGCCGGTGATCGGCACGGTCGCCAGCGACTTGTCCTGGCCAAGCAGGCTGTACCCGGCCAGCGCCGACACGGCTATGTTCATCGCCGGCGAAGCACCGGCGATCGCCTGCGCCGCGGCAAGAACCATCACATTGCGGCGGGTCTTGCGATCGTCGGCAGCGGCAATGGCGCCGCCCGATACACCGCCTTCAGCCGTCCCCGCCATGGCCCTGCCCGCCTTGCCCGTGCACATAGGATCGCGCCGGCAAAACCATCGCTTCGCCATCGAGCAGCACCGTGACCGGACCGGTTCCGGCGACAAGCCTGCCAATCTTGGTCATGCCAACGCCCGCGGCGGCCGCCGCCGTGCAAAACGCCGATTCCTCCGATGTCGGGATCGCCGCCAGGATCTGATAGTCGTCGCCACCGGTGAAAAGGCCGCCAAGAACATCCGGTTCGACGGCTTCGGGGATCAGCTCCGGATCGATCGGGACGGCGCGGGCATTGATGACGGCCGTGCATCGCGATGCGGCGGAAAGCTTGTCGCAATCGCCCGCCAGCCCGTCGGATACATCCATGGCGGCCGAGGCGTGCGCCCGCAAGACCGGGGCCAGCGCCATGGCCGGTTCGGGCAGACGATAGCGCTCGATCAGGCGCGCTTTCACCGGTTCGGCCAATCCGGCCCACGGGTTGCCTGCCCCGCCCAGGATTGCCAATCCGGCGGCCGCCGAACCGATAACGCCGCTCACATAGAGTGCATCGCCCGGCTGGCCGCCCGATCGCCTCACCATCTTGCCCGACGGCACGGTTCCGATCGCGGTAATGGAGAAGACGGCGCCGGCGGATGTTGCGATCGTGTCGCCGCCGAGAAGGGCGATCCCGTAAATTTCCTGATCGGCGGCGAGCCCTTCGCAAAAGGCTTCGATCCAGCCTTCGCCGGCGCGCCGGCCAAACCCGGCGCCCAACAGATATCCGAGCGGTTCGGCGCCCTTTGCCGCCAGATCGGAAAGATTGACCCTGAGCGCCTTGCGCGCCACGGTTTGGGGTGGATCGTCGGGCAGGAAATGCACGCCGGCGGCGATCATGTCCTTGGTGATGACGAGATCGCAGCCGGGCGGCGGCACGATGAGGGCGGCGTCGTCGCGAAGATCGAGCGAACCCGGCCCGGCCAGTGGCCGCAGCAGACGGTCGATCAGATCGTGTTCGTCAAAGGCCACGGCGCACCCGCCGCGAACAACTGCCCTCTCCAATCTTGCTAGATCGTCGCGGCATCGAATTCAGCCGGCCGGCATAACCGCGCCACAGCATCGAGGACGGCGTTGACGAGACCGGGTTCGTCGGCCTCGAAAAATGCCCGCGCCACATCGACATATTCAGTGATCACCACCCGCGCCGGGACATCCTCGCGCCGCCGTAGTTCAAACACCCCGCATCTGAGAATCGCCCGCAAGGTCACATCGATCCGCTTAAGCGGCCAGCCGGCAGGCAGCGCCTTGTGGATGACCGGATCGATTTCGCGCTGCATGTCCACGACGCCATTGACCAGCATTCTGAAAAATCCGGCGTCGGCCGGCCGAAGCGCCTCGCCCTCGACCTCGCCGTCCAGGCGATGGGCTTCGAACTCGGCAATGACCGCCGGCAGGCTGGTCCCGCCAACATCCATTTGATAGAGCGCCTGAACGGCGGCAAGCCGGGCCGCGCCGCGCTGGTTGGCGCCACGTGCCGCCGCCGGTATTTTTGGCTGGTGCCGGAGTTCAGGCATTGCGCAGCCCGAAATGCTTGCGTTGT
>PVMK01119496.1_pt1 | contig 14412 bp, 16 predicted proteins | sample 1853481 | NCBI WGS metagenome assembly PVMK01 (sample SAMN08533507, study PRJNA380276) | Marine sediment metagenome, whole genome shotgun sequencing project. | reverse complement strand
ATTTGTTCGACCTGGACAAGCAGACCAAAGTATTTTTGTCGAGCTAGGTAACGGAGACTCTTTCGTGTTTGACTTGGGAGAAGGTTTGCTTCAGAACCTTCTCCCAAGTCAAACACGAAGAGTCTCCGTTACCTAACTCGACAAAAATACTTTGGTCTGCTTGTCCAGGTCGAACAAATCCCCAACCTGAACCAAATACAGTAACTCGCATCTCATCAGCTGGAAGTGGTTCACCTGGATACATAAAAGATGTAGTTCCGTATGGCAAGTACTTTTCTTCTGTAACTGCAACTGCAGGTATTTGTTCTATTTCTTGAGTTTGAATATTATAGACTGCTGCAAAAGCTACTCCAACGCCAATAATAACACCTATTGCGAGGAAAATTATTCTATTATTGCCCAATTCAATTAAGGAGATCTAATTGTACTATTTAAAAATGACATTAATAATCAAATTTGAAACTGTGAGATGCCTAACCTATGATCTGAATCATAGGAAACAAATTTTTCTCATTAACTGTTACCTGTTCAGGATTTTGGTTTTAGAGCTTTACGTAAAATATCATTCATAACTCTAGAAAAGCTTACTGATTTTTCAGATTCTCTGATGAGTTTTGCCTGAATATAATGTAATTTCTTTAGTAACTCATCATCAAGTAGTATTGTTATTCTTTTACTCATGTCTATTCACTTTTCCTCTATTTCATGATTGTTACATGTACATCCTGGATCTCTTATTTTTTTAGATACACAAGAACAATTTTTACAGCATCCATATTTCATCTCAAGTAACCTCCAATGATTCAGGCGAGTTTTCTTGGAGTATCTCTAAGTGGTGACAAAGACATCCACAACCCTCACAGCTTCCATGACGGCCAGCAATACACTTGTAACAAAAGTCACGTAGAGGTGTCTCTATCCAGATACAATTATTTTTTAAAAATTTATCCATTTTTTCTCCTATGATGATAAAATGACATTAGGATGTTATTATATCAAGGGTTACAGACCATTACAATTGTAACACTATTATCAAAAATGAAAATTGATTATTAGTTTATTAACTAGAAGATTTTTGTTTTGAAATTTTATAAGAGTGTAATTGATCTTCTGAGGAATCCTCAACTGCAGCAAAACCAAAGTCACTAAAGAATTTGGAGATCCCCATCGCCGCATACTTATTCCAATTCCTTGTCATTGGATTTTTGCATACAATTTTAATATAATCGGTTTCATCAAATTGTGAATACGTGAAATGGTTATAGTCGTAATAATTTAGAAAAATTTTGATCAAGTTGGCAAGAGAATAGTCATTGGTTATAGTTTTAACATAGCGAGCTATCATTTTACTTAACAAATCAGTGGTTTTTAGTATGTCTGATTCGGATATTAAAGAAAAACAATAAGACATCATTTCAGTACTTCCTTTGAACATGCCCATTTTTTTTCGTAGATTAAAAAATTCAAAATAATAATTTACTATATCATTAGTTAATTCAGAAAGAGAAACATTTCTTTCCTTGGCTAGTTTTTTTAGTTCCTCTCCTTTGTCTGTTCGGTAGCTAATGACGTCAGTCATGATATTGAAATTAGTAAAAGACTATGATATTTTACTATTATTTTTCAATAATGACTGTTTTTACAGTCAGTAAAAAGACAATCCACATTCTATCTGATGCATTTTTCTCCCTTTACAGGGTAAACAACTACTAATTGTGAATCTGATACAGATTTCTCATACCTTTCAGTGCCTGGAAATTCTGCAAAAGTTGTGATTAGTCCATCGTGTTCATCCCAAATAATGGCTTTTGTATAAATTTTGTATCCTCCATGATTATCTGTAATCCCTTGAGCAATGATCTGATTGGCAGGACATGGACCGTCACTTTTTATTAGAATTGGCACCTTAGCTATTGGATATCCAGAATAATCGGTTAGTTTTCCTTCAAATACGATAGGTTGACCTTCATTAAAGCGGGGTTGCCTAAAATCAGCCATTGCAAGAATCGATTGATTTTTTATTTTAGGTTCTAAGAAAATTTCTTTAATTTCATTTGGAGCTTTTTCAATAATTCTTTTCTTTGCCAAAAATTCTATGGCATTTGAAAATTCTTGCTCAGATATTACTGAATTTTCAAGCCAAATAACCAACGTATGTAACCATATCAAGAGATTTTGTGGTATCTTTTCTTTTGAATTTTCTAATTCTGTAATTGGATTATTGTAATACTCGTTGAGTAAAACATATTTACAATTAGGACATGATGTTGCAAACTTGTTATCCATCATTATAATATAATACAATCTAGGACCATTCAAATCAAGGGGTTGGTTTGTCAATAATTGTTTGACATCAAAACATACCGAAAGAGTTTTTGTTTGATTAACTTTGATATAATTATTCAACAGCTCACATTCAAAAAGACTTTGTGGCAGAGCAATGTATTGAAATCGTATTTTAAAATTTTCGATATACTGTGGATAATAATTATCAACGACATAGTATTGATTGGTTCTGCGGACCTCTAGGTATTGTTCTCTTGGATCTACTACGTCTATTCGAAACATATTTTTATAGATTACAAAATCTTTCAAGCCATTGTTTGTGGCATTAAACTTTATTTGTAAAATGTCAGAATAATCCCCTGGCTCATTAATCCACTTTGGTATAAAGAATTTTTTTACCTCAAGTATCTCAAAATCTAGCTTTGACAAATCATGAAATACTATTCTAGGGCTACTCCCAGGTATGTACTCATCATAGGCTAAATCATTTTGTGAAGAATCAGATTCTCCAAAGGCATAACCTAGTGGAATCAATAACAGAAAAAGAAAAAATTTCATCATATTGTTGTAAAAAGAACAGTACGATTTAACCTAAAATTCTATTTTATTCTAATCCTCAGAAAAAATTATTCAGTATTATTTTAAGCCAAGTTTTTCCATCAAACCGCCATTAGAACGCATTTGAGATCCCATAGTTGGCGAGTCATCCATTCCGGCCATCAAACTATTACCTGAACCCTTTGATGGTGGTTCTGCCATTCCGCCCAACATCGTACCTCCACTCTCCATATTTCCCATCATGCTGTCTACCATTCCTCCAATCATGTTACCGATTTTAGAGTCACCGCCCATGTTAAATCCCAAACCACTCATCATATCTCCCATCTGCTTTCCTGTTTCAGTAGTACCAAACATTCCACCCATTTGTGTACCTGCCTGACCTGTACCAACCATTCCTTTACCTGAAAGAACGTTCATCAATTTTTCATTTGATTTTATTTTCTCAATGGCTTCGGGATTTGAAGATATTTTTTCTATTATCTGTTCTCTTAGTTCGCGATTTTGCATAATATGTGCAATAATGGCATCTAGTTGCTCAGGATGCTTTTCCATTAATTCAAGGTCAGCTACTCCCCAACCTCTATCAACAGATCTTAGATAACTAGCAGGGGTAAGACATACAGCACTACCTGATTCTCTTACCATTAATACAAAATTTTCCCTACATGCAACTTCACTTGCAGGAACTCCTTGTTTTGTTTGCTCTAAAGGAGAAAGCGTCTCAGCATAAGAGCTAGTAGCGCCAAACATCAGAAATGGAATAATTGCATACAGTATCAGGAATTTTTTAGAGAGAAATTTATGCGTAATTTTCAATGATGTGTTTTTATTATTAGGTTATTTAACTGCATATGGTGCAGTCATAGAAATTGGATGATTATAACAAATTAAAAAAGTCATTACGAAGTACCCAATATCTTATCATTATAGTGATGGGACTAGTAGTGGTTGGATTTGCACTGGATTTTTTAGCAGTACAAAGAAACGTTGTATCTACCATTGATAGAAAATGCTCAAACAGCTAAACCTCTGAAAACCTCATATATGGTACAAAACCTGAAAGGCGATGGAATGGAGACATGGTATGCATGGGCTCCACGTGACGAGCTAGATGTACACATTGTTGGTGAAAATAATTTTCCTAAAGAAAAAATTGATGCAATCAAAAAAGCAATAATGTCAACTGAGACAATCGAGATTGACAATAGTCTGGTGTATAAGGGAGATGAAGGAACCTTTTCCACATATTGGGTAGGTTGGCAAGGGGCTGCAGATCATGTGAGAGAAATTCGCGGTATGGGAGAACCACTAGTGATTTCTTTTACCGATAAAGACGATGCAGACCTCATCATTACCCTTACGAATTCAAAAAGCGCTGAAGGCCTGTCAGGTCAAACTACTTCTACTGTAAATGATGTAGAAAAAACCATACTAAAGTCATTCATTACAATTTACGAAGTGGATAAACTATCAAAGGAACACATGGAAATAATAATTCGTCACGAGTTTGGACATGTTGCAGGTCTTGCACACTCCACAGCTCCAGAAGACTTGATGTATCCAGTTATTCAAACTGCTGCTCCATACATTTCTGAATGTGATATAGACGCAATAATTCACCTATACACAGGCGGAAAAACTAGCCAAGTTATTTGTGAAAGCTAGTCCGGCTTTAGAAGACTATTTTCATTTCTAAATCCTTTTGGTTTTTCTTTACAACTAAAGCATAACTCAGAATAATGTTGAAACCATCAAAATCAAAGTTACTATCATCATGCTTGTACTATTACCTATTAAGAATGGAAGCGGAAGGAATTTCAATTGTAATCTTTTTTTAAGTGGCTCAATTGCGACAAAAGGAAGTATGATTATTAGAAATGAAAAATAAATAGCCTTCCAAATGTTAACTCCTCCTGAGAAAATTTGTTTTGGCACTAAATTGGGCTTTTCGGTATCTACTTCTCCAGGTGTTGGCACTAGGGCAATTAATAATCCAACACAAAAACCTACAATGAAGAGTTTTAGTGTTTTATCCATTTAATATGGAAAGAAAAATTGTAGTCTTTAATATTATTTGTATTTCATACTGAGAAATAGATAATTGCAAATCAAAAATTGCAAGACGAATTGATTAATTTACTTTGGAGTTTTTGAGGAATAATTAGTCTAGTCGTCTTCATCTTCGTCGTCATCCTCATCTTCGTCTTCATGTTCGTCTTTATCCTCGTCATCATCGTCTTCATGCTCGTTATCCTCAACTTTAGCCTCATCGTCGTTATTGTTTTTTAGCTTAGAGTTTGATTTGTTCTCATTATCATTTTTATTTCCCTTTCCAGAGTTTGATTTTTCATTTTCATCTTTGTCAGAATTACCCTTGCCAGAGTTATTTACGCCTGAATTACCTTTGCCGGAGTTGTCTTTTTTATCTTCATCGTCATTATTGTTTCCTTTTCCAGAATTTGATTTCTCATTTTCATCTTTGTCAGAGTTTCCCTTGCCAGAGTTACCTTTGTTTTCCTTGACATTTTGGTTGCCTTTTTTGGAATTATCGTCTAAACCCTCACCAGACAAATCATCAGGACATTCTTCTAAAGTGTCTCCATGTGCAATATGTGCAAGAACTGCAGGTTCTCCAACTGTAATGAGATGAGCATTTTCAGGATTTCCTGGTGGTATATGACATATTGTTACTTTATTTTTTCCGTCTTTTTCATCTGGTACGTCATCAACTGGTGGATCATCACCTGATCCTCCTCCCCCTGATTGGTCATCATCTTCATTTACAGTAATCGTAACACTGTCAGTATCAGTAAGGTTGGAAGTATCTACAACAGTTAGCAAAAATTCCAGAACACCATCTAGTGTTGCATTAAACATTGGACTTTCAGCTGTGTAGTTAGAAAGAACTACTGGAGGTCCATCAGTTTGAGTCCAGTTGAATAATAAAGGATCTCCATCTGGATCAGTGCTGCTAGTACCATTAAGTGTAACTTTATCAAATTGCATTACAGTCTGATTACCACCTGCATTAGCTATTGGCGTACTAGAACTGGACTGTACAACAGCATCTTCAAATTCAATTACAGGCTCTGAGTTATCATCAAAAGAGAAAAGTTGGCTAAAAAACTCTAAAAACGTTGATAGTGGATTATCATCCTGATTGCTTTGAGCAAAAGAGTATGAAGGTGAAAATATCAAGCCAGAAATTAAGACAGAAATTACAAATATTGCCTTTAGTGGAATCATAAAAAAAATCGTAAAGCAGTGTACTTAATTAATGAGGATGACTTTCTAGCAACCTTAAAGTATTATTAGAGTGATTTTTTGAAATTCTAGTATCTATCTCTAATTAGATTTGCCATTGAAAACAAAATGATCGCAGTAACTGAAAGTATTGCCCCAAGCAAGAACAGCACAACTGATCCCATAAGAGAGCCATAAAATATTATTCCATCATTAAGATATCTATCCAAAAATATTCCACCAAAGACAATTCCTAGAACAATTAATCCGAGTCCTGGGATACCATAGAATTGCAGTGGATGCTTTATAGAGACATACTTTATTGTGTTCATCAAAACTCCTACTCCGTGAGATACAGAATTTTTCTCAGAGGTATCTCCCTCATATGATACGGTAATTGGAACCTCAGCAACTGATAGTCCCTTGTTTGAGATTTTTAGTAAAATTTCAGTAGAGACTGCCATTCCTTGTTCAGTTGGATGGATTGCGTCAATTGCATCCTTTGAGTATGCTCGAAATCCAGACTGTGAATCAGAGACTTTGAAGTTTGTGCCATAGTTGGAAGCTGACGTAATAATTTTAATTCCAGTCTTGCGGTATCCTGATGCTTTTGTGGAATCATCAAGAAACCTAGAACCAATTGCGACATCTACATTGTGAGTTGAAATTGCATCAACTAGTAATGGAATTTGGTTTGGATTGTGTTGTCCATCCCCATCCAGTGTAACCATAATCCGAGCGTTTTCTTTTCTTGCATAATCAAACAAAGATGAAATTGCAGCACCATACCCTTGATTAGTTTGAGTAATTACCGTAGCTCCTGCCTCTCGTGCAATCTTTGCAGTGTCATCAGTTGAACCATCATCACATACAATTACTCTATCCACATGAGATAATGACTTTGTAACAACTTCTGCAATTGAATGCTCCTCATTATACGCAGGAATACAGGCAAATTTCAATGTGATAATCTAACAAAACTTGCATTATGTAAACAGTTAGTTTTGTATTAAAATTTTTAAATAATTTTTGAGGCTAGTTCCATTCTCTGGTATTACAACTGATACAACGTAAATTAAGTTCTGGTTGCTCCTTTGAGCAAAATATACAAATTTTATTTGCAATAACTGCCATTTTATCATCTGCACAAAAGAAAGTATTAAGGATGTCTTTGTGTAATATTATTTTATTACGATTATAGATTTGTGGGTAAAATTCTAAAGTGAGAATTTACCAACCTAGGATTTTTCAAGTCTTGTCTCAACAAAGGGTGTGGCGTTGTACCAGGAATAATTAAAGTAATCAAAGCACCACTGATGAAACAAAAAATTATCTCCAACAAAGGCATATCCCGCATCAAGTTTCCCATCTTTATTTGGAAAAATAAGACATGACTGCTTTTCATTAAGAATTACTGCAGCTCCAATTTTTTTGGTCATCATTCTTTGAATATCACCATTGTCAATGAATTTTTTTAGTTTTTTTACTACTTCTCCTCTAGAACTTGAAACTATTGCTTTTTCATAAAAAATTGATTTCATTTTTACGCCATCAGATAGACTGTTGTAAATCGACTTTGTAAAGTCATCAAAGTATGGCACATCATAGAGTATATTGTAGATGTACTCCTTAGAGTTTTCATAGATATTTTTCCAGTTCTCAAAGACATCAGCATAGCTGGTCAAGAGTTTGCATTCATACAGCTCTCCTAGCCTTGAGATAAACTTGTGTGGGAGTGAATCAATTGGATGCTCTAAAAAGTATTTTTTATTTTCTATTATAAAGACTAGATTTGGAATCAGACCTAGCACCATCTGCCCAAGTGTTGTTAGTTCAAAATGAGAATTTACAGTTTTAGCAATAAATCCGGATTTTTCAAGTCTTTCAAGATTACGATGTACCTCAGGAGTTGTAGCATCAAGTTTCTTTGCAAGTTCTGATAACCTATACCCTTTCTCACTTACTAGTTGGATTATCTTTAATCTCTGCTCACTAGAGACCTCTAGAAAATATTGCGCATAATCTTCGAGATTATGATTCATGGTTTTATGTTATTGGGGTGATACTAAACTTTTTCAGCTGAATAAACAGGATAATCCTGTTTCAAGGCCGATTGGAGTTCGTCGACTTCGTTGAATTTGTATTTCTTTGATTTTTTTACAATCTGGTACATCTCACTGCTAATTACAAAGCCATTGGGTTTTGCAATACGATTTAATTTTGCACATAAATTTACCGTAGGTCCAAAGATATCTTTGCATGATGAAGTCATGTATTTTGCAATCATTAGTGGCCCATAATCTAGGCTTATCCTGTACTGAATTTTTGGCATCTTTCTTTTTTGAAAGATTTTGTTTATCATCTCAGAGGCCTCTAGCATCTTTGTGGCGCATTCTAGGGCACATTCAAGACTTTTAGGAGAATTTTTTGGGAAATAAAACAAGATTCCATCTCCAATATTTTTTACAACCTTTGCTCCATGATTTTGTGCGATATAGCCAATTGTGTTTAGAAATACACTGTAATAGAGGCAGGCCTTTTCTTGAGAGAGTTTTGATATGATCTTTGTAGAATTTACCACATCTACTATTCCTACACCATAATTTTGGTAAATTTCTTCAAATGAGATGATATTATCATTCAGAAAAGACTCTGTCTCACTTACGCTTAGATCTTTTATTCCCACATCTATTTTGGGCCTTAACATCATACCATAGTATACTCAAAATCAGAGATAACTAGTTGTTAGCAAGATAGCTAACTATTTACCAATCTTACTAACAGAGGGTTATATCTCAATTTTGTGTTGCTATAGTATGAAATACCTAGAACAAATTTCATGTCACACTTGCGAGCAAAATTCAGCGTGGTTATTGTGGGATGATCGCTACAATGGCTATAGAGGACTTTGCAGCAAATGTGAAGGGAACTGGGCTGAATCATGATGACGGTAAATGGCGAGATTATTCAAAATTATTTTGAAGAGATATCTCAAGGTCTACTTGATGGAATTTCATATACTCTCACTGATTAGGTAATTTGGAATATTGCAAGATATAAAATCTAGTTCATAAAGTATATTCACCGCAATTAGAATCAATTTAGCATGGAAGATATTGAAATTCTCTCAGTTATAGGGAGTCTTGGTACTGCCATCGCAACCATAGTTTTAGTAATTCTTTTATGGAAAACAATCAAGCAGTTTGAAACTACTGCAAAACTAAGTGCACATCAAATGGAGTTTAGATTCCGTCCATGGATAGGTCCTGTAAATACCATCAAGGCAAAGGGGGAGGCAGATGGTAAGAACCAGTTTGATGTTGCATTAAAAAATTATGGTGAACTGCCTGCTACTTATCTTAAAGCCTCATTTAAGATGGATACAAAGATTATGAGTAAAGATGTGCTAAATTCTGAAAAAATTGAAAAGTTCAACTTGGGACCCATGCTTCCAAATATGGAAAAGCATTACTGGTTTTTTATTGACTGTGAATTAATTCAAAAAGCCAAAGAAGGAAAGATCAAAATTTTCATTGCATTATATTTTGAATACCCACTTACCCAAGGAACAAGTGGATATGGCATGATTAGCGAGTACATTCCAAAGATGAATAGTTTTATTCACAAAGACATGTGGGTTGAAACGGAGAAAAAAACAGTATAGAATTAGTCTACCAATCAAACTTGTATGCGTCAAATGCTTTGAGGTTTTTGCCTTCCCAAGTTATTGTAGTTACATCCTTGAGGAATTTCATAGTAGCTGGGGGATCTGCATTCCACTTGTATCCAAGTTCCGCATCAACTTTTAATGCTCTATTTTTAATCTCCACACCACTTGGAATGGAAAACTTGTAGGTAAATGACTTGCAGTCAGTTGGAACTTTGTAGAAAAACGTCCTTTCTGGCTCTTCCCAATCATACTCTATAGTAATGAATCTCTTTCGTTGTTTTGGTTTTATTGCCTTTTTTAGTCGAACACTAAATTCTTTATGCATTGGCTTGTTCTCAGAGAGACTAAGAATTTCTGCCTGGTTTCCTTCCTCATCATATACTTTTACGTTCATGTCTGCAAAGTCTTTAGGAGAGTCCCCATCCAGGTAATAAAATATCTCGTCTCGTGGAGCGTCTGAGACATTGACTAAATTCCAAGTCCATACGTGGTGTGTAAGCATGTTTTTCGGATCAAGTACATCAAGTCTAATATCTATGGAATTGAACAAAAATGCAGTCTTTGCTTTGAGAGTGTCCTCAAATGTCTCAGTCTTTTGAGTGATCTTTTTCTTCCTAGGAGTTGTCTTTTCGCCAAAACCTTCACCATAAATATTAAAAATGTTTAGTTGTTCTCCGTGCTTTATAGAATAATCCCCAATTGGATGCATGATTTCCTTATACTCTGGTGATAGTACCCTTACATCTTCAGCAAATCTTGAGGAGCAAAAAATATTTTGATCCCCTGCCAAATCCATTACACGTCTGGTCAGAATAATTCCTGGTCCCCAGACATTATCCTGACCGTTAAGGTCCTTGATTATATACACAGGACCAATGTCTATTCCTATTCGAAGTAAGACCTTTTCGTCTTTTCTTTTTCTAGACTTGTTGTATTCAGTTAGAATCTTGTGTAGTTGAATTGATAATCTCAATGGATACTCTGGACTATCAGAGAATCCTATTGCCATTCCATCCCCTGTTGGCAAAATCACAGTTGAATTGATATCCCTATGCTGAAAAGTTTCAGTTCTGGCAATTAGTTCATTTAGTACAACTACCTTTCTTGCCTGCTCTTTTGAAGGAACTGTAGGATTTGATCCTGCAACAATATCTGTAAAAAACCAGAAAAATGTTTTTGTAAATGAATTGATGTCTCCTATATCACCAATGTCTTTTCCCTTAAGGGAATCAAGTAGATGTGACAAAAAATTATCTGGACATGAATTTAAAATCTGAAAGCTGTTCATGGATAATTTAACTTGGATTTTTAGTGACTTTTTCTTTATCTGTTGCTTTAGCCATTCTTTGGTTTTGCTTGATCCCTCCATCAGTGATAGTATTTCAGCTTCTTTTGTTATTCGGTCTAGCTGTTTCTGTATAGAGGAATCTTGTTTTTGCAATTTATTGTACTAGTGTAGTATTCCTTTTTCAAGATTGCTATTGCTACTAAATTATAATTGTATTATTGCCTGCAGAGTTACTCGTCTAATTGATACTCTCGAATAATTCCAGAATTTTTGAGGTATTTTACATTTCTAACAAATTCCTCATTTGTGATTTGGTCATCTACCCACCACTGGGCAGTCTGCTTGAACCAGTCAGGTAATCCTGTAAAGTCAGTTTGCTGGTATAATTGGTCCTCTATCTTTAGTTTCTCTCGTACCTTGTCCATCACATTTGCCTTGTTTTCAGTGGATCCGTCAGCAAATAATACCTCCTCCCATGTAACTTCATTATTAATTGGACCGTCTTTGAAGAGTACATTATGGTTATCATTTTGGATTTGCTGATTTTGTACTGCCAATAATCCTAATGCGTTTGAATAGTCCCCTTCAGTAATCTTTCCTATGGTCCACCATTGAGTCACTACTTTGCCTAACTCTAAGAGGGGTGCTGATAGGTTTACTTCGTTATTTTTTAGTTTGCTGGTACCAATTGCCTGCTCGTATGGGGGCATTACAGAAAATGAATATGCCATTTGTTCAACTCTAATCTTTGCTAAAACTGACGTGCATGAATCATCATAGTAATCTCGGCACTCATCATACTTGTCATCATACTCATGAACTAGATTCTCAATTACATACATGTCAAACTCTAGGAAATATAAGACAAAGTGGGACAACTCGTGAGTTAAAATCCATGTTGGATTAGAAAAGTAAAAGTTTGAACAATCACAAATTATTATTGCATTGTTTATGCTTCTGTTTGGTCCTGAATGTGTAAAGAGTCCACCCATCTTTTGGTCATTTAGTTCTACTTCTCCTAGATTTCTGGAATAGACTAGCACTATCAAATCAAGGTCTTGTGGGAACTCGTAGAGTGCATCATATTTGTAGTGATTCATGCAGAGTGGTTCATACTTTGTATTATCAAATTGGTATGATTCAAAATAGTGTTCAGTAATTTCATCATATTTGTTACTCATTTGATAGTCATAACTGCTACACACATTGGTGTCTGTCAGGTACACTAGTTGCCATTTTGTGTCCTCTGAAAAGTGAGTGGCAAATGCATCATTAATGGCAAATGAACCCACTGCTAATACTGCAACTAGTACAGATATTGAAAGAATCTTTATCATAACTGAATCACTCCATTTGATACTAGCCATTGCATTGCTTCAGTAAAGTCCCCATCAGTAATTAAAGAATCTGCCCACCAACCAGCATTGTTTTTAATCCAGTCTGGGATTTCTGTTGTTGAAGAATCAGTTCCAACCTCAACTCCTGCGACATTAATGATTTCGTTTTTAATCAGATATTCAATTCCTGATACAAAGTCACTATCACTGATTTGTTGTTCTGACCACCAGGCAGCATTGTTTTTAATCCATTTTGGAATGCCTGTTGATTGTAATTCCTCAATTACAGGCTCTTCATATGTTGTAATGGGGGATTCAACTATTTCATCAGATACAATTTCCCATGCATTTAGGATATAGTTATCACCTGAAAACAGATTTGGATCCCAGCTTCTAACTATGATGTGGGAAGTATCCATTGTATTTGCAAAAGTTATTTCTAGGACTATTTGCTTTTTGTTATCTTCAAGTTCATTTACAGTTAAGGAAACACTTTCAAAGAATCCATTTGGATCAACTACTTGTAACTCTTGATTAGCATTGTACAAAATTTGCGTGTCGCTCTCACGTATTTCGTCAGTTGCATCTCTTAGATTTGTGTAAAGTGAAAAGTGCTGTATTATTTCGGATTCATAAAGTATGAATTTAATTGTATGTGGAGTGTTTGTTTTCAAGGTTTGAGTTTCAAGTGTAGTTGTAAATCCAGATAAGATAAATCCCTTGTCATTAATTATCATAGGATAATCAAAGTCCTCAAAGAATCCTAAATCATACGGAGATGCAGGAGTACTAGAATCATGATTAAGAACTATTTTCTCAACTTCTAATGGCACATCAATCCAATCAAGTAGTACTAGATTGCCTAATTGTAATTGTGGTGCTGAATAAGCAGAACCACCACCTGCACCACCTCCTATTCCTGCCAGTGCATTAACTACAAGGCTTGGACGAACTAGACCACCTCCACCTCCACCGGAACAGCCAGTATCAGATCCCAAGGTAAATTTGCCAAAAGTAATTTGATCAGTAAAACTATTTGATATTGATTCTAATCCATCTGTATTTGAGGTAATAGTTTTTGCATCAAAGTCTGTAGCCCAAGGGCCATCAGGATGTAAAAGGGAAAAGTCTTCAATAAATGTTGGAGATATTTTTCGCCATGTTCCTTCTCCCTCATGTTGATACCACATCTGTAATAGAGATGGATCTACACCACCTAAATCGGCATTTGCAAAAGATAATGCAACAATAGATGATGATGTGCCCAGTGTTGCTCCTTCAAGAAGTTGAACATCAATTGCATGGATCACAGGCGTAAAACACAAATTACCTGGTGAAGAATTTGTTGAATTAAATACATGGTCACTTACTTTAACATCTCCAGGATTGGAAATATCCAAATCTACAGATGACCTAGCTAAATGTGCTAATGTATCTTCACTACTAGCATCAGATGAAGTTTCTATTGAAGGTCCAGAAGAAAAACTCCTAGAATACTGTATGGTTGGAAAAGAATTTCCAAGAGTGAAACTACCTGTAAATGTATCAGTATCATCTCCAGTTTCAGTTAAAGTCAAAGAACTACCACCTATCTTTGCAATTGCAAAATCAATTCCTTCAAGATCAACATTTGGGATTGTATCAGTTACTGTAACAGCTACAGTATCACCACGATTATAATTAAACTGATCTAATGATAAAATAGGATCTGCAGTAGGGGTCGTATCAGTAATATTTCTAAAGTCCAAATCACTAGGTAAAAACGGAGGAATTGATTTTGTCCATTCATAGGCAAAACCACTTTGTACTGAAACAATAGTAAGGGATGATAAAATTACAGCAGATATGACAAAAAATTTGAATGGTTTTAGAGTTCATTTTCATATATTATTATGAATTATAAAGTTATTAAGATTTAGATTATCGGTAGCTAATTTATTCTAACATTTGCTAACTAGTGAATTTATAAGCATTTTTGGGGACAAATCCATGAGATCACTTTTGCACATTTATTCTGAATGTAGCAC
>PVMK01127623.1_pt1 | contig 14416 bp, 11 predicted proteins | sample 1853481 | NCBI WGS metagenome assembly PVMK01 (sample SAMN08533507, study PRJNA380276) | Marine sediment metagenome, whole genome shotgun sequencing project. | reverse complement strand
GTTCGAACTACGACGTTCGGCTTTTGTGAGCCGATATTTCTCAGTACCAGGCCAAAATCTGTCACTGGCTCGCCATTCTGGTTAACCACCTGTCCAGTTACTTCGCCAAATTCATAGGGTTCAAGGAAGACGTTTAACTCAGCTGTATCAGCTTTTATTTTCAAGTCTTGTTGATAGTCTTTGTGATCGGCTCCACCAAAGACCGTCAGGCGATACTCAGACGGAGACTCGATGACAGGAAAGGAATAGTTTCCGTTCGCGTCGGTGGTTGTGGTGTATTTTTGTTGCGCTGCGCGAGGCCTTAACTCGACGGTGCGCCCAGCCAGTGGTTCTCCGGATTCGCTATATACCGCTCCATCCAATGCGGTCCAGGATTCGACAGGGTGCATCACCACCTGCATGGCGGCGATAGTGGGGCTCTACTGAGTGTGCCCGTGGAGATTGTCCCGCCGCGTTTTCCAATATCACTTTGGTGGATTGTTCGCTGAACCCGGGTCTCTGGAACCGCAATGCGAACGAGTTAATGCCTGGCTTTAGTGTTACCGGCAGTCTGAAACGCCCATCGTCGCCAGTCAGCACACTGGGTTGTCCCAGCAATATTGGAAGAACGGTAACGCCTTCCAGTGCTGCGCCAAAGGCTGTAAGGACCCTCCCTTCAACAATTGCTGCAGAATTCATGGATACCACGAGGTCTGCGTAATCGACACCCGTGCGTGCGGAGATGCGGGCTGATTGATACGGTCCATGTGTAGCGCTGCGGATCGTGTATTCACCCTCCGGAAGTCCATCAAGGGAATAGTTCCCGAGCGAATCGCTTACCGTCCAGAAACGCAGTAGTTTGGAGTCGTAAGTCTCGGTTTTGTCTTTAAGCCGGTCTGGCGATGCGATGAGCGTGACATCACTCACTCCGCCACGGTCGGCCGTCACGACCCGACCTGAAATACTGTATCCCGAGGTGGAGTCAGAAGTGGCAGCTGCTTCGGGTGTATCAATTATTGTTTCGTAGCTGCCGGTCTTGCAGCTGGTTACATTTTTAAGTGTGTCGGCTGAACACAGCTCTGCCATTGTGTAGCCGGGGCGTGGGCTAGCAGAATTTGATTGGGTGTTATGCCGCATGCGCGCAACGCTGGCATGTCTGCCTTGGGAGCCTTTAGTATTTTTATCGGTTAGTACTGGACTATTCGTGTCAGGTGCGGCGGGATCTGATATCTGTGGATCAGTCGCAGCTATTGCAACGGAAGGACATTCCGACGTTCCGTCAGTTTCAGCATAAGGTTTAATGTTGCAGTCCGAATTCGCAATTATTACATCCGACGTGGGCGGCTGATGACTGGCGGGTTCATACATAAAGAGGCCTGCTATAGCTACAGCAAGCATTAATCCCACAACAACTTTATGTCGTTGGCCGGAAGTTAGGGCTGTCTTCCCTGACAGGCGGCGCTGGCTCTTATCCATGAGCCGCTCCTTATTATTTTTCTTCTTGCCTATAATTTTCTTTTAACAAGGTGGCTCACTAAATATGAGTGAGCTGCCGAGCGCTACTTTGCATGCGCTTCAACACAATCTGCTGTCCGCGCTTTTATTAGTAACCAGATCAATCTGTGCTATTAATTTAAGCGAGTCAAATATACATAAAAAACAGTGAACTGCAGGCATATTATGGAAGTTATGTAAGGAGGCGGAGCGCAAATTCTGCTCGGCCTAAAGGCAGGTCGCGTATTCCTGCAATTAGGTGAGTGCAGGGGCATCCGCGTTGCACAGCAGGTTGGAAGGCATGGAAAACTCGGTAACAGAGTATCATTGATACCCGTGTAAAGAGGCAGCCTGAATGTTTGAATTCGTTATCTAAGTCACTAGCCGGGCTGCGCTGCGACGTCACGCTGAATTTCCCGTACGATATTTTCGTCGAACCAGACTATAAGCCACCGCCGCTCAGGTTTCTTGCTTCTGCCCGCGCGAAAATAATAGACGTAGTCCCAGCGATCCGCATGAAATACATCGCTAACAACCGGTGTGCCGAGCAGGAACCGCACCTGATTGCGCGTCATGCCGACTTCCACGCTCTCAATATCCTTTGGCTCCAGTTTGTTGCCTTGCTGGACGTCGAGTTCGTATACGCAAGCACTTGAAAAGCTTACGAGGCAAATCAGAGCAACGTAGATCCATGTTTTGTGTAGTATCGAGTTCAATGTAAGCCTGTCGTCACAAGGCCTCAGAGCAGGGCTGAGGTATTGAGGTTGTCTAATACGAATGATATTCACTGCGGTTCCGGTTAGAATTCTAACCACCCCGTATGCCGCATGCCGGAAAAGCGGTCATAGTAACCGATCAGGCAGGTTTGGCAGTATCTCCTGGGACAATATCCGTTGAGCAAAGCAGAAGAAAGCCAGAATTTGCATAAGGCCGGGCTGAAAGCCACGGCAGCACGCATACGCATATTGCAGTTGCTTGAGCAGAGCCCCGCGCGTCATCTTAGTGCAGAAGAGATCTACAAGGTGCTGCTAAGCGCAGGTGAGGAAATTGGCCTGGCTACGGTTTACAGGGTTTTATCGCAATTTGAAACGGCCGGCCTCATTACGCGCCACAATTTTGAAGAGAGCCGGTCGGTCTTTGAGCGCAGTTCGGGCAGTCATCACGATCACATGGTGTGCATTAAGACGGGCAAGGTCGTCGAGTTTGTTAATGAAGAGATTGAAAAGCTGCAGCATGCCGTGGCTGCAGAGCATGGTTATGAGATTGTGGACCACAACCTGGTAATGTTTGTGAAACCCATCAAAGATTAATGGAATAGATTGCCAGAAGAAGAAGGGGCGAGCGGTACAGCTTTCGGGGATATAGTCTCAGAAAGACAGACCAGGAAAGATCAAACAGGGTAGCCAGACCCCCGAACCTGATTGATTTTGTTGTCGTCTTGCCGCGGTTATGTGTTTCCTGTTGCCAACATTTCTGCTGCATGATCCCGCGTGCGGTCGGTAATTTCCAGGCCACCCAGCATTCTGGCCAGTTCTTCTACGCGTTCTTTACTGGTCAGGCTGGCTATTCGTGTCCGGGTGTTTTTGCCATCACTAAGTTTGCTGACACGGATTTGCTGATGGCCTTTGCTGGCAACCTGCGGCAAATGGGTAACGCATAATACCTGGCTCGTTGCCGCAAGACTGCGCAACTTTTCTCCGACGATATCTGCTGTGCCGCCGCCGACACCGGCATCAACCTCGTCAAAAATCAGTGTCGGTGTCTGGGCCTGATCGCTGGCCGCAACCTGGATTGCCAGGCTAACACGCGACAATTCGCCGCCTGATGCAACTTTGGTGAGTGCCCCAGGTTGCATGCCCGGGTTAATGGCAACCAGGAACTCGATACGTTCCGCACCTGTGGCGCCTGGTGCGTCCAGTGTTTCCATAGCAACGCTGAAGCTTCCCTCCGGCATGCCCAGTTGCTGCATATTCTTAGTGACTTGTGTTGCCAGTGATTTAGCGGCCCGTTTGCGGGCGCTGGTCAGCTTTTTGGCCTGGGCGGTCAGTTCTGCGTGTTTGTCATTCATGCGTTGCTGCAATTCATCGAGGGTATCGTCGGCATGTTCAATCGTATGCAGATCATCATGCAGGCGTTCGGTGAGTTCGGGAAGTTTGGTGACATCGACCCGGTGTTTACGGGCCATGTCATGCATGGCAGCAAGCCGGGTTTCCAGCTCAAGCAGGTTGCCGGCATCCGGTTGCTCCTTATCAAGATACTGACGCAGCGTGTCTGCTGCTTCAGTTATTTGTATCTCTGCTTCTCCCAGCATCCGGGTTAACGCAGCCAGTTCGGGGTCAAGTTCACTTAGATGCTCGAGATGAGCACGTGCCCGGCAGGTCAGGTCATAGGCGGAGGCCTGCTCATTTTCGTACAACATTTGCAGTGCCGCTCCGGCATCTTCAGTGATGCGATTTGCGTTGGCAGCAAATCGCTGTGCCTTGTCGAGATTCTCAAGTTCTCCTGGTAATGCATTAAGTGCATCGAGTTCCTGAACCTGGAATTGCAGTAAATCAATTCGTGATGCCTGATCTGCGCGGGCATTGTCCAGATCCTGGTATTCGTGTTGCAGAGTCTGCCACTGCTGATGTGTTTCACGTAGTTCGTCAACAAGCGCAGCATGGCAGCCATGCTGATCGAGCAGCAGTCGCTGATTACTTGCTTTACCGAGTGACTGGTGTGTCTGTTGTCCGCATATGTCCACCAGCATTGAGCCAAGTTCGCGTAGTGTCAGCATCGGTACGGAGTTTCCGTTGATATAGCCTCGCGAGCGGCCTTCGGCCGTCACCACCCGTCGCAGTACACATCCGCCGACAGCATCTGATTCAGAATCAGATCTACGGTCCTGTTCGTCGTCATCAAGATCGTTGTCACTAAGCCACTGGCCAGCGGGGCTGCTGGCATGTATCAGGAAGCTGGCGCTAATTTCCGCGCGCTTCGCGCCCGGGCGCACCGCATCGCTATCTGCACGTTCTCCCAGTGCCAGTCCCAGTGCATCGACCAGTATGGATTTGCCAGCACCGGTTTCGCCAGTCAGTACAGTTAGCCCCTGGACCAGTTCGGTTTCAACTTCATCAATAACGGCGAGATTGCGGACATGCAGGTGGTGCAACATCTCTACTTATTCCGTTGTAAGCGGGTGGTGACGGGTGTCACGACCCCAGTAAAGCTTGCTGCGCAGGACATTAAAATAATCGTAGCCAGGCGGATGTATAAGTTCCACGCGTTCTTGGGCAACAACGATGCGTAACTGCTCATCGGTTGCCAGTTCACCTATCAGTTCGCCATCGCCACTGACATCGGCACGCGCGCCATGGTTCTGTCGCAGCTGTACCTCAGTGACAGACCGGCCACTGATAACGATGGGGCGGTCAGCCAGAGTGTGTGGGCATATCGGTGCGAGGACTATCGCATCCAGGCTGGGTTCGATAATGGGGCCGCCACAACTGAGTGCGTAGGCTGTGGAGCCGGTAGGTGTCGCTGCGATAAATCCGTCACCGCCGTGAGTGTTGACGTAACGACCATCGACGCTGGTGGTGTACTCCAGCATCCGGGCCGTTTCGCGGCGTTTTATCACGATGTCATTAACCGCAATACCACTGCTAATGATTTTGCCGTTCTTTAATATTTCGGCGTGCAGTAACATACGCTTTTCGCTGCTGCAGTTTCCGGCGAGTACTGCATTGATGCTTTCCTTGATATCGTCCGGTCGGATATCGGCCAGAAAACCGAGTCGTCCGCGATTGACACCAAGTACCGGAACCTGGTGTACAGCTGTCTGGCGCGCTGCATAGAGCATGGTGCCGTCACCACCTATCGCAATGACCAGGTCTGCCTGAGCAGCCAGTTCGGAGTCAGGGACTGTTGCGGCAATCGCAGGTGCGGCAGGTTTGGGAAACTGGTTAGAAACCAGAACCTTTGTACCGGTAGAGTTCAGATGCTCGACAACCGCTGTAACTGACTCACACGCCGCTGCATCAGCCGGATTCCCCATAATCGCGATAGTTTTAAATTGTTTCGTCATGACCCATTCGTTATGACAGATATTGTCGTTTTCGTCACGTATTTTGTGCGTGTCAGCATCACATCATAACCAGCTAAGGGTGTACAAGCTGAAATATACGTATCTCTGTGGGTAAAACGATGCTTGACACCCAGTCATGGGGGCTCTAGCTTTTCGGTATGAGGCTGCAAATTATATTGATTGACGACCCGATAGTCGGGCAAGGAGTGCCTTGCTGTGTCTAATAGTATCGAGCAGGGGCCTGACGATCGCGCAAGGCACATATTGCGAACGTTGGTTGAGCAATATATAAGTGACGGACAGCCCGTCGGTTCTCGTACCTTAACCCGGGCTTCCGGGCTTAGCGTTAGTTCGGCCACTGTCCGTAATGTCATGGCTGATCTGGAGGCCTATGGCTTTATAACCTCTCCCCATACGTCGGCTGGCCGCGTACCCACGCCTAAAGGTTATAGGCTATTTGTGGATACGCTGGTGCAGCTGAAACAGCCGGCGGCACGGGAAATCAGTCAATTGCAGCACCAGATAGGGGATCAGCAAGCTGCTGACAGCAAGTTGCTGGCTGAAAATGTGTCCGATGTTTTGTCATCACTGACCAGTCTCGCCAGTCTCGTGACTTTGCCGCGACAACAGAAAGTCACGTTGCGCCAGATTGAATTTCTGTCTATTTCAGATCAGCGTGTACTCGCCATTCTGGTGATCAATGACAGTGAGGTGCAAAACCGTGTCATTAGTCTGGACCGGGAGTATTCAGAGTCTGAATTACGCCGTGCGGCAAACTACCTGAATGAAAATTATGCGGGTAAAGACATCAGTGAAATACGCAAGCTGCTGGTAGTGGAACTGCAGCGCACGCAGGAAAGCATGAATCAGCTGATGATAGACACCATAGCCTTTGCCCAGGCGGCACTGCCAGGGGATGAGGAACGGCCGCGCTATATCATGAAGGGTGAAACCAAGCTGATGGGGTTTGAGGAGTTATCGGATATCGAGCGCTTGCGCCAGTTATTTGAGGCTTTCAATCAGCAGCATGAAATTCTCGGATTGCTTGATCGCAGTATCGAGGCGGACGGAGTTCAGATATTTATAGGTGAGGAGTCAGGCTACCAGTTACTGGACAATTGCAGCGTCGTAACGGCTCCTTACCGCATAAATAACGAGATCGTAGGCGTGCTTGGAGTGATCGGCCCTACTCGCATGGCCTATGAGCGAGTTATCCCGATAGTTGATGTGACGGCGAAATTGGTGGGGGCTGCGTTAAATTCAGGTCATTAATGTCTACAACTCCATTATTATGATCTGGCGCGTGAATCAGGGTCTTGAAATCCCGTTAACAACCCCCACAACCAATCCATGTTGGCATCGACGATCCGGGGCTGATTCAGGGTGTAAGCCTTTGGCCCGGGCTTGCTGGCGCGTGTTTGACGTAGTGTGTGCTGATAACATTTATCTGATCCCATATATAGAGAATCAAAAATGAGTCACAAGAAGGACAATGATCAAGCTGATCCGGGGGCTGCCGCTGAGGCGGAACCTGCGGATATGGCTGAAACCACAGTTTTGCCGGAAGACTTTGTTTTAGATCCGGACAATGATGGCGAGCAGTTTGTTGAGGGTGAGAACCTGGAAGCAGCACTTGCAAAGGCCGAGGCCACTGCAGAGGAGAACTGGAATAAGTATCTCCGGATTGTCGCAGAGCTCGATAATGTGCGTAAACGCGCAGCCCGGGACCTCGAAAAGGCCCGTTTGTATGGTGTCGAGGGTTTGGCTGGTGAGTTGCTGAATGTGGCTGATAGCCTTGAGATGGCACTGGAAACGGGCAGCCAGGCACCCGCAGAAACTCTGCTGGAAGGTGGGCGTGCGACGCTTAAGCAGCTTCAGGCCAGCATGGAAAAATATGGCGTGACAGTAATCTCCCCCGAAGGTGAGCCTTTTAACCCCGAATTGCATGAAGCGATGAGTGTGCAGGAATCGGCGACCGCAGAGCCTGATTCGGTGCTGCTTGTTGTGCAGCGCGGCTATCAGCTAAATGGCCGTTTGCTGCGTCCTGCGAGAGTGATTGTTGCCAGAGAGCCGGCCACTTAGATTTTCGCCCAACAGGCCTTGAAAATGGGCTAAACAATCCCATTTCTAGGTGCAACTGAGTGTTATATGAATATTGAGACCCGGAGAAACCAATGGGCAGAGTTATAGGAATAGATCTCGGAACCACGAACTCGTGTGTAGCCGTTATGGACGCGATACGGCCAGGGTCATAGAGAATTCTGAGGGCGATCGCACTACACCTTCGGTGGTTGCGTTTACCAAGGATGACGAAGTGCTGGTTGGCCAGTCGGCCAAGCGCCAGTCTGTGACCAACCCTGAAAATACGCTGTATGCCGTCAAACGCCTGATTGGCCGTAAGTTTGATAATGACGTCGTCCAGCGTGATATCGAGATGGTTCCTTATAAGATCGTCAAGGCCGATAACGGTGATGCCTGGGTCGAGGCAAACGGCAAAAAGATGGCCGCGCCAGAAATTTCTGCTCGTGTGCTTATGAAAATGAAGCAGACTGCAGAAGATTATCTGGGTGAAGAGGTGACGGAGGCTGTTGTCACCGTGCCTGCTTACTTTAATGATTCGCAACGCCAGGCGACTAAAGATGCCGGCAAAATTGCGGGTCTGGATGTCAAGCGCATTATCAATGAACCCACCGCGGCTGCACTTGCTTACGGCATGGACAAGCAGCGTGGTGACCGCACGTTAGCTGTTTATGACCTGGGTGGTGGTACCTTCGATATCTCGATTATTGAGATAGCGGAGATCGATGGCGAGCATCAGTTTGAAGTGCTCGCGACCAATGGTGACACCTTCCTCGGTGGTGAAGACTTTGATCTCAATGTTGTGCGTTATCTTGCGGGCGAGTTTGAGAAGGAAAGCGGCGTTGATATCACCAAGGATCCGCTGGCGATGCAGCGACTTCGTGAGGCGGCAGAAAAAGCCAAGATTGAGCTGTCTTCCTCGCAGCAGACCGAAGTGAACCTGCCGTATATCACTGCGGATGCAAGCGGGCCGAAGCATCTGAACATCAAGCTGACGCGTGCAAAACTGGAATCGCTGGTTGAAGATCTCATTGCCCGCACACTTGGACCGTGTAAAACGGCATTAAAAGATGCAGGCCTGAAAGTCGGTGAGATCGATGATGTGATCCTGGTCGGTGGCCAGACGCGTATGCCTAAAGTCCAGGAAGAAGTGAAAAACCTGTTTGCCCAGGAGCCGCGTAAAGATGTGAACCCGGATGAGGCTGTTGCAATAGGTGCAGCTATTCAGGGTGGTGTGCTGGCGGGTGATGTGAAGGACATCCTGTTGCTGGATGTAACACCTTTGTCACTGGGTATCGAAACACTTGGTGGTGTTATGACCAAGTTAATTGATAAGAACACCACGATCCCGACCAAGGCGAATCAGACCTTTTCGACCGCCGACGACAATCAATCAGCCGTAACTATTCATGTGCTGCAGGGCGAACGCGAGCGTTCTCACGATAATAAATCACTGGGACGCTTCGATCTGACGGATATTCCGCCATCACCGCGCGGCATGCCGCAGATTGAAGTGACCTTTGATATCGATGCCAACGGTATTCTTAACGTATCAGCCAAGGATAAGGCGACCGGGAAGGAACAGAAGATTGTCATCAAGGCGTCCAGTGGACTGTCCGATGATGAGATCGATCGCATGGTCAACGATGCCGAAGCCCATGCAGACGAGGATGCGAAATTTCGCGAACTGGTGGATGTGCGCAACCAGGCTGATGCCATGGTGCATGCGACTGAGAAATCACTGGAAGATCTGGGTGAGAAAGTTGAAGCCGAAGAGCGAGCCAGAATCGAGTCGGCACTATCCGATTTGAAAGAAGCGCTTAAAGGTGAAGAGAAAGAGAAGATCGAGACCAAGACCAGTGCGTTGGCAGAGGCTTCTGCATCGATGGCACAGAAAGCCTATGAACAGGCTTCTGCCGATGGTGAAGCCGGCGATGCGGGTGGAGCCGATAGCGCCGATGATGGTGTAGTCGATGCTGAGTTCGAAGAGGTTAAGGACGAAGAGGTTAAGGACGAAGATAAATAAACAGGTGGGAGGGGCTAAGCAGTTGCCTGGCAACTGTTTAACCTTACATTAATTTGTAGTAAATGAGCGCCAACTGAGGCTTAGTTTCAGCGGTTGCGGAAATCTCATCGAATAAACCCAGGTTTTTTTGATGGCTACAAGCAACAATACAAGTATGGTTATACGGGTGTCACAGGCAATCGCAGGTGATGCCCGTTCTGCCATCTAAGGATTTAATGCAGGGCTGCTTCTATAGCGGCGACCTGGCCCTGACTGGGCAATGTTAAGGAAACACATGTCGAAGCGCGATTTTTACAAAGTACTGGATGTAGAGAAGGGCGCTGACGAAGCGGCTATTAAAAAAGCCTATCGCCGTCTGGCCATGAAATATCACCCGGACCGCAATCCTGATGATGCGGATGCTGAAGCCAAGTTTAAAGAGGCGAAAGAAGCCTACGAAATACTGTCTGATAGCCAGAAGCGCGCGGCCTACGATCAACACGGGCATGCGGGCGTAGAGGGTGCCGCAGGTGGTGCTGGCGGTTTCGGCGATATTTTTGGTGATGTTTTCGGTGATATTTTTGGTGGTGGCCGGCCTTCCAGTGGTGGCGCCTACCGGGGCGCTGATATGCGCTATGACCTGGTACTTAGTCTTGAAGAAGCCGTCATGGGGCATTCATCTAATATCACTTTCTCAAGCCTGAAGGCTTGTGAAACCTGTGATGGCGACGGAGCAAAACCCGGTACCGAGAAAAAACAGTGTACGACCTGCGGTGGAATCGGACAGGTACGTCGGCAGCAGGGCTTTTTTTCAGTCCAGCAGACGTGCCCGTCGTGTCGGGGTGAGGGGCGGACTATCGAAGAACCCTGTAATGACTGTCATGGCCAGGGGCGGGTACAGCAAAGCCGCACACTTGCGGTCAAGGTTCCTGCCGGCGTGGATACGGGGGACCGGATTCGATTGTCAGGCGAAGGTGAGGCCGGGCAAAACGGTGGGCCACCCGGTGATTTGTACGTCGAAATTCGGGTGCAACCGCATGCGGTGTTTGAACGTAAGGGTGCTGACCTTTCTTGTAATGTTCCGCTTCCCTTTACCGCTGCTGCACTCGGCGGTGAAACCAAGGTGCCCACTCTGGAAGGAGAGGTAAGTCTGAAGATTCCGCTGGGTACGCAATCCGGTCGCGTGTTTCGCTTACGGGGTAAAGGTGTTAAGCCGGTTCGAGGTGGCGGGCCGGGTGATCTTTATTGCCGGGTTGATGTGGAAACACCGACCAACCTGAGCAAGGAACAGAAAGACATTCTGCGCCAGCTTCAAGCCTCGCTGGATGCTGGTGGTGACCAGCACAGCCCGCGCCGTCGGGGCTGGAAAGATAACGTCAAACAGTTTTTTGATAAATTGGTAGATGACTAGTCTTAGCTGTTGTGGTCAGGATTAGGGTCAGACCCTATTTCCCGGCTGCTCTCAATATTCTTTCTGCACCTCACTCAGGAAATAGGGTCTGACCCTAATCCCCTGCTAAACTACGCGCCTGTTTCAGGGAGATCCCGATGCTTCGTATAGCTGTATTTGGTGCTAATGGCCGTATGGGCCGCGCTGTAACCCGGGTCGTTACGGGCTCGGCCGACGCCGAGATCGTTGGTGCCTGCACAGAAGCGGGACACGAGACGGTGGGTCAGGATGTGGGTGAACTGGCCGGGATGGGGTCGCTGGGGATAACCATAACGGCTGATCCTGCTGAGGCTCTGGCAGAAGCTGACGTTGCCATTGACTTTACTCTGCCAGCCGCGTTGCCTGGTAATCTGGGTGCCTGCCATAAAAGCGGTTGTGCACTGGTGTTGGGGACGACGGGGCTTACCGCAGAGCATGTCGCATTGATAAGCAATACAAGTGACGATATATCAATACTTTATGGGAGAAACCTTAGTATTGGTGTTAATGTATTTACCGAGTTGGCCCGACAGGCGGCCCGTTATCTGGGCGATGAATGGGACGTTGAAATAACGGAGGCTCATCATCGTTATAAGCTGGATGCGCCATCGGGTACGGCATTGCAGTTGGGTGAAGCTATAGCGGATGAACGCGGTACTAACCTGGATGATGTTGTGGTTACCGGTCGTCATGGTCATACCGGTGAGCGACCTCGTGGGGCCATAGGGATCAATTCAATCCGTGCCGGGAATATTGTGGGTGATCATACGGTTGCATTTGTCTCCGATACCGAGACGGTAGAGTTAACCCATCACGCGGTAGATCGGGAATTGTTTGCGAGTGGTGCTTTGCGTGCGGCTCAATGGCTGCGAGATAAGCCGGCAGGGTTGTATAGCATGCGGGATGTGCTTGGCTTTGATTAGCGGGGTTGCAGCGGCAACCTGATGCTTCCAGCAGGTAATTTGTTCCGTTGAGGGGTTCTCGACCGGCCATCTTAGCTTCGCTTTACCTGGGGGTCGCAGCGTTCGCCCGCCTGCGGCGGGCTTCAAGCAACAACCCCGACGTACTACCAGCTGCCCCGGTCGAAGGCCGCGCTATTGAGCTACATGTATTGGCGATAAAGCTGCCCGTATTGCGCCGAAAAACCTTCGGTTTCCCGGCATCAATTCCGGGGAGAGCTTTCAAACCGGCTTCACGCGGTCTGAAAGCTGCCCGTCATTGAAAATAAAAGGTGGCAGAATCTGGCTACTTCGCTACAATACCGCCGGTCCCAAGAACGAATAATGATGCGGGAGGCGCTCCGGACCGGACCCTCCCGTTCGTATATCTGGGAATAACAAAAGCGGAGTTCGTTAGGTGACAGTACCTGCACTGCTGGCTTTAGAAGACGGCACGGTTTTTCGCGGCATATCAATTGGTGCCGAAGGCAGGACTATTGGCGAAGTGGTCTTCAACACGTCGATGACGGGTTATCAGGAAATCCTCACCGATCCTTCCTACGCGCGTCAGATAATTACGCTGACTTATCCCCATATCGGTAATACCGGAACCAACGCCGAAGATTTTGAAAGTAAAAAGATTTTTGCAGCAGGCCTGGTTATCCGGGATTTACCTCTGTATGAAAGTAACTGGCGCTCGGAGATGGGGTTTCAGGAGTTTTTACAGCGAGGTGATATCAAGGCGATTGCCGAGATAGATACACGCAAGCTCACGCGTATCCTGCGCGAGAAGGGTGCGCAGTCGGGCTGCATCATCACCGGCGAAGCGGATGTAGCAACTGCAATTGAGCATGCGAGTAAATTCCCGGGGCTGGCGGGTATGGATCTGGCCCGTATTGTCAGTACCGAGCACACCTATCAATGGAGTATGGGGTCAGGCTGGCCTGCGGGGGAAGGTTCCCCGGGTAAACGGGTTACTACCAACCACGTCGTCGCTTATGATTTTGGCGTTAAGCGCAATATCCTGCGTTTATTTGCCGACCTGAACTGTCAGGTAACGGTTGTTCCAGCCCAGACACCAGCGGCGGATGTGCTGGCCATGGCTCCTGATGGCGTCTTCCTTTCTAACGGGCCCGGGCGACCCCGAGCCGTGTACTTACGCTATCAGCGCGATTAAAGTCTATCCTGGCATAAGCGGGGTGCCAGTATTCGGAATCTGTCTCGGGCATCAGTTGCTGGCGCTCGCCAGTGGGGCGAAAACCGTCAAGATGAAGTTTGGCCATCACGGCGCCAATCACCCGGTGCTGGATCTGGCAACAAACGAGGTGGCGATCACCAGCCAGAACCATGGCTTTGCCGTGGATGAAGCCACGCTGCCTGATAATTTGCGGGCTACACATCGGTCATTATTTGATGATTCACTTCAGGGAGTTGAGAGAACTGATTGTTTAGCAATGGGTTTTCAGGGGCATCCTGAGGCCAGCCCGGGCCCTCATGATTTACGTCCGATATTTGAACGGTTCATTGAAATGATGCGTGAGCATCGCAATACGGCTGCCACGCGGAGCGCCTGAACTGCGCTCCTGATTTCTACAGACAAATCTGACAACGCACATTTATGCCTAAACGTACCGATATAGAAAGCATACTGATTATAGGCGCGGGGCCAATAATCATAGGGCAGGCCTGCGAATTTGATTATTCCGGCGCCCAGGCTTGTAAAGCACTTAAAGAAGAAGGCTTCCGCGTCATTCTGGTGAACTCGAATCCAGCGACGATAATGACGGACCCGGGGATGGCAGACTCTATATATATAGAGCCACTGCATTGGAAAACAGTAGCCAAGATTATTGAAATTGAACGTCCGGACGCATTATTGCCGACGATGGGCGGTCAGACAGCGCTGAACTGTGCACTCGACCTGGCTCGTGAAGGGGTGCTGGAGAAGTTTGATGTTGAGCTGATTGGCGCATCCAAGGAAGCTATAGATACTGCCGAAGACCGCGAAAAATTTAAGGCGGCGATGGATGATATCGGACTGGAATCTGCGTGGGCCAAGATTGCGCACAGTATGGAAGAGGCATTCGAGGTCCAGAAGGAAATTGGCTTCCCCACAATTATCCGCCCGTCATTTACGATGGGTGGTAGTGGGGGTGGTATCGCCTACAACCGGGAAGAGTTTGAGGATATCGTCACACGCGGTCTCGATCTGTCGCCAACCACGGAAGTCTTGCTCGAAGAATCTTTGCTCGGATGGAAAGAATTTGAGATGGAGGTGGTCCGCGACTCGGTGGATAACTGCATCATAGTCTGTTGCATCGAAAACCTTGACCCGATGGGTATACATACGGGCGATTCTATTACGGTCGCACCTGCACAGACGCTGACGGACAAGGAATACCAGGAGCTGCGTAACGCCTCGATCGCGA
>PVMK01125182.1_pt1 | contig 14417 bp, 12 predicted proteins | sample 1853481 | NCBI WGS metagenome assembly PVMK01 (sample SAMN08533507, study PRJNA380276) | Marine sediment metagenome, whole genome shotgun sequencing project. | reverse complement strand
ATTTGTACTGTTCCATCAGTGATTCGAGTTACTGTGTTACCGTCAAGGAAACTAGAATTATAGGTTACAACATAAAGATCGGAGCCCGCGGCCATTCCTCTTTTACTAGGATCTTTGTTGCCAGCGCCCGCCATAATTCCGGAAACCCCGTCACCATGGGTTCCGCCGTTACCTCCGACGATATTGGTAATTCTTCCATAAAAATCTACATGCGGACCAACAGCCCCATCATCTCTGGTCATTACTCCTATCCCATCACCCGTATAATTTCTTCCGGCCCCGGTCTGTGTATCCAAACCATTGGATCTGTGCAAGCCTCTACCGCGGTCATCATCCGGTACAGGAGGGGCATAAGTGACATCCACCCATTTTACAAAGGGCAGATTGGATAATGCCTCCAAACAGTTGTTTGGAATAGAAAGTTCTAATTCGGTTGCGTTGTCATACGAGCGCACCAAAGAGATTTGCAAAGCCGCCAACTCATTGATCACATAGCTTGTGTTAACATTCTTATGATGTACTAGGGTCACTAAAATATTGTCTCCGGCTATCGCCCATTCTCCAATGATTCCATTTCTAAGATTTGAAGACAATTTAAATCTTCCTTCCACAGGGATAACGGCTCTTACGCCACTATCAGCCAAAAATTGAATTGAGGTAGTTTCCGGGAAATAAAATAAATAGGTTTGGTGAGGAATATAATCTATCAACTGAAGGTCATTGTTCTTGAATGCATCCTGAATATCTTGTGTAGGGGTTTCATAGAATTGAACCCATCCAAAGTACCCATTACCCAGTCTGGAAGATGCTGGCATTTGATTCCACTCAAAGGTATCGATATTTTCCTGGATCTCAATAGTCTCATCCTGAAACTGGATCACAAAATCATTTTGTGCATTGGCAAAACTAAAAAAGAGCGCAAAAACCAAAAGGCTCAGCACGGTGTTTTTCCAATTTGTAAAAAAAGTAATCTTTTTCATATTTGTTTTAATTAATGGTGAATGAATTTCTAATTTCGGTTAAATTTTTATAAAGGACATCAAATATATCCATTTGTAATTAATAACCATAAGAATATGAGTAAAAACAGAGATTTTTAACACACTAAACTTCTAGCAATAAGGCAGAATACTTCGATTAGTTGAAAACCTACTTCGATTTTCTATACGTCAAAAAGGGCTTTTAATTCGGTGGCGTCATTGGCTTTCATTTTCCCCGCCAAAACTAGGCTCAATTGTCTTCGTCGTAATGCGGCATCATAGCGTTCCTTTTCCAGATCGGTTTCCGGGACTATTTGTGGTACAGGAACAGGATTTCCTTTTTCATCCAACGCAACAAAGGTGTAAATACCTTCATTGGATTTACTTTTTAATCCACTTTCTCGATCCTCGATCCAAACATCCATAACACTTCCATCGAACTTTTAAACGCACGGGAAACATGAGCTTCTACGGTAACCACGCTTCCCAACGGGATCATCTTACTGAATGCCACATGATTCACAGCAACGGTCATAGTGATCATACGGCTGTGTCGACGAGAAGTGATACTCGCGGCTCTATCCATACGAGCCAAAAGTTCTCCCCCAAACATATTTCCAAGTGGATTGGTTTCACTAGGGAGCACGGTATCTGTCATGACCGTTCGGGATTCTTTTGGTGTTTTCGTATCCATACTACTCATCTTTAACAAAGGTATTAATTCCTAACATCACAACATTCAGGAATTCCGAATTAACAAAAAAATAAATGAAATTATTTGTTGAGGTCTTGCACCAAAAGCCAGGCGTCCTGGTTTTCAGTCCTCTTAATGATACGGAGAGTTTTCAAGGCTTCTAATCGGTTTTCGTGTGAGCTATACACAATTTGATGCAGGCCGTATTTATTCATACCTATGTCTTTTGGCGAAAACCCCTTTTGTAAAAGTTGCTTTATTTTTCTCTTCGCATTTGCCTCGATACGGAAGGCGCCTGCCACAATATGATATTTCCCCGCTTGCTTGGTGATACTGATATTCAATGCCGGCAATGGGTTCTCAATAATAAAGGTAGCTTCCTGAATTTGGTTCTCTACCCGGGTATCTGCTTTTTGTTTTTCAGCAAAATTGTATTTTTCAACCTCACCTTCATAGATCTTAAGACCTGTAAATCCCCCAAGTGTGATCGCTATGATCCCTATGGCAGCATATTTCATAAACGGATAGGCGGTATTTTTCTTTTCTGAATAAAGTGCCGCCGTTTCTTTTTCAACCACCTCAGCAATTATCTCTCTTGAGATCGCCGGAGAAACAAATGATGAAAGTCCGAAAGATGCAGGATTGAAGTTCTCTCTTTCCGAAGGAGTAAATTGGAGTGTATTCTCTTCATTTAAGAAAAAATCTCCAACATTTTTTAGGCTAATGTTTTTTCTTTCCGAAAGCTCCAGGGAAAGTTTTCCAGTGAAGTTTCTAATTTTCTGAAGAGCCAACTCATAACTGCATTTTTCAACAGAAGCCACATAATTGGCCAAAATACCATCATTGGTTTGCAATTGTCGATTGAACGAAAGTGTTTTCCCGGGAGGGTAGAATGTAGACGTGGTTTTATCGATATAAGCCGAACGATTTTGCGTCAAAAAGGCTCCGAAGCCAGGGATAATAACACATTCGTAACGGTACAGCAGATCTTTTATGTAAGTAGCCAATTGCATATATACAAATTTAATTTTTTTTCTTCAGCATTCCATACTTAGCGCACTAATTTATGAACATCCTAAAAATGTTGTATTTTTAACAAAACTCCCCCATTACATTTTTCGTTTATGCTTTCTAATAATGAGCTACTCTGCACGCTCGCCTTGCAACGCGTTCCTAACTTGGGGGATATTTCGGCTAAAAAATTATTGAGCGTTGTGGGTTCTGCGGAAGGAATATTTCAGGAAAAGAGGGTGAACCTGTTAAAGATAGACGGTATAGGAAATTTAAAGTTGCAGGGGCTCAGTAAAAAACTGTTACTCGCTGAAGCGGAAGAGGAGCTAAAATTCATCCGGGACAACCAGATATCCTGCTGTTATTTTCTCGATAGCACCTACCCCGATAGATTAAAGCATTGCCTGGATGGTCCCATCCTTTTTTTTGAAAAGGGTAATATCGACCTTAAGCGCAAAAAAATACTAAGCATCGTTGGCACCCGAAGAGCAACAACCCAAGGCATAGCATTTTGCGAAAAATTGGTGGAGGATTTGGTTCCATTGAATCCTGTGATCGTGTCGGGGTTTGCTTATGGGATAGATATAACGGCTCAAAGAGCGGCAATAGATCATGGGCTGCAAACCATAGGATGTTTGGCGCATGGGCTCAATCAAATCTACCCGAAAACACATAAGAGGTATGTTTCGAAAGTAGAGGAAAACGGCGGATTTATAACAGAGTTTTGGAGCGATGATCCTTTTGACCGAAATAATTTTTTAAAACGAAACCGGATCATCGCCGGGCTTAGTGAGGCGACCATTGTGATAGAATCTGCCGAAAAAGGGGGTAGTTTGGTTACCGCAGATATAGCCAACTCATACGACCGGGAAGTATTTGCGGCGCCCGGACGAGCCACGGATAGCCAGAGTCAAGGTTGTAATAACCTGATAAAAACACAACAAGCGCATTTGCTCACCTCGGCGGCAGATATCATTTATATGTTAGGCTGGGAACTCGAAGATTCAAATCCAAAGCCAAGACAAACAACATTATTTGCGGAACTTTCAGAAGAAGAAATTATTATTTGGAAGCATTTGAAAAACCGGGATAAAGAATTATTGGATACCATCGCTTTGGAATGCCGTTTACCCACATTTAAAGTAGCATCGCTTTTGTTGAATATGGAATTAAAAGGAGTGGTGAGGCCCTTGCCAGGGAAATTGTTTCAATGTATTTAATATCCCATTTTGTCACGTACGCGTCTAAGCACGTCATTCGCTACTTTCTTAGCCTTTTCAGCCCCAATTTGCAGCGCCTGATCTACCTCATTTAAGTTATCCATAAAGTGGCGATAGCGAGTTCGTTCTTCGGCAAAACGATCTATTATCACATCGAACAACGCTTGTTTGGCATGCCCATAGCCATAACCCCCTGCAAGGTAATTTTTGCGCATTTCAGCGATCTGTTCTCCATTCGCCAGGATTTCATAAAGGGCAAAAACATTACAGGTGTTGGGATCTTTGGGTTCCTCGAGTGGGGTACTATCGGTTTGTATCCCCATGATCTGTTTTCGAAGCTTTTTATCGGCCAAAAAGATGTCGATGATATTATCTTTGGACTTACTCATTTTCACGCCGTCTGTTCCGGGAACATTCATGGTATTTTTTCTTACTTTTCCTTCCGGCATCACAAAGATCTCACCTATTTTAGCATGAATTCGTGAAACAACGTCGCGGGTCATCTCTATATGTTGTAACTGATCTTTACCCACCGGTACGATCTCGGCATCATATAGTAAGATATCTGCTGCCATCAACATCGGATAGGAAAAAAGTCCCGCGTTCACATCTTCCAAACGATCTGCCTTGTCTTTGAAACTGTGAGCTAGGGTGAGTCTTTGGTAGGGAAAAAAACAGCTTAAGTACCAGGTTAATTCGGTTACTTGTGGAACATCGCTTTGGCGGTAAAAAACGGTTTTATCTATATCCAAACCGAATGCGAGCCAGGCAGCAGCCGTACTATAAGTATTATTTTTTAAGATTTTGGCATCTTTTATCTGCGTCAGCGAGTGCATGTTAGCGATAAAAAAAAAGGATTCGTTACTCGGGTCCTTTGCCATTTCTATAGCCGGAAGAATGGCCCCCAAAATATTACCTAAATGTGGAGTACCGGTACTTTGTATGCCTGTGAGTATACGCGACATTGAAAATTATTTTTCGCAAAGGTAATTTTTTTGAAGTACTTGCACTGTTCAAATCACTATTTTTGAAACTTGATGAGAATAATTAAGAATATAACCACAACTCTTTACCGTATATGGTTTTATATATTGGTGTGCTTTTCTATTCTCATTATGTTTCCGATTCTCTTTTTTAGTATTCTAAAAGAGAGCTGGTATCCCTTCTTTTTTCGGCTTGCTCGTTTTTGGGCCAAGATCATCTTGTTCGGAATGGGATTCTATCCGAAGATCAAAAGATGTATTCAGTATAAAAAAGAGGAAAGCTATCTCTTTGTCGCCAATCATACTTCCATGGCCGATATAATGTTGATGCTGTACGTTATTAAGAACCCGTTTGTTTTTGTTGGGAAAATAGAATTGTCCAGGATCCCGCTTTTCGGATTCTTTTATAAGAGGACATGCATCTTAGTGGATCGTGATAGTGCGAGGAGCAGGTATGGTGTTTTTGCGGAAGCCCAAAAAAGGATTGATAAGGGGTTGAGTGTTTGTATCTTTCCGGAGGGAGGCGTTCCTGAAGACGAAAGTATGTTATTGACCGAATTTAAAGACGGTGCATTCCGATTGGCGATCGAACATAAGATACCCATCGCGCCAATAACTTTTCACGACAACAAAAAGCGGTTTTCATATACTTTTTTTAGCGGAAGCCCGGGCATAATGAGGGTGTTCCTCCATGATATTATTCCAACAGGGATCCTTGAGATTGAAGACAAACGAATGCTTAAAGATCAAACCAGAGAAATTATTTTAAATGAATTGGAGCATCCTTCGCTATAAGGATAAACAAAAAAACCGCTCTATGGCGAAAGAACGGTTTTTTCATCATTGTTTGGTGTCATCCAAACCTAACCAACTAAAAACTAACCTAAAACTTAAAGCTTAACCCACTATAAATCCCAATATAATAGGGTTTAAAATCTACAGACGAATCTGTATAAGGATTAAGCTGGTACTTAAACATAGGCTCAACATTAAACTTTAATCTTTTATTGATCTTATAATCGAATCCCACTCCAACATTGGTGGTGAAACTTACCGAATTCAAATTATTGGCTGGCCCCAGCACATCTCTAAATTCTCCATCTTTTACCGAAACTTCATTATCATCTAAAAAGAGGGTGCTAAGTCCACCTATCACATTTACACCAAAACGGTTATTAACAAGGGCGTATTTCAATTCCATAGGAACTTCATAATAAGATAAATTTTGAATCAACTCCGCATTACCACTGGTGGACTTTGGATTCAAATTTGCAAAAGGATCTCCCTCTCCCTGAGAAGGAGGTAAATTGGCAAGTGTACCACTATCAAAAGCAGTTAGAACAACACTTCTTCCACCGTAATCTATACTTCGCAATGCAATGGCAACAGGGCCGGTGGCCAATTCGATACCGCCCGTGGTATAACCTAGATTTACATTACTTAGACCGGAGCGAAGGCTCAAACGGTCGTTGATGTTATAGCTCACTTGCACGCCATAGCTAAAGTTCACATCCCCACTCTGTGAATTGTCTGAAAAAGCGGGATCAATAGAAGACCCCTGTCCTAAACTGTTATAGAATACAGGACCAAAATTGGGTGTGACTTCCCAGTTTTGGGTATCCTTATCTTCCTCTTTGGCGATCGCATCATTCGTGTCTTCTTCAATGGCATCGAAAATGGATTTCTTTCCATCGGGTTTTTCTTCATTGGTAGCCGCTTCATCTTTTTTGCTGTCAACCCCGGTGATGGCATCATTTACTTTCCCTATTTCTTTTTTATTTGAAAGGTCACTTTTTTCAGAAATTTTCCCGACACCTTCACTTACATTCTTTGCAATCCCTGCTGAAACACCCTTATTGACCAAAGGATCTTGCACTTCAATTTCTGTATTGTCAGTATTTTTTAGTTCGGTATCATTTTTTGAGGCTTTTGTTTTTTCTGAAGTCGTTGCCACGGCCTCTTTCCCGGTCAATGCCTCAACCGACTTGTCTTTCTTGATCAAGTCGTTACGCTTTTGAAGATCATTACCCTCAATTTCCTGTTCAACGGCGACCCCTTTTAGGTTTTTCTGAGACGGCTTGATCATTTCATTTTTCAATGTATTTGAACCATCTTTTTCTACAGAGGATCTTTCAAGATCACCTTCAATTTGTTCTTCGGTAGTATTTTCTGAAGAAATGGCCTCCTTATTTAAGTTGTCTTCCACAGGAGTGTTACTATCCTCGTTGAGATTGGTATTGTTATCCTCTTCAGAAACAATTGTAGTGTTGAGGTTGTCATCTGAAGGGTTGAGGATCATGTTTCCAACAGTGAGCAACAACGCAAGCACGGCAGCGACACCGCCCAATTTCCACCAAAGCGGGATCACCTTGCGATCGTCCTTTTCCTTTTTCATTGCGGCTTGGATAGAATTCCAAACCTCGGGAGAAGGAGCGGCTTCAAAGTTTTGAAGTTGCTCTTTAAAAAGCTCGTCTATGTGCTTTTTGTCACTCATTTTATCATCTGTTATAATGAAACAGGGTGGAGGTTTTTAATTATTGATCCTTGTTTCGCTCACTAATATAAGCTTCAACTTTCTTCTTTAATATCATTCGGGATCTCGCCAGATTTGATTTTGAGGTCCCGTCAGAAATTCCTAACATTTCGGCAATTTCCTTGTGTGAATACCCATCCAACACATACAGGTTAAAGACCAATCGATAGCGGTTCGGCAATTCCTGTATGATCTTCAGCAAAAAATCCAATGGTATCGTTTGCTGTTCTACATCAACTTCGGCATCTTCAATTTGCTGTTCGTTAGAGATGTCGAAGACTTTCTTCTTCCGGTATTTTTGAAGTGCTGTATTTACAGTTATACGTTTAATCCAGCCTTCAAAAGAACCTTTTCCCTGATACTGCCCAATTCGTTTAAAAATAGTTATGAAAGCATCCTGCAAATTGTCTTCGGCTTCTGCACGGTTTGGGGAGTATTTTAAGCATATCCCAAACAAAACACCTGAGTACTGTTTGTACAAAGCCTCTTGAGCTTTTGGGCTTTGCTGCTTACATTTTTCTATGAGCTCTTGTAAAATCAAATACGGTTGGCTTATTTCGCAATTTCTACTTATTTAATAAGTAGGCAACCATATAACCTTTGTTTCTACATTTTGTAGATACATAGGAAAAAAATGGTTGCGTGGAGCGTTTAGTTAAATTACGAAGCAACTGCTGCAATCGCTTCCTTGATCTTTTGTTCCAGCTCTTCCATCAGTTCGGGATTGTCCAAAAGTAAGGTCTTTACAGCATCTCTTCCTTGCCCCAACTTGGTGTTATCGTAGCTAAACCACGAACCACTTTTTTTTAATGATCTCGTAGTCAACTCCCAGATCGACGATCTCGCCCACTTTAGATATTCCTTCACCATACATAATATCAAACTCAGCAGTTCTAAAGGGAGGAGCAACTTTGTTCTTAACAACCTTTACACGGGTTTTGTTGCCCAGAACTCTGCCATCAGTATTTTTAATTTGAGTTGAGCGACGAATGTCCAGGCGGATCGAAGCATAGAACTTAAGCGCGTTACCACCGGTCGTAGTTTCAGGATTACCAAACATCACTCCTATTTTTTCTCGTAATTGGTTGATGAAAAACACAGTACATTGTGTTTTACTGATAGAGCCGGTCAATTTTCTTAGGGCTTGAGACATCAAGCGTGCATGCAGCCCCATTTTACTATCACCCATTTCACCCTCAATTTCGCTTCTTGGCGTTAGCGCCGCGACAGAATCGATAACGATAATATCTATAGCGCCACTTCGAATAAGATTGTCAGTAATTTCCAATGCTTGTTCTCCATTATCGGGTTGTGAAATGATGAGATTTTCGATATCTATCCCTAATTTTTCATCATAATAACGGTCGAAAGCGTGCTCTGCGTCAATAAAAGCTGCGATACCTCCTTTTTTTTGCGCTTCTGCAATGGCATGCAGGGTCAACGTGGTTTTTCCTGAGGCTTCCGGGCCGTAAATTTCGACTACTCTACCTCGTGGATAACCGCCTACTCCCAAAGCGAGATCGAGGCCTAAAGATCCTGTAGGAATTACATTTATTTCTTGCACAACCGCGTCTCCCATTTTCATCACGGTGCCCTTTCCGTAGGTCTTTTCGAGCTTGTCTAATGTTAGTTTCAATGCCTTTAATTTTGCGTCTTTTTCAGTACTCATGGATATAATTTTATTTAATGGGAGTCGGTAAGCTAAAGTACTATTTCTTTGTCTTTACAACAAAAGTAAAAACCCGGAAAGTTCAGTTTTTGTTAACAAGCGCAAAATACTTATTTTTGCCATCTCGATAGTTATTGAAGTTCGATTAATCCTTTTCATTTAAATAAGTATAGCATGCAACTGTACAATACCTTAAGTGCAAAAGAAAGAGAGGCCTTATTAGAAGATGCAGGTGATGAACGGTTAACTCTTTCTTTTTACCAGTACGCCAAAATTGGCAATCCGGAAATATTCAGAAATCATTTGTTTCTCGCTTGGAACGGCATGGAGGTTCTTGGGCGTATTTATGTTGCCCATGAAGGCATCAATGCTCAGCTCTCTCTCCCGGCTAAAAACTTTGATGCTTTTAAAGGTTTTCTCGATGGAATTAATTTCCTAAAAGGTGTTCGTCTCAATATTGCTATTGAACAGGATCTAAAATCTTTTTTGAAGTTGAAGGTGAAGGTGCGCAACAAAATATTGGCCGATGGATTGAGCGATGATACTTTCGATGTCACTAACAAAGGGGTGCATGTAAACGCACCTACGTTCAATGATATGATAGAGGATCCGGACACTATTTTGGTCGATATGCGAAACCATTTCGAAAGTGAAATAGGCCATTTCAAAGGTGCTATTACGCCCGATGTAGATACATTTCGCGACTCTTTGGATATCATCGAACAAGACTTAAAAGAATTCAAGGAAGACAAAAATCTAGTCATGTATTGTACCGGGGGTATTCGATGTGAAAAGGCCAGCGCGTATTATAAACACAAAGGATTTAAAAATGTGTTTCAGCTTGAAGGAGGTATAATAGAATACGCCCGTCAAGTTAAAGATCAAGATCTGGAAAACAAGTTTATAGGTAAGAACTTTGTATTCGATCATCGTCGGGGGGAGCGTATAAGTGAAGATATTATCGCTAACTGTCATCAGTGTGGAAACCCTTGCGACACCCACGTGAACTGTGCCAATGAAGCCTGTCATTTGTTGTTTATTCAATGTCGCGAGTGCGCCCGCAAAATGCAAGATTGTTGTAGCGATACGTGCTCAGCGATTATTCAGCTACCCTATGAAAAGCAAAAAGAATTGAGAAGTGGAACGCATAATAGCAACAAGATCTTCAGGAAAGGGCGTTCAGAGAAATTAAAGTATAAACGGTGAGTTTTAAAATTTAGGGTATCTTTACTCATTAACATTAAGTTTAATCTCCGTCTCTTTTTCAGACCACGTTTCAACATACCTGCCGGCAGGAGGAGTTTAGCGGTGGAGTAAGAAAAAGAGCTTTATATATAATAATATGGGCTGTACCAGCTGTACTACAGGTGCGAATGGACAACCAAAAGGCTGCAAGAATAATGGAACTTGTGGTACCGATGGCTGTAATAAATTAACAGTATTCGATTGGCTTTCAAATATGACACTTCCCGGAAATGTGGATCCTTTCAACGGAGTTGAGGTTCGCTTTAAAAATGGAAGAAAACATTTCTTTAAAAATCCTGAAAATATCACGCTAAGTATTGGAGATATCATTGCTACAGAAGCTTCTCCCGGTCATGATATAGGGATCGTTACGCTTACCGGGGAATTGGTACGGGTGCAAATGAAGAAGAAAAAACTATCGGCAATCACGCTTGAAGAACTTCCAAAGATCTATCGCAAAGCTTCTCAAAAAGACATCGATGTTTGGCAAAAAGTACGTGATAAAGAAAAAGATGTGCAAAAGCAATCCCGGGAAATTGCCATGAGATTGGGACTACAGATGAAAATAAGTGATGTGGAGTTTCAAGGGGATGCATCTAAAGTAATATTTTACTATACAGCCGAAGAGCGGGTAGATTTTAGGCAACTCATCAAAGATTTTGCCCAGGCCTTTAGCACTCGTATTGAAATGAAGCAAGTTGGTTTCCGTCAGGAGGCAGCTCGTTTGGGGGGTATTGGCTCATGCGGGCGAGAGTTGTGTTGCTCTACCTGGTTGACAGATTTCCGCTCTGTAAGTACTTCTGCAGCACGCTACCAGCAATTGTCTTTGAACCCACATAAATTGGCGGGCCAATGTGGGAAGCTTAAATGTTGTCTGAATTACGAGTTGGACACATATTTGGAGGCATTGGATGAGTTCCCGAGAACCGATATAAAATTGAATACCGAAAAAGGCCTTGCTCAATGCCAAAAGATTGACATTTTCAAAGGCCTGATGTGGTTTTCTTATGAGAATGAAGGAATGATTTGGCACGAGTTGGAAGTAGCGAAGGTAAACGAGATCGTCGCGTTGAACAAGAAAGGGCTAAATGCAACCAGTCTCGAAGATTATATAGAAGAAAAGATAATTCCGGATAAAGAGATTTTCAATAATGTTGTGGGACAGGATAGTTTGACACGTTTTGATCAACCAAAAAGAAGAAACAAACGCCGAAATAAAAATAAAGGTAGTGGCAGAAACCAAAATCAAAATAGGAACCGTACGAAAGGCGACAGCAAAAATCGAAATCGGCGCCATAAGAATAATGCGTAGCTCGGTTGTAGCAATTGGACTGGTTTTGATGATTGTATCCTGTGACTCAAAAATGGTAGTGGGCGAAATGCGCGATATGCCGGGCTATTGGAATATAAATGAGGTGTTGGAGTTTCATGCGCCACAATTGGATTCATTAAAAAAGTATGATCTGTTCATTCATCTTCGGAATACAAACGATTATCCATACAACAATATTTTTTTAATAGCATCCATCGAGTTTCCTCACGGCAAAACGATCACCGATACGCTCGAATATCGTATGGCAGATCCGGATGGTAGCTGGTTAGGTTCCGGGATCGGCACGGTAAAGGAAAACAAGCTGTGGTATAAGGAGGATGTCTCATTTTTTGAATCGGGTGAATATACCATCAGGCTTTCACAAGCAGTGCGCAATAACGGTGCTGTCCATGGCGTTACCCAATTGGAAGGCATTACCGAAGTAGGTTACAGCATAGAAGAAGCATTCGACCAATAACTACTCCTCATGGCAAAACAAATTAAGAGAAAGTCAGGCGTGCGAAAGTCACAGGATTCGATGAAACGTCATATCAAGACGTTTTGGAAAATTTTTGCTGGTGGAGTTTTTCTGATATTCCTATTATTTCTATTAGCTTCTTGGGGGATTTTCGGCAGTTTACCAGATGAGACCAGCCTGGAAAACCCGGAAAAAGATCTGGCAACTCAAATTGTCTCAGAAGATGGGGAGGTCATTGGTAAATTTTTTAAAGAAAACAGAACGCCGGTTCAGTTTGAAGATCTACCGGTACATTTGGTAAATGCCTTGATCGCGACTGAAGACGTACGGTTCTATGATCACGCCGGGATCGATGGTAAAGGATCGGTAAGAGCCATGGCGTTTTTGGGCACCAGAGGTGGGGCAAGTACCATTTCTCAACAACTGGCTAAGAAATTTTTTACAGATCAGGTTTCAAGAAATAAGTGGGAAAGAGGAATTCAGAAAATTAAAGAATGGATCATTGCAACCCGTTTGGAGCGGCGTTATACCAAGAATGAAATTATCACCATGTATTTTAATGTGTATGATTTCCTGAATTTAGCCATTGGGATCGAATCTGCTTCGCATATTTATTTTGACAAAGCACCTAATGAACTAAAAGTAGAAGAATCTGCCATGCTCGTTGGGATGTTCAAAAACTCATCTTTATACAATCCACGTCGTAATCCTGAAGGGGTTATGAATAGAAGAAATGTGGTATTGTCACAGATGGCAAAATATGAATTCATCACCCAAGCAGCCAAAGACTCTCTGCAACAATTGCCCTTGAATTTTACCTTCACACCGCAGGATCATGATGAAGGAATTGGCACCTACGTTCGGGAATACATCCGTGGGTATATGAAACAATGGGCAAAGGACAATCCTAAAATAGACGGTTCATTATACGATATCAATAGTGATGGGTTAAAAGTGTATACTACCATCAACGCCAAAATGCAAAAGTATTCTGAAGAGGCCATCGATGAGCATATAGCCAATCTTCAAAAAGAATTTGACCGTCAGAATAAAAAAAATAGAACGGCACCTTTCCGGGATATTACCGTTGAGGAAACCAATAGAATTATGGTCGCCGGAATGCGTCGTAGTGATCGTTGGCGCCAAATGAAGAAACAAGGAAAGTCGGAGAAAGAAATCATAGAAAGCTTTAAGAAGAAGGCCCAAATGCGAATTTTCTCATGGGGAGGCGATATCGATACCTTGATGACGCCTATGGATTCTATTCGCTATTACAAATCATTTTTCCGTGCTTCTCTGATGTCCATGACGCCACAAACAGGAGAGATAAAAGCATGGGTAGGGGGCATTAATTATAAACATTTTAAATATGATATGGTCAAAAAAGGGAAGCGGCAGATCGGTTCTACTTTTAAGCCGTTTGTCTATGCCACGGCTATCGACCAAATGCATATGTCCCCTTGTGACACTATACCTAATACGCCTTTTACCATTCCCGCTGGGGCCATGGGGAATACGAATGATTGGAGTCCAAAGAATTCCGACGGGAATTATGGCGGATGGGTCACTTTAAAGGATGGCTTAGCCAGATCGATTAATACGGTTACTGCCAGATTGATCTATAGGGTAGGACCTAGGCCTGTTATTGATCTGGTTGAGAAAATGGGGATAGACACAAGAGATATTCTTGAGGTTCCGTCTATTGCCTTGGGGACTCCGGATCTTAGCCTTTATGAAATGGTAGGAGCCTATAGTACTTTTGCGAATGAAGGAGTCTATGTAAAACCCATATTGGTACAGCGTATTGAAGATAAAAACGGAACTGTTTTGTTTCAGAACGTGCCTGAAACCAAAGATGTTATCAGCTACGAAACGGCATTTGTAACCATAAGCTTGTTGCAGGGAGTAACCCAATCCGGTTCCGGTTCCAGACTTCGCGGAAAATGGAGGAGTTCATATCCTGTGTATAAGAGGATCATTACCGGATATCCTTACGAATTTGAGAATCCCATTGCCGGAAAAACAGGAACCACTCAAAATAACAGTGATGGCTGGTTTATGGGGATAGTGCCAAATTTGGCAACCGGAGTTTGGGTGGGGGGAGATGATCGTGCTACACATTTCGGAACTACCGCATATGGCCAAGGCGCCAGTATGGCCTTACCTGTTTGGGGAATATATATGAAGAAATGTTATGCGGATGAAACACTTGATATTTCCCAGGATAATTTCAAAGAACCGGAAAAAATCACCATTGAAACAGATTGTGACGACTTTAAAAATAAGAACAAC
>PVMK01158811.1_pt1 | contig 14419 bp, 15 predicted proteins | sample 1853481 | NCBI WGS metagenome assembly PVMK01 (sample SAMN08533507, study PRJNA380276) | Marine sediment metagenome, whole genome shotgun sequencing project. | reverse complement strand
TGGCTCGATACGGTAGCCAATGTGCGTATCCATCAGGGCACCGGTAAACGCCCTTTAGACCGATTGGCGCAGCTTCGTCTAAGGCCGCTGCCCGATTATCTTCCCGATTGCAGAGAAACCCAAACGCTGAAGGTGTATAACGGTTTTGCCGTTCAATTCGATGCCAATGTCTATACCGCTCCGCCGTGGGCTATCGGAAAACAGGTCACCCTGAAGGCCGATCAGAGCACTGTCAGCATATTTTACCGGGATAAAAAAATCGCCGCTCATGACCGCTGCTGGCAACGCGGCCATTCGATTTATGCAGATAACAGATACCAAAGGTGTTGATTAAAGTGGAGTTCAATTAAACTACCGCCTATTGTCCTTGCTCCCTCTTCATGATTACCCAGCGCACAACCAATACTATAAAAATTCTTTGACTAATCTGGATAAACGGGTTAAATTAATCTAAGAGTCTGTATTTAAGAGATATTTGGTTTTTCGGTTTGCCACCGGATCCGATAAAGGATCAGTTAAGCTATGACCGACCTGCTCAATTAATTTTCTGAAGCGGCTAAAGCAGTATCATCCTGCAAAACCCCAATGTGGGAATGTATCAAGCAAGCTTACGTTGATCATTTAAGCGATATCAGCACGGATAATTTGCCTGAGGAAATACAGATATTTTATGACTCTGTAAAGTTGAGGGTAACATCGGTAGAACCTTCCGGCTATATTGGCAATTATGAGGTCAGCTATATTGCCAACGACATATGGAGACATCTAACCAAAACCCGAAGAAGTGGTGTGATGATCGCAGAAAGATTCTAAATAAGAGACGGATAAAAGGTCCGGAACGACGGAACTATTTTAAAGATTGAGACTTCTTGATCCGGCACCCTATCTTCCTAGAGAAAATCATGTTTGACAAGCCAAAGATTCTCATAGTCGACGATGAACCCCGTATGTGCCAAAGTTTGAAGGAATTATTAGCCGGCCAAAATTATGAATTGCATACCGGCAATAGTGCCAAGGAAGCTATAGAATTTTTGAACAATAATAGCTTTGATCTGATTCTTTTGGACTTATGTTTACCTGACATGAACGGCTATCATGTCATGGACCATATAAGTCGGCAAAGCCTTGGGGCCCTGGTCATCATATTAACCGGGAACGCTTCGGAAGAATCAGCTATTGAAGCCCTGAGAAGGGGAGCATACGACTATCTCAAAAAGCCCTTTGAGCCTGAAAAACTGTTAACAACGGTGAAAAATGCTCTTAATCAACAAAAGATAAAAAAGGACAGAGAACTTGCTCAAGAGGCGTTGCGGGAAAGTGAGGAAAAATATAAATCTTTGGCAAATAATCTTAACGTGGGTATATATAGAAATACTGCAGGACCCAACGGCATATTTATCGAGGCTAACCCTGCTATTGTGAAGATGTTTGGCTTCGATAACAGGGAGGAATTTCTCAAACTAAGAGTTTCTGATTTATATAAGAATCCACCTGAAAGGAAGGAATATAATGCGAAAATATTAAAAGAAGGCTCAATAAGAAATGAGGAACTACGATTGCAAAAAAAGGACGGAACCTCATTCATCGGTTCTGTATCTGCGGTAGTGGTTAAAGATGAAAAACGTGAAGTCAAGTATTACGATGGGATTATTGAAGACATCACCGAGCGCAAGTTGACCGAGGAGGCACTGCGGGAGAGTGATGAAAAGCTTGTAAGGTCAAAGAAAATGGAGTCCCTTGGACTTCTGGCCGGTGGTGTCGCCCACGACTTGAACAACATCCTTTCAGGAATCGTAAGCTATCCTGAATTAATTTTACTGGATTTACCTAAAAACAGCAAGTTCAGGAAGCCCATTGAAACAATGCAGAAGTCCGGGCACAGGGCGACCGCCATTGTTCAAGATCTTCTTACCGTGGCAAGAGGAGTGGCTACCACACAAAAACCTCTGAGCCTAAATTGCCTGATAAGTGACTATTTAAATTCACCGGAGTTTAAAAAGCTTGAGCAGTTCCATCCAACTGTTACAATCAAAGCCAACCTTGATAGCGACCTATTTAACGTAAACGGATCTCATGTTCATATCAGAAAGGTTGTGATGAACCTGGTGTCTAACGCCTCGGAAGCGATTGAGGGTTGCGGCAATGTAACCATATCGACCAGGAACCATTATGTAGACAGACCTTTAATGGGGTATGATGATGTAAACATAGGCGAATATGCCGTATTGTCTGTATCAGACGATGGTTCAGGAATATCTTCACTTGACCTTGAGAAGATATTTGAGCCGTTCTATACAAAGAAGACAATGGGCAGAAGCGGTACCGGTTTAGGTCTGGCCGTGGTATGGAATGTTGTACAAGATCACAAAGGATACATAGATACGACAACTGACGAAAACGGGACAACATTTGAATTGTACTTCCCAATAACAAGAGATGAAATATCGGATAAAGATTTGACCATACCCACTAAAGACTACAAAGGAAACGGAGAGACAATTCTGGTTGTTGATGATGTGGAAAGCCAACGAGAGATATCCGCCAAGATTCTGGATTTACTTGGCTATAAAACTAAAGTCGTTTCCAGTGGTGAAGAAGCCGTTGAATATTTGAAAGAAAATACTGTAAATTTATTATTGCTGGATATGATTATGGACCCGGGTATGAATGGTCATGAGACATACGAGAGGATAATAAGGATTCATCCGAATCAAAAGGCCGTCATAGCCAGTGGATTCGCTGAAACCGATGAGGTGAGGGAAGCTCAAGGATTAGGCGCGGGACGCTATGTAAAGAAGCCGTTTACGTTAGAAAAGATAGGACTTGCGGTAAAGGAAGAGCTGGAGAAATAGCAATTTCAGGCCATCATGCTCGGATTATGAATAATTATTCTACTTTTAAATTGTATGCTAATAAAGTATCCAACGCCTTTTGATTTTTCTTGTTTCGATATTCGTCCCATAATAAGCCCGCAAAGAAACCGTCAATATCGCTCAAGTCCCTCCGGTCAATTCCCAGTTGAATTTCGCAACCTTTTAACTCGCCCGTAAAACCCAAGCTTGCAAGAATGTACCGTAAATCAATAAGGTTTCCAAAAAGCTTGTAATGGTATCTCCTCCCCAGTCACTTTAGGATAGCGTGGCACAGACAGATTAATGAACCTATTGTAACATTCTCTTAAACAGACTCAATTTTCCAACTCCGCTTGTGTCAACACCGACCGCTTCACATTTAAAGCTTCGCAGAGATTGTCTCTATTTTTTGGTCAACATATTCAAGCTTTTCTTCTTTGCCTATTTCCTCTAACCGTCGCCTCAATTCTTCAATCTGCTCCTTAATGCGGGGCAAAATCTCTGTCTCCAACTTATGTTTCATTTCCACGCTCAGATTCTCTATTTCGGCGAGAATCTTATCCAGCTGTCTTTCGATTTGTTTAATCTGTTCACTTTCAGAAAGGTACTGGAGTCCTTTAAAAAAATCATTTATCTCAGACTCCATAACATGGATATTTTTACGGAATTTATTAGTGATCTGGCTGTAAATAGCGACGTATTTTGACTGTCCCTCTACAATGGTATTTTTCGCTATTATATTGCCGCCATCTTTGATTTGAATAATCCGTATCGCTTTTCGGCCTTCAACTTCGGGGTTTGAATCAATATAAAACGTGCTGGAATCCTTTGGTAAGGATGAAAATTGATCTTCAACAGCTACGCTTACCAGATAGTTTCCTGTATCAGCATATTCAACACCCGTTATTTCTCCGATAGTAGTTTTATCAAAAAAGACTCGATCGTTTTTTCGTAACCCCTGAATATCATTGAACCGAATCTTGAAATTGTGAGTGGTCCCAACACATCCAATAAGAACCAATGCGGTTATTGCTGAAAAAAAGATATTTTTGATCATTTCTGGTCCTTTTCTCTGTGCAAATTATTTCCGAGCATAAAATTGACTGTGACCTTTCGGCAAGCGTGCATGAAAAATAATCCACTATGATGTAATAACATCGGTTATTCAGATTAAAAAGGAGGATATTGCCTCCAGCATGCGATATTTACCAATCTTAATGAGGCCCTTCACAAGTTTCATATTTAATTCGTTGTCTTCAACCACTAAAATGGTTTTGATTTTCATGTCAATCCTACATTTACGAACCGATGTTAGTAAACACTTGACACCTTTTTATTCAATTTTCTTTGACCAGCCTCTTGCCGGAGAATCCCAAGGGCTTTTTGGACAGACCACCTTAGACCATTGACTACCCATAATTATATAGAATGACAATGTGAAAAGTAGACCCCACTTTTTTTTCAATTACTATTTATGCGTTGATCGTCTTTTTTGTTGGTCATATTTGTGATGTTGGAATATCCTTAGCTTTAGATTGCTGTAACGAGCGATTTTTTTTACCATAATAATGTGTGCGAATTAAATTAGTTGCAATTTTGGCGTTTTCGCTGTCTGCTCCATGAAAACAAATTCCTGTTTTTGCTTTACCATTCTCAAATTTTCTTGAATGAACAATCGATCCAATTATACTCATAAGCTTATGCTCGTAGTTTATAAATACAATCTCAACATAGTTTGCCTTAATAATATCATCTGTCTCGATTAGCATGCCGCCTAAACTAATGTCCAAAACAACTCCGAGCTTTTGATAAAATAGCTCTCCATCCTCATTGTAACAGTCAAATGAGGCAAGGACCCTTATATTAATTCTTTGATATTTCCTTTTATTCATCAGTTTTTACTTTATTTTAAGTGTATGATCAGTTTTTTATCCATTACGGTGAATACTGATCATATTTCTACCTTTGTTTTTGGAATTGTAGAGTGCATTGTCGGCTGCAGATAAGATTTCAGATTTCTCTATTTTTTCGCTTAAGGGATTATAACATGTTACTCCAACACTTACAGTGACATCAATACTACAGCCATTGGTATCAACCTCCAATTGTTCAAAAGCCTTTCCCAATCTCTCCGCTACCATTGCCGTTCCTCTAATTTCAGTTTCCGGCAATACTATGGTAAATTCTTCTCCACCATAGCGGGCAGCAATATCGCAATCCCGGATCGTATTTTGGATTGCCTTACTGACCTCTTTTAATACGATATCACCAGCCGGATGACCATATTCATCGTTGATCTTTTTAAAATGATCCAGATCAAGCATCATTAACGAAAAGGACTTTTTGTACCTTTGTGACCGGCTTAATTCATTATCCATTATGTCCTGAAAATCCGCGGTAGGAACGCCGGTTACCCGGCGCCCCCCGCACAGACCCGGACGTGCGGTTTTCCCGCATCCGGTTCCTCGGTTACACTCGCTTTCGCGCGGATCTTCACAGTTGCCCGTTACAAGATCCAGTTGCTATTCCCCACAGTGAGGTTGGCTCGCGTATATCCAGCCCTACATGTCCGGCACGAGTTTCCTTTGTGGGCTACGTGCTTCCGTCAGGTCCTTTCCCTTGTGGCAGGCTTTCCCTACCTCTGAGTACTATGCCTGATAAGACACCCCGAGGGCATATAACCGCCTTACGACGACCCACCTGGCCCGTGATTATCCACGTCAGGAGCACAACGGGGCTTCCCGAGTTCTACGGCGTATCTCTTCTTGCATGCCACGGCCTGTTGACTCCGGCGGACCTCCACATTCTCGCCAAATAACGAATGCTTCTGTATTGCCTTCGGTGCACGTTAAAACCCTCGGCATCCGCAATTGTAATTTCGAAGCTGTACCAGCACTTCAGGGTGCGCGATCACCCCTACGGCCTACAAGATTCTCTGCCTACGCTTAGCCCATCTTGTTCGCTACCTTTTGAGCAGATCCGCCATGGACCAAAGGCTCGATACGGGTGGGTGGCTAACCCTTACAGAAAATCATTGCTGATTTCCTCCCGACAGGGACTTTCACCCTGAAAGATACGCCGAGCTTTGCTCGGCGCGATAGCGATGATTGTAGAGGCCAGTTAACCCGTCCTTGAAAGCCATCTCTCTTAGTTGCTCATTGGCCGTCTTTAATTCATGAGCGAATTTTTCGGCCTTCTCTTTGGCCTGCTTTAATTCCACGGTCAGCTGTTCGTATGATAAATTTAACTTTCCAAGCTCTTCATTAGCTTCCTGAAGAATTTGAGAAAAAGGTCTCATGTTGCCAGGTTCAATTTCAAAAAACGATAGAAGTTCCACACTTTTATTTGCCACAGAATCTATGGTAGATTCAAGGTCATCTTCATTCACCCCGTAATCACCGCATAATATTCTTTTTATATCCTGAATTTTTTCAGCACTGCGAGTCCCATGGTACACTGAAGACATTTTATCGGACAACAATAGTAAATGAGAGGTGATTTTTAGGTTCTCAGGAATATCCTTATAACAGATGGGCCCGCAAATAGTGTCGGGTATACCCCAATTTTTTAATACCTCAGAGCCAAGTTCCGATGATCAAAGCCGAATATTTTTCTTTCAGCCTCTTCAATCGCTAAAGACGAGGCTCTTTTTTCATCCAACACCCTCAAATAATCATCTGTCCGACAAAGATACATAATTACAATACCAATATCTTGCAGAAGAGCTGTGACAAATGTGTCTTCATTTTTATCAGAAATGAGAGGTGAAAGGATATCGGCACTAACAGCGGCAGTGAGTGCCCGTTTCCAAAAGAAATCAAAGTTAAAGCCCCCCTCGGAAGGACCCCTGAGACCCTTGGCGATTACAAAAGACAAGGCAATGTTTTTTAGTGTATTCGAACCCAATATAGCCAGAGCCTTTTGAATATTATCGATCTCGCGGGGTATGTTATAAAATGACGAATTGGCAACCATCAATATTTTAGTGGCCAGCGCAGGATCGGATGATATAATATTTCCAATTTCATTGAAGGAGGTTTCATCCTTTTTAACGGCGTCGAGAATTCGAACCGCTATCGATGGTGGTGATGGTATTCGAATGTCCTCTTTTATAAAATCGGTGATGGTCGTCATTTTTTTAACTCCTGATTAAAGCGTGATTAAAAAATTGCTGAAGATGGAAGGCACCGGCAATTTCTGGCCTTACGAAGGCAAATAAAATAGAAAATTCTCATTTCGTATGCTTAAGCTATCGTTAATTTATTTAAAATTTTTAAAAATTTTATCAAAATAATACGAATCAATGTTATTTTAGGAAGGTATTTTTTTTTAGAATATGTATAGACTCGATTCTTCCCATCACGTTTTGCTTTATAAAGAGAATTATCAGATTTTTCAATTAACTCATTCAAAGAATTTGCGTCTAAAGGATACACGGCAATCCCTATACTCACGGTCGTTGAGAAATTTTCAGTTTCAAATGAATATTCCTGAATAGATTGTCTTATTCTCTCGCCGATCTCTACTGCTTCTTTCAAACACGTATTAGACAATACAATAGCAAATTCTTCTCCGCCATAGCGAGCCGCCAGGTCTGTCTCTCGGATTTTTGTCTTTAAAAGCTCTCCGAGCTTATTTAATATTTTATCTCCGAATAGATGTCCGGAGGTATCATTTATTTGTTTAAAATTATCAATATCAATCATCAACAGTGCCAGGGAGGCATTTTGACGTGATGATCTTTTTACCTCAAGATCAAGAAAATGGTCAAAATATCTACGGTTGTAAAGCCCAGTGATTTTATCTGTGATGGCGGAATGAACTGCCATCTCGTATCGGTCACAAAGATTATCGAGCAAGGCTTTTTTCTTGACAAGAGATTTGACACGGGTTCGGAGTACATGCATATTGACAGGTTTTACTAAATAGTCATCAACTCCTAATTGGATGCCCTTAATTTTGCTGTCTAAATCGCTTAGACCTGTAATAGCAACAATCTGGATATTTTGAGTACTTTCTATTTCTTTTAAAGTACTGCAAACTTCAAATCCATTCTTTTTAGGCAAAATGAGGTCTAACAAGATAACATCAATTCGTTCCTGCTGAGCACAAGATATGGCCTCCTCTCCATCCTGGGCCAATTTGATCTGGTATGGCTCACCGTGTAGATATCTTTGGAGAAGTTTGACGTCTATTTTATTGTCTTCAACTATCAATATAGTTGGTAAATTAACCTCATTTTTTGTAAAATTTTTATCTTTTTTTTGATCGGTAATCGACTTTATGCTACAAGTGCGCGTTTTTATTTGTTCCTTGTATTGCCTCAGATGAAGCAAAGATCTTGTTCTGGCCAAAAGTTCGATCTTGTTTACAGGTTTATTAAGAAATTCATCCGCCCCTGCTTCCAAACCTTTTATTTCATTTTCAGTTCCACCAAAAGCCATGACCAACACAATAGGAATATCCCTGCTTTTAGGGTCACTTTTGAGTATTCGAGTTACTTCATACCCACTAAGGCCGGGCATCATAATATCCAATAAGATCAAATCAGGAGGCAAATCACAAACTATCTTCAACGCTTCTTCTCCGCTATAGGCACGGACGGTATCGTACTGATCTGAAGGGATCATTGCTGCAAGCAATTTTACATTCAAAGGTTCATCGTCGACAATCAAAATTTTCGATTTTGAGTTTGTTTTATCCATTCAAGATGACTCTTACTTTAATTCGTGTTTACGAATGGGGTTGCATCCCCATTCATGCCTGCATTCACAACTTCAATCAAATGCCCAACTACCACCTTATCCAATTTTCCATCATTTGCTTCTTGGTTAAGAATTTCAACAGCCTTTTCCAAGAACATTCCCTCGCGATAAGGCCTGTCAGTGATCAGGGCATCATAGATATCAACAACAGCCATGATACGCGCAGCCATTGAAATCTCTTCATTCTTTAAACCATCCGAGTAACCTGAACCATCGAGCTTTTCGTGGTGATGTCGAATGACCTCCAATGCATATCCCAGCTTCTTCTTTAAGGGCAGACATATATTATATCCTACAACCGGGTGACTTTTCATCACTTCCCATTCTTCAGAGCTAAGGGGACCTGGTTTATTCAAGATATCACAGGGTACCGCAATTTTTCCAATATCATGCAGTATCCCGCCATATCTTAAGGCTTTCATTTCTTTATCAGAAAGCTCCATTTTTTTCCCCAAAGTAATTGCCAGCTTGGATACCCGTTCCACATGACCCTGGGTATATTCATCCTTGGCCTCAACCGTTTTTGCTAGTGAGAAAAGTACATATTCAATACTTGTTAAACTTTCATTCTGCTTTTTAAATTTGATTAAAGATTTTGTTCTAGCGAGAAGTTCCATTTTGTTGGGGGGTTTTGTGATAAAGTCATCGGCTCCTGCTTCGATGCCCTTTATCTTTGCTTCCATGTCATCAAAAGCTGTAACCAGAACAACCGGTATAAGTCGCGTAGCCTCACTTCCCTTCAAATGCCGACAGACTTCATAGCCACCCATCTCAGGCATCATAACATCTAAAAGAACTAAGTCTATATTTGCTTTATTGACAATATTTAAGGTATCAATACCGTTAGCGGCCTTGATTAATTCACAATTTGTCGAAAAAGCATTCCTTCCAATAGTTTTAAATTTTGTGAGTCATCATCAATTAGATAAACAAACAACGTCCTTTTCACAGATTTGATATCAGTTTCACCCATGGCTGAACAAATCGTAGACAACATAAAAAAAACTATCATAAGAACAACAAACACAACTCTAATTTTCACGGCATTGCTCTCCTTTCTTTTAAGATAAATTTTCGCCATTTCGAAAAAGGTCAAAATCCTCTTCACTGCAAATAGGATAAGAAGGAGCGCTGATGTAACGAAAAAGGTAAAGGGGAGCCATTACAGACCCTGTACCGGATAATCCAACTAATTCTCAGCTCCATTTGTTTTTCTTTTTGTGCTTTTTCTTCAATTTCCCCGGCGGATACTTTTTAACATGATCTGCATTGTGGACATAAGGTCTATCGGTATCCAATTCAATAGTCACAGATTCTCCCAAATCAGCCCTTATATGAGATGGTAATGATACTCCTATTTCCCAGTTATCGCCCTTTAGGTAAAAATAAAGACCCCTGTCAGTATCATGATAGACCTTTTGAGAAGGATAATAGCGGTATTTGTGTTTAGCTCGATATCCATGAGCAGGGGCATGTGCAGGCGGCCCGCCCTTCTTATGCTTATGTTTATGCTCTGCCTTCGAATACCCTGAATTGCCTTCTTTTCCATATTTTACGTTAATTTTAGAACCGGTACAGCCGATGGTTAAAATAGTAGAGATGATGAAAAAGCAAGTTGCTAAGCCGATAAACATTTTTTTTGCCAGAGTGTGTTTCATGTAACTATCCCCCCATGCAGGTAATATTTTTTTCCATTATTTATTTATCGGCAATTTTGGTGGGATCTTTAATGGGACTGACATACAAGGGGGTTTTTCCGCACAAACGGCGACCCCAATAACAGCCCCTTGACTCTGACCAGTCTATTCTTAATTTATTGATCTGGCCCCTTTTTATATGAGGAGGTGCGCTATGACCAAGACAAAGCTGGCATCAAAGCGAATAATATTCCCGGTCGAGATAAAGGCTATAGGTCCAGATGAAATAGTCTGTCTGGAATTTCGGTTAAATATTGAAAGGCGGCAATTTCTTTATACACATCACCTTCCAGAACGAAGATCAGGGCGGGATCGCAGAGGTGGGTAAAATCGTAATAAATAATCAGATCCTGATCACTTGATTGCAAAATGGCTGTGAATCAGCCGGAAAAATTCGTTCCACAGGTAGTGCTGGTTATCCATTATCTTAATCAATCCACTCTTTGTCATTTCACGGATACAGGAATATTTACTTTCGATTGTCATAGCCCATTGGTTATTAGTTGGGACAATTATCTAACCGGTTTTCTGATAAGTGTGGCAGCTTTTTAAATAATCAGAAAAGGCAGAACCTTGTCCAGGTAAACGAGATAGTTTTACACATTCATCTTACACCCACATTAATTACCCATACGCTCTCTTGATTGAAGGTCTTTCCCTTTCTAACACAGAATTAGCGTAAAGTTTTTCTGCAAAATGCCGACATGTATAATAAATAATAAAATTCAAATGACAACTGTGAGTGAACAAACTATTATGTACAAGATTGTCGATAAGGCTGGAAACAAGGTTGAAAACGGGTTTAATAGCTTCGGAGATGCGTTAGCACGTCTCAGGCAACTTAACAGATTAGGCATGAAAGATGTTTTTGTAGTGGATGCCAAAACGAAGGTTATTTACAAAAGATCCTCAAAAAATTGGTATTCCCAAAAATGGGTATCCGGCACCCACCAATGATTTCCCAGCTACAAAAAAGCCAACGATGCCATCATATCACTCAGTTTTTCACAACCTCTACCAAGACTTAAATAGCCTCTCAAGGAATGCTTAAAAAAAGCATACCTGAGTTTACCCGAAATTATTTACCCGCCCATCTACCGGCAACCGGAGGTTTTCATCTAAACTTTTCGCAGGTGATTTACTTCTTGATCTGGATTATGTTTCAACCTTGATAATTAAGGAACTTTGGAAAGGTTGAGTGAGAGCCATAAACTGCGGATTGTTAAAGACTGAGTGTGCAGGCGGGTATATTGATTAAGCGCACTTATAATTTTATTTTCTCTGACCCAAGCTTAATTTGACAGAACAGTAAGCAGAGTTTAAAAGTCTATGGAAAGTACGATATCACTACTCCTAAGTGGCTCCCAATGTGGGCATATGGAGTTATCAAAATTTTTAGAACTGAAATCTCTTTGGCTGAGCGTGCTGTTTTTATTCTTTGAATAATTCAGGGTATAATTTTTTTGCGCATATCGGGCACATACTATGGGTAAATTCTGCTTCAGAATGGTCACGAATATAAGATTCGATTTGCTTCCAGTAGCCTTTGTCATCGCGTATTTTCTTGCAGTTTGAGCAGATGGGCAGCAAGCCGCTCAATGTTTTGATTTTGGTAACTGCATCTTGAAGTTCAGCGATCAAATTTTCGCGTTCCTTTTCCGCTTGCTTACGCTTGGAAATAGTTTTATTTTCAATAAATAAAATAACTATAATTGATAACAAAAGACCTAACGCTATTATAAATACCACAACAGAAGAACGAGATAACAATTTATCGAGCTGTTGTTTTCTGGCTGTTATGTCATAATAGATTTCAAAAGTGCCTTGAAAAATACCATCGTTCATCAGCGGCACGTAGGTTTCTACCACATTGTCAAGAAGCAAAACTGATAACCCCTCTTTTTATTCAGATCGGCTAAGCAATGATTAAAAAGATATTAGGCTATTTTTAGTATAGCTTTATTGTTACAGAGAAAAACGAAATGAGATGCAGGCGCAAGGTGACTCTCAAGAATGTCAATGTTATTCAGATCCGCCACAAAAGGAAATATAAAATAGTTGCTTTAGCTATACCACATTGTATCATTTTGTGTCAAATTCTACTATAATGGCGCTTGGTCATGCAAGGGCCTGTCGTATCGAGCAAATGCGTTCTCTTGTGCGTCCGGTAGCCAAAGCGGCTTGACGATATTTTGAAAGTTAAGTCAATTTTAAAACCAGAGAAGCTCTGGCGGTGATCTATGTCTGCAAAACGCTCACTATGGGCAAAAGGGATCATAAATTTTAATTATTTAATAATCACAATTCATTTATGGGCATCCATAGTCATTTCTCCTGCCCGGGCCTCCGGGACGGCCGGTGAAAAGCGTGACAGCGCAAATCTCTTGTGATTGTCTTTGCTTTTAAATTTGCTGTATATGTGGTATAAAATTACATCTGAAATAATTACTGTAAAACCTAAACTTGTGCTATTGGTGAAACCTTCACTTTTTGGAAACTGAAGATGAAGGCATGAACTGCACCGACAATTATTCAATAGATTACTACATATTTCCTATAAAGCATTTTTTCGATCAAATTTCATCTAACTAAAATTGGCATATTGTGTTGAAACAGGCAAAACGAGGATAATAAATGGAAAAAGTTTATGTAGACGAAAACAATCGAGCAAGGGTTACCTGTCCCAAGTGCGGATTTGAGAAAATTGTAGATGCAATGAATTTCAGGAATACAAAAAGCCTGGTGAAATGCAAATGTAATGAGAATTTTCAGTTCACCCTCGAATATCGAAAGCGTTACCGGACAGACGACAGGCTGCCTGGTGAATACATTGTCCAAAAAAGCGGGAAGAAGGAGAGGTAATCATCAGGGATCTTTCGCTGACTGGAATTCGATTTGAAAGTCTGAAGCCACACCAAATTTCTACAGATGATATATTGGAAGTGAAATTTAAGCTTGACAACCCACCGAGATCAGAAATTCGAAAACTCGCCAAGGTAATATGGGTCAGAGATCGCGTCGTTGCCGCACATTACAGTGAAGCAAAATTATTTGAAAAAGATTTGGGATTTTATCTGAGTACATAATTTGTCCTTGGCGGAGACGTTTCGACAATTGCAAAAATAGGATTTACTTGACCTAACCAAAGAGGGCGTCTATGTCCAAACATACATGACCGTGGGCATAAAAGCCCTCACAACGACCTTTTTAAAATGGCAAAAACAACAATTACAATTGGAAGCCTTGGGTAAACAAACCACCTGGAAAATGTACCGCCGGAAACTCAAGGTTCTTAACCGCAATAAGCTCATCGTTTTTGTGGGCCAACACTTCGGGATCTTTCCCTCCCATGAAGTCTTCATGCTGGCCAATGTCGCTGTCCACAAAACCGAAGAAGAACTCAATCTCAGTCGAGAACAACTCTATGCCAAGTACACCGATGTGCCTGTAACCGAAAATTCTTGATCAGGCCGCCTTAGAGTTTTCCTGAACATCATAAGTTTCTCGCTTCATCCTTATATCGGAATTCCAGTGATATCCAGAACATATTGCAAAATTGGCTGAGTTTGTGCTATGGCAAGGTCAAGATCGGATGGACGAAAGATTACTGACCACAGAACCAAAAACCGTATTTCACCCAAGAATAAAAAAAATCAAGCCTTTGAGCCTATTCGGATGTTGATCGAACCCAGATGCCATCGTTATAAATGTAAATGGTACCATGGTGTTAAATGGCCCAAAGCGTATAAGCGAAACAAAAATATTCTTTGCAATAAATATCCTTGTGGCATACCTAACCATATAGCTTATGGATACCAAAAGCATCCACCGCAATGTGAATATTACACTTCCAAAAAGAATTAAAGGCTATGGCCGGCAGCATAGCCTTTAATTATCACTGTCAGAGTCAAGGACTGTGTGGAAGTCGGCTTTCCAGACCTCGAAACGTTAACCTTAAAATATGATCATTTCCAGCTTATTTTGCAGTTAACTTCGTGTTTTATTATGCTCAGGAATTTGAATATATTGACTTTATGAGAGAGTAAAACCTCAATTGTGATTTAAGCCAAATTGAACAAACATTTTCAAGAAAGAAAAACAAATG
>PVMK01127749.1_pt1 | contig 14419 bp, 8 predicted proteins | sample 1853481 | NCBI WGS metagenome assembly PVMK01 (sample SAMN08533507, study PRJNA380276) | Marine sediment metagenome, whole genome shotgun sequencing project. | reverse complement strand
GCATTTGTACTTACCCTGGCCCTGGCCCTTTTTATCTGGAAAACTCCCGGCAACTGGATAGTGGCCTCAACGGTCAACGGAGTGGTCATTGCCTTCAAGATCCTCTTTATTGTATTTGGTGCCCTGCTATTGCTATTTACTATGCGTGAAAGCGGTGCCATCGAGGCGATCAATCGAGGCTTTACCAATATTTCGGCCGACAAGCGGGTGCAGGCCATTATCATTGCCTGGTTATTCGGGGGATTTATTGAAGGCTCGGCAGGCTTTGGCACCCCGGCAGCCCTGGCCGCTCCCCTGCTGCTCTCCCTGGGATTTCCTGCCCTGGCTGCTGTCATGGTGGCCCTGATTGCCAATGTAACTCCTGTTTCCTTCGGATCGGTGGGGACCCCCACGCTACTAGGAATTCAACCCTCCCTGGACATCCCGACCGTACAGGAATACATCGCCCAATCAGGCCTTACTTATGCAGAGTATATGCTGCAGATCGGGGTATGGACCGCCCTGCAGCATGCCTTGCCCGGACTACTCCTGCCTCTTATTATGGTGGTGATGATGACCCGCTTCTTTGGGGAGAAGCGCAGCATTAAAGATGGCCTGGCCATCTGGCCCTATGCACTCTTTGCCGGTTTTTGTTTTGTGGGAACCTATGTGGCAGTGGCACTGCTGCTGGGACCCGAGTTCCCCAGTTTGCTGGGTGGATTGCTGGGACTGGCCATCCTGATCCCGGCTACCAAAGCAGGCTTCCTGGTTCCTAAAACTGCCTGGGACTTTCCCGAGCGTTCAACTTGGGAGAAGAACTGGGTGGGCTCCATCAGCATGGATAAACCGGGTGCTGCAAAAAGTTCCATCCTGAAGGCCTGGATGCCCTATGTGATGATTGGCCTGCTGCTGGTGCTTACCAGGGTCCGCAGCCTTCCCATTTATGAATGGGTGAAGTCGGCGGATATTCCCTATACAGGTCTTTTCGGCACAACAGTGAGCGGAACCATCGATCCTCTTTATAATCCCGGCATCATGCCCTTTATCCTGGTGTCACTGCTCTGCATTCCCCTCTTCAGGATGAAGCGCAGAGAGGTGGGAGCCGCCTGGTCTGAAGCGATTCGAAGGATCAAGAATCCACTGATTGCCCTGATCTTTGCAGTACCCATGGTCAGGATCATGATGCAGAGTGGAAATAATCCTGAGGGAATTGTAGGGATGCCCATCGCCATGGCCACGGCCATGAGCGGCCTTTTCCAGGGCACCTGGCCTCTGGTGGATGCCTTTGTAGGAGCACTGGGCTCTTTTATGGCAGGATCCAATACAGTATCAAATATGCTCTTTTCCCTATTCCAGTTCTCCGTGGCCGACCAGCTGGGCTTCTCCACCATCCTGATCGTGAGCCTGCAGAACATTGGCGGCGCTATGGGCAATATGATTTGCGTACACAATGTGATTGCCGCCTGTGCCACGGTGGGACTGGTTGGTGTGGAAGGCTTACTGATCAGGCGAAACCTCCTGCCCATGGCCATTGTGGGCGGCATTGTGGGAATCATCGGACTGATCCTGGTCTATACAGTGGGACAGGGAATGATATGAGAAAAGGACAAAATATTTAAAATACATAGAAGCAATGAGTAGAAGCAGCAATACATCAATCCCAGGTAGATCAGGCGAATGGGAACAACTTGGACCCGGACTCTCCCGGCAGATTCTCGGATGGGACAATCAGATCATGATGGTGAAAGTAAAGTTTGAAAAGGGAGCCATCGCCAATCAACACACACACTTTCATACCCAGACCTCCTTTTGCCACAGTGGAAAATTCGAATTTACCATCGATGGGCAAAAGCATGTGATCGAGGCAGGTGATGGTCTTTACATAGCACCCAACCTGATCCACGGCGCTGTGTGTCTTGAAGCGGGTGTGGTTCTTGATGTTTTCAGCCCGGTACGGGAGGATTTCCTTGACGGATCCCTACCTTCCTACCTGGCCGGAGATAAGTAGGACCCGGGTCATAGTTGAACTTTCCCCAATAATCCTACCGTGATTCACTGAGTCATAGACTTTGCTTGGGTTCCTGGATTTCACGAAGTGATAAGCATGAGAAAATGGGGCTACTTTCTCAGGATTTTACAAAAATAATATCGGAAACCCGGGATGTTCATTTCGAAAAATCTGGAGGTTACTGACCTGTGACTTTTTCCCAATTTGTGACTTGGCCCATTTTTCGCCTTTTCGTGAATTCATTTTTAATGACTTGTATAACTGTGAAATACGAGGATGAGGAAAATGGGAGATTATTACTCATGAGTCACAACGCTGTGACAAAGTCACTACTATGTTACACTTAAAAAAACCGAAAATGGGGTAACTCAAAGAGTCTTAGCCATTGATCTGCATAAATTTCTCTGTCTGTTGCACCCTATGGGCTGAACCCACACCCTGTATGGCTCTTTTTTACTAAGTTTGCGCTGCCTTAGATCATGATCCGGAATCCTTATCCAAAACATCCACTTTTTGGTGGACTGAACGCTTCGCTCAGTGAAGAGAACCACCAGGTTCAGTACCTGGAAGGACTGGCCGGATCGGCACGCTCGGCACTGATCCATGCCTGCCTGGGTGAGCTGAAGGGCTCGCATTTGGTGATCTTCAACGACAAGGAGGAAGCTGCTTATTTCTATACCGACCTGGTGACCCTGGAAGGAAACCCCGACCGCACCCTCTTTTTCCCTTCATCTTACAAGCGTTCGGTTCAATACCAGCAGACCGATGAAGCCAACATTATCACCAGGACACAAACCCTGCGAAGGCTTTCGGAGCGAAGGGTGGCCAGCTTTATCATTAGCTATGCAGAGGCGCTGGTGGAATCGGTTGTGACCAAAAAACAGCTGGGGGAAACAACCCTTGAAGTAAGGAAGGGTGAAAAAATCGATATGGCCTTCCTGGAAGAGGTGCTGCAAACCTACGATTTCCAACTGGTTGATTTTGTATATGAACCCGGACAGTATTCCATCCGGGGTGGAATTGTGGATGTATTTTCCTATGCATCATCCCATCCCTGCCGCATCGACTTTTTCGATGATGAGGTCGACTCCATCAGGATCTTCGATACCGACACACAGCGTTCGCTGGAAACGGTGAAGAAAGTAAACATCATTCCCAATATCCAGTGGGAACACGAGTTGGGAGAACAGCGAATCTCCTTCCTGGACTATATTCCGTCAAATACCACGCTCTGGCTGGATAATCCCGGTCTCATCACCGACCAGGTTCAGTCCCTTTACGACAAGACAGATCTAAATACAGAGGAGGAACAAAGCATCAGCAAGGAGCGTTTCCTGATTCCCGGAAGGAAGATTGATGAACAGTTGAAGCAGTTCAGACAGGTTGTTTTCGGGGTACATCTCAACCAGGCTGAAGAACAGACCTGGCGATTTTCTACCACTCCTCAACCCGCCTTCAACAAAAACTTCGATCTGCTGGTTTCAAGTATGAAAGAGCAGTCGGCCGAAGGCTTCACCAATAATATTCTATCCGACAATGAGAAACAGCTGGAACGACTGAGGGCCATTTTCTCGGAAATAGATCCGGAGTTGCAGTATGAAACCATCTCCCAGACCCTCCATGAAGGATTTACAGACCATGAGCTCAGGCAATCCTACTATACCGACCATCAGATCTTTGAGCGCTATCACAAATTCAGATTCCATGACCGCTTCAGCAAGAAAGAGTCCGTTTCGGTCAAAGAGTTGATTGGCTTGAATCCGGGCGACTATGTGGTACATGTGGATCATGGGATAGGGATTTTTGGGGGACTGGAAAAGATCGATGTGAATGGGAAGATCCAGGAAGCCATCAAGCTGGTATACAAGGACCAGGATGTCCTCTATGTGAACATCCACTCCTTGCACCGCATCACCAAGTACAAGGGTAAGGATACAGGTCCACCTAAAATCTATAAGCTGGGTACCGGGGCATGGCAAAAGCTGAAAAGCAATACAAAGAAGAAGGTACAGGATATTGCACGGGAACTGATCCTGCTTTATGCCAGACGAAAGGATCAGGAGGGATTTTCCTTCTCGGCAGACACTTACCTGCAGCAAGAGCTGGAATCCTCATTTATCTATGAGGATACACCCGACCAGCTGAAGGCGACAGCAGATGTTAAAGCAGGCATGGAGGTGGGATTCCCCATGGACCGCCTGGTTTGTGGCGATGTGGGATTTGGAAAGACCGAAGTGGCCATCAGGGCAGCGTTTAAGGCAGTCACCGATAGCAAGCAGGTAGCAGTACTTGTCCCCACTACCGTACTGGCCTTACAGCATCACAACACCTTCAGAGAACGACTCAAGGGATTTCCCTGCACCGTGGATTATCTGAGCAGGTTTCGGACATCGGCCGACCAGCGAAAGATCATATCAAAGCTGAAAGAGGGGAAGATTGATATCCTGATCGGGACCCATAAACTGGTAGGTAAAGAGATCGAATTCAAGGACCTGGGACTGCTGATAATTGATGAGGAGCAAAAATTCGGAGTAGGCGTTAAGGAGAAGCTAAAGCAGTTGAAGCTGAATGTGGATACCCTCACCCTGACTGCCACGCCCATCCCAAGAACTCTGCAATTCTCGCTGATGGGATCGCGGGACATGAGCATTATCAATACACCACCACCCAACCGTCATCCCATTATCACCGAGTTGCACTCCTTTAACGAAGAGATAATTAAGGAGGCTATTGAATATGAGGTGAGTCGGGGCGGACAGGTTTTCTTTATTCACAACAGAGTGCAGAACATTCTGGAGATCAAGGAAATTATCGACAGGGTGGCTCCTGGAGTCCGTGCGGTAGTGGCCCATGGTCAGATGGAAGGAAGGAAGCTGGAATCTGTCATGCTCGATTTTATGCAGGGTGATTACGATGTGCTTATCGCTACCACAATTGTGGAATCGGGACTGGACATTCCCAATGCCAATACAATAATTATCAACAATGGACAGAACTTCGGATTGAGTGATTTGCACCAGCTCAGAGGCCGTGTAGGTCGATCAAATAAGAAGGCTTTCTGTTATATTTTTGCCCCCCCGGTGACCCTCCTCTCACAGGAGGCCAGAAGGAGGCTTAAAGCCATTGAAGAGTTCTCCACCCTGGGGAGTGGATTTAGCATTGCCCTGCAGGACCTGGATATCAGGGGTGCCGGCAACCTTCTGGGTGCTGAACAGAGCGGTTTTATTGCAGATATAGGATTTGACACCTATAATCGAATTCTTAATGAAGCCATTGCGGAACTGAAGGAAACTGAATTTAGCGGACTGTACGATAAACCAGCTGAGACAGAAGAGGAAACCACCTTGTTTCTTGCTGATTGTCATGTTGATACGGATCTGGAGCTGCTTTTCCCCGACCAGTATGTTTCCAACATCAGCGAACGTGTGGAACTTTATAGAAAATTGGATGCCATCCAGGATGAAAAAGGACTTGTAGCATTCAGGGAGATGCTCCTGGATCGCTTCGGTGCCTTACCTGCTCCTTCGGAGGAATTATTGAAGGTGGTGGAGCTCCGCTGGCTGGCACAAAGTACGGGTGTTGAAAAAATAGTATTGAAAAAGAGCATTCTGATCACGTATTTTGTAAGCAATCCCGAATCACCCTTCTATCACTCAGAAAAGTTTAAAGAGGTGATACGGAATATTCAGGCAAATCCGGGTATCTTCAGGATGCGTGAAGACCAGGAAAAACTGAGCCTGAGAAGCGACCAAGTAAACAGCGTGGAAGAGGCGTATAAAATTTTACAGAGACTAAATAAGGGATAAATGAGATGAACCTGGTTCTTGACCTAGGAAACACATATGGAAAGATTGCTGTATGCGACCACAAGAAGGTGGTTGAAGCTGCTACCTATGAAAAAATCACCAGCAGGGAGATCTCTTATTTTCATATTCGTTACAGTGGATTAAAGGGCGTCATTATCTCATCGGTGGTTAACTACTCCAGGGAGATCATCGACTACCTGAGTATGCTTTATGGAACCTGCATCGAACTGAACCACTCTACTCCCATTCCACTTGAAAACAAGTATATCACACCCGAGACCCTGGGTTATGACCGTATTGCAGCGGCCGTCGGAGCATATACAATTTGTCCGGGAAAGAATGTTCTTGTCATTGATGCCGGCACGGCCATCACCTATGATATTGTTACCTCCAGGGGTGAGTTTCTGGGAGGGAACATAAGCCAGGGTTTGGAAATACGATTTAAATCTCTTAATAAATATACCAATCGACTGCCACATCTGGAACGTCCCGAAGAGGTACCGCCCCTGGTTGGGAGCACCACGCGTGAAGCCATTCAGTCTGGAATCGTAAACGGCTTGCTGTTCGAAATGGATGGTTTTATTGGGGCTTTTAGTGAAGAATACCCTAAATTACAGGTGGTTTTGACTGGTGGCGATGCAAATTACTTTGTCGGAAAGCTAAAAAATAGCATCTTTGTGGACCCAAATCTGAACCTGATTGGACTTAACAGAATATTGGAACACAATGCACAAAGAGAGATATAGTTCATTTTTAGTCAGTTTAATAGTCCTTTTCATCATTTCCACACCACTTAAGGGTCAGTTTAATACCTATTCTCCTTATACCCGTTTTGCGCTGGGCGACCTGACTCAACCTGGTATTGCTCAGAACATGGCCATGGGAGGCACCGGATTGGCCATTCACGAAAATAACAGGATCAACTATGTGAATCCCGCAGCCTTTTCTGCGCTTGACAGCACATCTGTTTATTTTGATTTCGGGGCAAACACCTTTAGCAATCGTTATGAGACCACAGAATACTCCAATACATGGTGGAACATGAACCTGCATCATGTGGCCTTTGCTTCTTCCATGGGTAAATACATGGGCTTTTCGGCCGGAATAATTCCCTATAGCAGTGTTGGTTACAACATTAAGCAGGAGTACGACGATTTTACTCATGGAACGGCCATGGATACCTATTACCAGGGAGAGGGTGGAACTCTGGATTTTTATGTGGGAACTTCTATTAAACTGTGGGAGCGCCTCTCGGTTGGTGTGACCATGAATTACCTGATGGGAAAACTGACCCGGACAAGAGATGTCTATTTCCCCATGAATTCTTCGTATTCGGATGTTAGCTCCAAGGAGGAAGTGAAGCTGAGAACGCCGGTTTTCACGCTGGGACTGCAGTATAAACAGGTATTTGATGATAAATTCTTCTTCACCATAGGTGGAATCTATGATTTTAAAGCCAGCGCAGAGCTTTCCAATGAGTATACCGTAAACAATACAATATACCCCGACGATGCCGTCTGGATCAATGATTCTGTTCAGATTACTCCGGACTATGTGATGGGTGAAGACACCGCCTTTACCACCCTAAATATCCCACAGAAATTTGGGATTGGAGTTGCATTCGGGATCCCTAACAAGCTGACTATCACTGGAGATTATTATAAGCAGGACTGGACAGGGACCCAATCGGGCGCAAACTTCGCTACCACAAATGCCACATCCATGCACTTCGGGGCTGAATATCTACCTGATGCAGAAGCCATCCGGGGCTATCACAAGCTAATGAGCTATCGAGTGGGCGGGTATTATAAAAATTCCTACCTGATGGTAAATGAATACCAGTTGAAGGACTATGGCATAACTTTTGGGGTAGGGTTCCCGGTAAAATCTATAAAAACGAGTATAAATGTGGCATTTACTCTCGGTACAAGGGGTACCACTGAGCACAATTTAGTGAAAGAAAATTATGGAATTCTCACATTTAATGTAACTTTACATGACTTGTGGTTCCGAAAAAGAAGATTTGATTAAACAAGAACTATAATGAATGGTATGAAAACAAAAGCTCTCAAAACCATCCTGTTGACAGTCATGTCTCTTTTGTTTGTCCTACCTGCTATTTCACAAAAGGGAATCGAGGACGGATCAAAATATGGTAAAGGTGAGGATAGTATCAATTGTATAAAGAATCTCTCTCTGTACAGGGAATTCTTTAAACACAACAACTACAAAGATGCAATCGCACCCTGGAGGCAAGTGTTTGGAGAATGTCCTGCAGCCAGTGAAAGGATGTATGTTGAGGGAATTACCATGTACCGCAAATCTATTGAATCCTCCTCATCAGCGGAACGCAAAGAAGAGCTGATCGACACCATGCTCATGATCTACGACAGGCGTATTGAGTATTTCGGAGGAGAAGGTAATGTGCTGGGACGAAAGGGAATTGATCTCCTTCGCTATCGCAGGGCCGATATTGAATCTGTAAATGAAGCATACGCATACCTGAAGCGCAGCATCGAGTTGCAGAAGAACAAAAGCAGGGACGCCGTCATGATTACTTTTATTTCAGCCAGTATTACCCTGAATCAAAAGGGTAAAATTGATGACGGACAGGTTATTGAAGATTACTTTATGGCCACAGAGATCATTGATAAACTACTGGATAAAAGCTCTCGCTGGCTCCGTGCTAAAGCTTCCATCGATGAGAACATGCTCAAGAGTGGCATCCTTACCTGTAATGCACTTAACGGCTATTACCAACCTCAGTTTGAAGCCAATAAGGAAGATAAGGAATTCCTTCAAAAAGTGATCAAATTCTATGATGCTTCGGGTTGCGACAGGGCCGACCTTTATGTGGCTGCATCGGAACAGATGTACAAGATTGATCCGGGTCCGGAGTCTGCTCACCAGCTTGGCATCCTCTTTATTGCCAAGAGTGACTTCACCAGCGCAGCCACCTACCTGAAGATGGCCGTTCTTGGAGAGGACATAGATAGCGAAACCAGGGCAGAATGGTTCTATGAGCTGGCTGTTGTCAGCACTGCTAATAAAGACTACTGCGATGCCATCGTTTATGCAGAGAATGCAATTGCCTACAAAAGCAATTACGGGAAAGCATATATGGTCCTTGGAGATGCCATTATCGCCTCCCGTGACAACCTGGGTGATGATTTTGAGAGGCGTACAGCATTCTGGGTAGCAGCCGACAAATATACCAAAGCCAAATCGGTGGATCCAAGTGTCGCAGCCGATGCCAACAAGAAACTGAACGATTATAAGTCCCAGTATCCCAACCACGAGGAGGTATTCTTCAGGGATATCAAAGATGGTGATTCTTACCAGGTGAAAGGATGTATCAATGAATACACCACTGTTAGATCAAGGAAATAACATCATTACCCTCATATAAAAAGGCCGTCCGAATGGATGGCTTTTTTTTTCCATATCTTTACAACTATGCGAAATGTCCTGAATAATGGCTTGGGCTTCTTGCTGTTCCTGGCAGTATTACTGGGAGGGTGTGAGAATGATATTGAGCGGATTAACATGCTAACAGATGAGACCGAGGCTCCAACCATTCAGGGTACAAACATAAAGGTCATTTACAGTGATTCGGCTAAAGTCAAGATCCAGGTCCTGGCACCGGTTTATAAACAGTATCCCAGGGCCGAAAGGCCCTATATGGAGTTTGAGAAAGGACTGGAGGTCTATTTTTACGACGACTCAGCAAAGATAGAATCGGAGATCAGGGCCGACTATACCATTTATTATATGGAGGAGGCCCTCTGGCATGCTACTGGTAACGTGGTGGCACAGAACTTCGAAAACGGGGATGCACTATATACCGACGAGTTATTCTGGGATGAGAAAGAAGAATTGATTTACTCAGATTCTTATACCAGGGTGATTAATGAACAAAATACCTTCTACGGGAAAAAGGGATTCAGATCACATCAGAGTCTGTCCAATTGGCAATTAATAGGTTCCAGCGGTACCATAAACGTTCAGGATGAGGAATAATATATCCGGTTTTTTTGAAATAGTATGGTTTGTTCTCGGTGGTCTGATGCTTTTTATGGCCGTGGACCTGCTACTGGATTCGGGCCTGGGTGAAAGCTGGTACTACTTCCTGTTTTCTCTTCTTGCCTTTGCCATGTACTTTTTACGGAGACGCTCGAGAATCAATCGCCGGTAAATCATGAATTATCTGAACATGATCGTCCTCATCCTGTTTTCCATTCTTTTTTCAGCCTTCTTTTCCGGTATGGAGATAGCATTTGTCTCCTCTAACAAACTGAGAACCGAAATCGACAGAAAGCAGAAGAAAGCCTTTGCGGGCCTGGTCAGTTTCTTTACGAAACATCCCTCCAGGTTCATAGCCACCATGCTGGTGGGCAATAATATTGCGCTGGTAGTATACGGTATCACTTTTGCCATGCTCCTGAAAGAGCCCCTCAGAAACATTCTGGGAAACAATGCTGAAGCAGCCCTCCTGCTTGTGCAGACCCTGATCTCAACCCTGCTTATCCTGCTTTTGGCCGAATTCCTGCCCAAAACACTTTTCCGGATCAATCCCAATAACTCGCTCCGCCTGATGAGTGTACCCATATTGCTTTTTTATGCGATCCTCTACCCGGTGACCCTCCTCACCATTGCCATTTCCAACTTCACCATGAAATACCTGCTGAGGATCAAACCAGATACCGTAGCTGCCGAACCCGTTTTTGGGAAAGTGGATCTGGATCATTTTCTGACCGATATGAAGCCGGAACAGACCACCTTTGGTGAAGAGACCGGAGATTTGAAGATCTTTAAAAATGCCCTGGAGTTTTCCGGTCTTAAAGTCCGGGAATGCATGATCCCCCGAACCGAGGTAATTGCCCTTGAAGTAGAAGCCTCTCAGGAAGATCTAGCTGAACGTTTTATCGAAACCGGATTAAGCAGAATCCTGATCTACAACGACACCATCGACAATGTGATCGGTTATGTAAATTCAAAAGATCTCTTTAAAAAGCCCACCAGGATCAAATCCCATCTGAAATCCATACAGATCGTCCCCGAGACTCTCCCTGTTAATAAACTGCTTACTGGCTTTATAAAAGATGGGAAAAGCATTGCCCTGGTGGTGGATGAATTTGGAGGAACCTCCGGTCTGATCACCACCGAAGATATCATCGAAGAGATCTTTGGTGAAATTGAAGATGAACATGATACCAGTGATCTGGTGGATAAAGAACTGGAGAAAAATCGTTTCCTTCTTTCCGGTCGTCATGAAATTGATTATCTCAACGAAAAGTATTTTTTGGACATCCCTGTCTCGGAAGAATACGATACCCTGGCTGGATATATTATCTACCACTACGAAAGCATTCCTGAAAAAGACACCTCGGTAGATCTGGATAACTACCTGATAACCATCACTGATGTCAGCTCAAACCGCATTGAAGAGGTGGAGTTGAAGGTGATCCGCTCCTGATTAGGTAATTTTCATTCATTCTATATGTATTAAACCTCTAATTATTACTATATTCGTACGCTCAAAAATTAAGGGTTAGAATCAGTTAAACAGTTATTTATAAATGGCAACATTACAGAATATCAGGAACAGAGCGGGACTACTTGTAGCCGTCGTGATCGCACTTGCACTTTTTGCATTTATCCTTGGCGATATGATGGGTTCAGGATCCAGCTCTATGGGAAAAAGATCCGTTGCAGAGATCAATGGAAAAGGGATCGGTGTGACCGACTACATGAACCGGGAAAAGGCCCTGAGAGAGTTTTACGAACTAAATGCCGGCGGACAGTCCCTGGATGCAGAACTTGAAAGGCAGATTCAGCAAGAGACCTGGAGAAGGCTTATTAGAGAAACCATCATGGAACGTTCTTACGAGAAGCTGGGACTCTTTGTAAGTGCCGATGAACTGAAAACCATGATTACAGGTGACCAGACCTTGGGATTAAATGCAAATCCTACCCTGAGTGAGCCACACCCCATTATTCGTCAGATGTTTTCAAATCCCGAAACCGGGCTGCTGAATCGCCCTGTGATGAACAACTATTTCAATAGTCTGGACAATCCCCAGTTTGCACAGGAGAAAATACGCTGGCTCTTTATCGAAAACGAGATCGTTGAGGAGAAGATGAATCAGAAATATTTCAACCTGGTCAGAAAAGGAATTCAACCCTCCTCCCTTGATCTGAAAGACTATATGACTGAAACAGGGAAGAGTACAGACTTTGCTTATATCTCCAGGCCATTTTCTGAAATTTCAGATGAAGATATTAGCATCAGCGATGCAGATCTGAAAGCCTACCTCAAAGAAAACCAGGAGACCTATAAGCAGAAAGCCTCCAGAACCTTCCAGTATGTGGTATTCGAGGTTGAGCCCAGTGAAAAAGATGTGGAAAGTGCTGAGTACTGGTCCTCACAAACCCTGGCTGAATACGCCAGAACAACTGGTGAAGATATTCCCCGTTATGTGAACGGCACTTCAGATGAGCCTTTCGATAACAGGTTCTACACCTATGAAGAATTGCCCGAGCTTATCAGGGATTCCGTTTTTAATGCCGGTCCAGAGACCATTATTGGTCCCTACCGCGATCAGGAGTCCTTTAAACTGGTCCGTAGCTATGACTCACAAATGAGGGCCGACTCTGTAAGGGTACGTCATATCCTCCTTTCCCTCCAGGCCTATGGCGGGAACAGGCAGCTGATCGGCGAACTGGCCGACAGCCTGATGGGAGTCATTGAGAGTGGCGGCAACTTTAACCAGATTACCCTGGAATATTCGGCCGATGAGAGCAATCGCGCCATCGGAGGCGACCTGGGCTGGTTCAGAGAAGGCATGATGGTTACTGCCTTCAACGATGTCTGTTTTGAGAACAGCAAGGGAGACCTTGTCACTGCCGAAACACAATTTGGCACGCATATTATCAGAATAGAGGAGCAAAGCACTCCCATTAAAAAAGTTCAGCTGGCATCAATTGTAAGAAACATTTTCGCCAGCGATGAAACCAACCAGGACTATTATAACCGCGCAGTAAAATTCAGAGGGAAGGCCACCGACCTGGAGAAATTTACAGAACAGGCACGGGAATTTGGACTGGATCCCAGATTTGCTCCCAATATTGCAAAAGACCAGGCAACTATTCCAGGCATTGATGATCCACTAAGAATTACAAAATGGGCCTACACTTCCGAGGTAAATAGTGTCAGCAATATATTCAGTCAGAACGACGATAAATACATTATTGCTGTGCTTACCGAAGCCCGGGAAGAGGGATATGCCGATCTGGAAAGTGTACGCGCTGAATTAATGCTGGCCGTGAAGAAAGAGAAGAAGGCAGAGCAATTGGTTATCATGCTTGACGAGCAGCTGGCCGGAGCCACAGACCTCTCTCAATTTGGAGCTGAAAACAATGAGAATGTGGGTGAAGCTACACAGATCAGATTCGCCAATACCTATGTAGCAGGTGTCGGGTTGGAACCCTATGTGGTTGGAGCTTCCATGTATCTTCCTATGGACCAGATATCCGCTCCCCTTGTGGGCGAAAGCGGTGTATTTGTGATTGCGGTGACAAACCGGACTGAAGATCCCACAGCCCCAGGAGATGATGATGCTGCCAGGTCAAGGCTAAAGTACGCGCTGGAATCCAGAAGTAATTTTGAAGCTTACAATGCGCTGGTAGATGCTGCCAAGGTAGAGGACAACCGCCTGGAGATCTTCTACAACTAGCGCTCGCAATTGTAAGCTTGCAGCGTGCTTATTTTGCTTCGCAAAAAAATGCCAGGCTGCTTCGCCTTACAAATGCTCGCTTAGGTAAGCCTGACTAACAAAATGAGCTTATAATATAGGGCACCCGTTTGGGTGCCTTTTTTTTTCTCCTTGCCAAAATACTTTACCATGGTCTAATTTTTACATAACTTGAACATGCTTATGACAATGGGCCTCTGATTACACTTTAATTTTGATTAAAAGTCTAATCAAACTAAAACCTGGAGGTACCCGAACATGAAAACTTCAACTGTATGTAAACTTTTTGCATTGCTGGTGATCCTGGCAATAGGAATCCTATCCCCCTTACAGGCCCAAACTCCTGAGGCACAATTTCAACAAGGTTTGATCAAGGAAGAAGGTGAGGGCTCCCTTCAGGAGGCCATTGATATTTACATCAAAGTTGCTTCTGACGAGTCTGTTGAACGACCCCTGCAGGCCACTGCCCTGCTTCACATGGGGCTCTGCTATGAGAAGCTGGGAAGGACGGAGGCCCGAAAGACCTATCAATATATTATTCAGAACTACCCGGACCAGCCAGAAACCGTAAAAGTGGCCAGGGAAAAGCTTGCTCTTCTCTCACAATCTGAATCCGGTAGCAGCAAAGAAGCCAAGGACTTACAAATCCGAAAAGTCTGGGAAGTCCCGGATTATCTGTTTGGGGAAGTTTCACCTGATGGGAAATACATTTCATATGGGACCTGGAGTACTGGTGATTTGGCAATTTATGAGCTGGCTAACGGAAAGACCCGGCGTCTGACCAATAATGACAGCTCGGATAGAAGCCAGGTATATGCGGAATACTCAAGATGGTCAGCCGATGGAAAGCAGATTGTTTATACCTGGCGGAA
>PVMK01118210.1_pt1 | contig 14423 bp, 16 predicted proteins | sample 1853481 | NCBI WGS metagenome assembly PVMK01 (sample SAMN08533507, study PRJNA380276) | Marine sediment metagenome, whole genome shotgun sequencing project. | reverse complement strand
CCACGCGAAGACGTAGATGAGAATCGCGGCAATGACGGCCAGCACTGCAACAAAAAAGCCTGGGATCTCAGGCATCGGCGTATCCCTCTTCCAATCAGCTCGCACTTGTTCCTAGGGCACTTTAGAAATGGCCACGGTCACCGGCAAGATGGAACGTGCACGCTGCACATTTCGCCGAACCGTTTGCCAGCGGGCTTTGTCACAGGCATGACGAGCATTTGAATAGCGATTCCATTCTATTGTCTCGGATCTTAGGCAAGATCGTTGAAAGGAGCATCGATGCAGAAAGCCGCCGCAGCTGGCCCAACACTGGACGAATACGTGGCAGGTATCGGCGCAGGCGACCGGGCCATGCTCGCACGCGCCATCACCCTTGTGGAAAGCACCAAGCCAGAGCACGGGGCGCTAGCGCAGCAGCTGTTGCAGGCCCTGTTGCCAACGTTGGGCGGCGCGCTGCGCCTTGGCATCACAGGCGTACCCGGCGTCGGCAAATCGACGACCATCGATCAGTTGGGGATAAACTTGGTCGAGGCAGGCCACAAGCTTGCCGTGCTGGCGATCGATCCCACCTCGAAGCGCACCGGCGGCTCTATCCTCGGCGACAAAACGCGCATGAGCCGCCTTGCTCAGTCGCGCAATGCGTTCATTCGTCCTTCGCCGACATCGGGCACACTGGGAGGGGTGACGCGCAAGACGCGCGAAACCATGGCGCTGGTGGAGGCCGCCGGATTCGACGTCATCATCGTGGAGACGGTCGGCGTGGGGCAGTCGGAGGTGACGGTCGCCGACATGGTCGATTTCTTTCTGGTGTTGCTCTTGGCGGGCGGCGGCGACGATTTGCAGGGCATCAAGAAGGGCATCATTGAAACCGCCGACATGATCGCCGTCAACAAAGCCGATGGCGACAACGTCACGCGCGCGGAATGCGCCGCGACCGAGTATCGCGCAGCGTTGCAGATCCTCACGCCACACTCAGCGACATGGGCGCCGCCGGTGCTCACGATTTCCGGTCTGTCGGACTTAGGTCTCGATACATTGTGGGCAAAGATTTTGGAGCATCGCGAGAAGATGACGGCATCGGGCGAGTTTGCAACGCGCCGCCAGCGCCAAGCGGTCGAATGGATGCACGAAATGCTCAACGACCGTGTGATGTCTGCTCTCCACTCCAACCCCAAGATTGCCGAACGGATGCCGGCAATTGACGCCGAAGTACGCTCAGGACGGCTGATACCAACGCTCGCTGTGGACCAGGTTCTTGCGCTCATCGATATGGACGGCCTTTGAGCTCCTCATCGCTTGGCCTATCTTTCACCATGCCCGCGCGCCCGACCATCGTGCTGACCGGCTTTGGACCCTTTCCCGGAATGGCCCAAAATGCCACCGCGGTTCTGGTGCCGCGATTGGCCGCCGCGGCACAGACGCGTTTTGCCGCGTATGACATCCTCAGCGAGGTTCTTGCGACCGAGTGGCGAGCGGCGCCCGAGACGTTGACGAAGTTGCTCGCTGGCCGCCAAGCTGTGCTGGCGCTGCATTTTGGCGTTTCCCGCAACACCGACGGCTTCCAGGTTGAGTTGATTGGGCGCAACGTGCGCGGCAGCCAAAAAGACGCTGCCGGTGAAGCACCCGCAACTCAGTGCATTGTTGAAGACGGCCCCGCGCTTTTGGCCTCGACGCTGCCTGCCGAATACATCCTGGCCCGGCTCTCTAAGCTCAAGCTCCCCTGCCGTGCCTCGATCAATGCCGGGGACTATCTGTGCAACGCGCTGCTCTATCACTCGCTCAACATCGCGCGCGACATGCCGCAACCGTTCGTGGCGGGCTTCGTCCACGTGCCAGCAAACCTAGTAGGCCACGGGAAAGACTATCGGGGCTCTCACCCTGATTGTCTGCTCGATTGGGAGACCGCCACGAAAGGAGGGTTGGAAATCATCGCCGCGAGTATCGAGATGACCCGGACTGCACGCGAACCGGCAAGAAACGATTAATCGGAACTACGGGAAGATGGGACTAGAGCCTGATCGTTTCACTTGGACGCTATTAGCGCTTCCACGTGAAACGTGAATCAGTCTCTACACTTTTGATTTAGAGTAAGATTCACGTTCTTGCCGGAGACCTCCCGGACGAAGGCTTAAGCGATTCCATCAAGAACGATCTTACTCTAGGATTTCAGTCCGCCCAAGGCGTCTTCCAATTGCGTAGATGAGCGTATCGTGCCGACCTCGACGCCACGCCATGTCTTGAGCGAACTGCGGTTCATGAGGCCGATCGCTGCGGGGTAGACCGTCTCAACGAGCGCCATCGTTGCCCCGGCTGCTGCCCGTTTGGCCCCATCATCTATCTTGAGCGCAAAGCCGAGTCCCAACTCGGCAAACCCGCCGCAATAGACCCCCTCCGCGCCAGTCTTCATGAACACCTGGCCGGGAAGCTCGCCCATGACGACCGTGTCGGCACACCCCCTTCCGGCAATCAATTCGGGATGCTCCCAGCAGGCTGCCAGAATGCGCTGCACGGCTACCCACCGCTCCGGTGCAAGACCTTCGCCGGTAACAAAGCGGGCAAACAGGCGCGCGAGTGCAGAAAGCGGCATCGCCCAATTGGGGACCGAGCAGCCATCAAAGCCCAGCACCTCCGGCCCAAGCGCGACGCCTGACATATCGACGAGCACGTCCAACACGCGCTGTTGCACGGGATGGTCGACCTCCCAATAGCCGTCCGTCGGCTCGCCGAGATGAACCGCTGTTGCCAGCATGCCGGCATGCTTGCCCGAGCAGTTGTTATGGAACTGAGTTGGTTCGCGATGGCTTTCGTGGAGCGCCTTGGCGGCAGCTCCGCCGAGGGGCATGTGCGCCCCGCAACCGAGCGCCTGCTCCTTAAGCCCAATGCGCTCCAGCATAGCAGCCGCCAGCCGCGTGTGACTTTCCGTGCCCGTATGCGAGGCGCACGCAAGCGCAATCTCCTGAGACCCATAACCGAACCGGTCGGCGGCGCCGGTCTCGATCATTGGCAACGCTTGTAGCGCCTTGATGGAGGAGCGCGGGTAGATGGGTTGCGCGACGTCGCCCAGCTGCAGCGCCATCGTGCCGGACGCGGAGGCAACAGCAATCGCGCCGCGGTGCCAGCTTTCGACAAGCGGCCCGCGCGTGACTTCAATGAGAACAGGATTGGCCATGACCTCGTGCCATCAATGGCAAAGCATATTTGCATTGCAGCATCGGGCCTGATCAGCAAGCGATCAAGGGTAGTGTGGCGTTTCAGCCTCGCTGCCGTCATTTCTCTGGCAAGCCAAAGTCTGGGGCATGAGAAAGCCCCGCCGCGATACGCGAGCGGGGCTCGAATTGAGTTTCAGGGTCCACCGCACATCAAGCGCGGCAATGATGAGCCTAGCCGCCGCACTCTTTCAGCGCCTTTTCGCGTTTCTGAGCGGTCTTGCGCGATGCGTCGGGACCAACGTTCGCACAAAAATTCTGGTGCGTCGCCTTGTCGGTCGACCATTCCCTGCCCGTGAAGCCGCATTTTTTCGTCATATTACGTTGCTGTTGCGTAAGCGATGTCTTCACGTACCAATCGCAATTGGCTTGGGCTACCGCGGGCTGCAGCGCGAGTGCGCCAGCACAAGCAAGCACCGAAAAAACTGCGCGCCGCCAAACAGTCGTCATTGTCTTCACCTCGCGGTTCTGTTTTGGGGAACCTTAGGGCACCTTGCGCCCAACGATCCCCCATATTCGGTCGGGCTTGGGATGACCTTCCCAACACGACCAGCTTGGGCACAACCCTACGCGTTTCGGAATGAACCCCTTCTGAACACGGCTCACGGCCGGCCTTCAGCCGATTAGGTCCGCAAGCTGCCCCTCACCCACGTCTGCTCCCTTACACTGCAATCGCCGTGCAGGCGAGCATTCTGGACAGAGAATGGGCCATTATAGGGCCGAATCACGCACCCCCGCCCTCCTCGGCCACGCGCTTCAGATTGGCCATGTGGCGCTTCACGATGCGGCGCATCATCGGACCGCCGATCAAACTCATCACGCGCGAAAGCCAGCTAAGAAGCTGCACGTCGCACGCGTAATCGAGGCGCGTACCCGTACCCTGCTCGCTTAACCGGTAAGTGACATCGGTCGAGAAATTACGCCCATCGCCCAAGCGCACTCCCAGAAGACGGCGCGGCTCGTAGGCGGTCACCTCGCCGAGGTAAATATTAATGCGGCCGCCTTCGCGGATTTTCTGCACAAAGCGGGTGCCGACCGGATCGCCCTCGGGCTTGCCGTCCGGGTACGTCGTCTCGATGACGTCCGGCATCCACAGTTTAAGATTTTCATCCTCATCCAGCAGCGGCCAGACCTTTTCGAGCGGGGCATCGATTTGGACCGTTGTCACAACGCGCATTGTTACTCCCCGTTAAGCATCTGCTCCGCCCACTATAACAAGTGTCCGGCCCTGTCCCCTAAGGAACAGCGTGCACCCGCCCCTTCTGCGAAGCTCCCAATAGAAAGCCGGTACACGCCGGCCCCATTCATCAAGGGAGAAAACCATGCACGGGCAGATCACCAAGTTCAGCGAGAAAGTTGGCTTCGGCGTTATCGAGGCCGAGGACGGCTCCAAGTACCGCTTCGACAAGTCGGCGGTCATGAACCTCAACGGCCGCCTCATCGGCCACAACGTCGACTTCCTGGTGGCTGCGCGCCGCCCCACAGACATCATTCTTATGACCGGCTCGCCCTGGAACGTCTTCGGCGGCAACGCCGCCTAACCACAAACAACGGAACTTAAGGACATGGCTATGACCTGGGATCTGAGCGACGTTCCCGCAGTTGAGGCAAACGACCTCTCCGCCCTCATGCGCACCCTCATTGAGAACGGCCGCGGACTTGTGCTGCTTCGCGGGCTCGATGACGAGGATCTCAACGCCGTGCAGGCCGAAGTGCAGCGGCGCTTTCATGGCGAACCGCAGCAGGCCCTTGCCCTTTTCGTACGCTTCCGCCAGTTGGTCGAGGTGTTCGGCGCGCGCCGCCTTAAGAACTTGATGATGGATCGCGGACACGCGCTGATGGCCCCTGCCATCGCCATCGCCGCCTCGTCGCGCCTCAACGCCAACCGCGGGTTTAATCCGCAGCGTTTCGTGTTGTCGTTGCACGACGCGCTCAGCGCCAACGTCGTGGCGATCGAGCCCCGCGCCGAGCCCGCCACGCAGGAGGCCGCACAGCCGCTCGCGGCTTGATAGCGGGGGCTTTGACCTTTCCGTTACCGTAGATTGCGAAAAGAGGGCTGATTGGCGAGGCCAAGGCCGTGCGTCTGCACTATGATGCTCGCACCGCCAGCCAAGAAGCCCCGCCCCATGCACTCCCCCTCGCCTCAGGCCAGCCTCCCCGCCGTCGGAATTTTCTCCGGCCTTGATGCCGCAACGCGCGACGCACTAGCCGGCGAACTCGAGACCCGATCGCTGAAGCGCGGCGACGTGCTCGTACGCCAGGGTGATACGGCTGATGCGCTCTACATCGTCCTCTCTGGGCGCTTTGCCGTCACGCAGCAGGGCCGGCGCGATCCCATCACCGAGATCGGCCCCGACCAGCCCATCGGCGAGATTGCGTTTCTGCTCGGCGGCCCGCGCACTGCCACCGTGACGGCCATGCGCGATAGTCTGGTCTTAGGGCTTGGGCGCAAAGAGTTCGATGAGCTTTCGGCAAAATACCCGGCCATTTGGCGAACTCTAACGAGCACACTGGCCGAGCGCCTGACAGCGACGACCGCCTTCGAGCCGGCCGCGCCTGATCCGCGCCCGCGCACCATCACGGTCATACGTGCCGGACGCGCACCGGTACCCGAACGCTTCATCGCGCAGTTGAATTCGGTCTTCGCCGCCCAAGCCAAAACGCTTGTGCTTGACGCCGCCAAAGCCAAAAAGCTCCTGTCCAAGGGCGTAGAACTCGACAGCGCCGAAGCGACGCAAGCGCTCAATGCGCTCGAAAGCGACTATGACTACGTCATCTTTATTGCCGACCCGGAAATGACACCCTGGTCGCAGAAAGCGATCCGCCACGCCGATCTGTTGCTCGCAATCGGCACCCATGCCTCCGACCCCACACCCAACGCGCTGGAGAAACTCGCCTCCGAATTTTTGGATAGCGACGCACGCCGCCTCGTCCTGCTGCACCCGCACCGCAACGACATTACCGGCACGGCACGCTGGCTGCGCGGACGCAACGTCGCAATGCACCATCATGTGGCGCTCGATACGCCCCTGGACGTCGAGCGCCTGTTCCGCTTCATCAACGGGACCGCACTCGGTCTTATTGCTTGCGGTGGCGGCGCGTTGTGCGCAGCTCACGTCGGCCTCTACAAAGCGCTGATCGAGTCAGGGCTTGAGTTCGACATGATGGGTGGCACGTCGGCCGGCGCGGCGATGGTCGGCGCCTTCGCCATGGGCAAGCATCCCGACGACGTCGATCGCGGCACGCACGACATCTTTGTCACAAACCGAGCAATGCAGCGCTACACCTGGCCCGCGCTACAGCCTGTTAGATCATCGCCACTACGATCAGAGTTTGGGGCACTATTTCGCCGGCATCAACATTGAGGACTTGTGGATTCCCTACTTCGCAGTCTCCACCAACCTGTCGAGCAACAAGCTGCACCACCACCGCACCGGAGACTTGTTTTCTGCCATCAGAGCCTCGGGCTCAATCCCGGTTTTGCTGCCGCCGGTCTATACGGCTGAGGGCGAAATGCTCGTCGATGGCTGTCTGCTTGACAACGTGCCGGTACGTTCCATGCAGGAGCTGAAAAGCGGACCGAACGTCGTCGTCAATTTCCACATGCCCGAGCTAGAGCGCTTCGATGTCGACTATGAGAGCCTGCCTTCGCGCGCGGAGCTGGTCCGGATGAGTCTGACGCCCATGGGGCGCAAAAAGCTGCCGGCTGCGCCCAGCTTAACGACCGTGCTCATGCGCAGCTTGATGGCCAACCGCCATGACTTCAATCGCCAGATGAAACCGGGTGACCTGCTCATGGTGCCCCCCATCCCGGCCAAGATGGGCATCCTCGACTGGCACCGGCACGCAGAACTTATGGTCGATACTTATCGCTGGGGCTTGGCCGAGGTCGCACGGCTCAAAGCCGAGGGGCACCCAATCGTCACCGGCGCGAACCCGCCGCCAGCGTGATCCTTAATTTGGCAGCTAATGCTGAATACTATTGGAGAACCCGTTGATGAGAACGACGCCGACCACAATCAGACCGATGCCGATTAACGCCGGTACATCTAAGGTTTGCTTGTAAAGGATCCACGACACAATGCAGATGAGGATAATTCCGCATCCGGCCCACACAGCATATGCGATGCCCACGGGGATAGTACGCAGGGTCAGCGTCAGGAAGTAGAACGCTGACGCGTAGCCGACTAAAACGATGAGCGAGGGAACGAGCTGCGTGAACTCCTCAGTCGCCTTTAGCGCCGCAGTGCCGATAACTTCGCTCACGATGGCAATTGCCAGGTAGAGATAAGACATTGCTTGCCCCCTTTTGGCACCATCCTTATCGCAAAGCGTGGTGGGCGTCCTATTGTGTTTTGGTCGGACACCCACCCTAACCCCTCGATGGCCTCGCTAGGCTTTGCAGAGCTGCAGGTTGGCTGGCGCGCGAGTCCAAAACATCGTCTCGCTGAACCACTTTGTACCGGCGTAGCCCAAAATCTTTAGCTTGCCGCTACGCAGTACCGTGATCTCAACGTCATATTTCGCATCCTCGTCGGGATCGTAGATCCAACCCCTATCCCATCTGTTGCGCGCGACGGGCTTGACGTTGCCCAGTATTTGAAGCCCGCAGGCCTCGGCATTGGCGCCATCCTCCAACCAGACGACGTTGCCGCATAAGTTCTTGCCGCACTGTTTGATCTCCACTGCGCCGCGGCCGGTATGATCGATCCAAATGCCGGTTGGGCTTGTGCCGGCCAACGCAGGCGCGGCAGCAACCGTCACGCCGGCCAGAATGGCGGCCTGCAAGAAGCGGGGGACAAATCTGATCATGTGGTTCTCCTGTTCATGTGTTCTTTGGCTATAGTCGTGTCATGGACGCATCATCCGCGTGGTCGCGAAGCTTATCGAAGCCGGCCGCGGGGGCTGTTCCCTGCGGAACAGTTGAGCAGCCGCGAAGCAGACTGCGGTGGTGCCGGCAGACGACAATTTGCGGTTGAGGAGACAGAAGCGATGGGTGCTGGAAGCGCGCTATGAATTGGTTTCGTTCATCAACATCCCCAAAAGTCCCGCGCGCCCGGCCGACCAACGAACCAAGACGGCACGTGTGACATGATCGACGGGCAGCCCATCGCCGTACGCCATCTCACCAGCATCACGGGGCTTCCCCGCGAGGATTGGGATCACCTGTTTCCGGGACGCGTGGGGGCTGGGATTATTTTCGCGCGTGCGAGCAGGCCGCTCCGGAGGGCTTTGAAGCCTCGGCCATGGCCGCCTATGCGGGTGCTGTGTTGGTTGCCGCCGTGCCTCTGTTTCGCACCGACTACCGGCTCGACCTGTCGCTGGAGGGACCGCTGAAGCCCGCCGTTGAATGGGTCCATCGCAACGCTCCCAAGCTTATCGCCGTGCCTGTACTTGGAATGGGCTCGCCCCTTACCGAGGAATGCCCGATCGGATTTCAGCCAGGTATGAAAGAACACGACCGCATCGCTGCGTTCGAGGCGCTACTGCACGGCATGAATGACAATGCCGCGGAGAATAAGATCCCGCTCCTCGCCCTCAAAGACCTAAGGGATCGCGACGCAACGTGGGCCGCCCAGCCGCTAAAAAGGCAAGGCTTCACCGGAGTCGCCACGCTGCCGCTTGCCACTCTGCATCTACCTTTCAAAAGCGAAGACGAATACCTTGCGAGCCTGTCGTCGTCGATGCGCAGCGACCTGCGAAAGAAGATGCGGCGCGCGAGCAAGGTGAAGTTCGAGTTTCGCAACTCGATTGCCGATATCGAGGACGAGATCGCCGCCCTGTTCGAGGAGACGCGCGCCAACAGCAAAGTCGATTACGGGTCTTTCGATGAAGTTCCCGCCACGTATTTCCGAGAGGTCATGCGCAACTGCGATGGCACGGCGGAGGTAATGCTGGCCCGCGTCGGCGGCGAGATCGTCAGCTTCAATATCTCGCTGGCTGATCCCAACCGGCTGCTCGCCAAATATATTGGCATGCGCTACCCCGCCGCGCGCGAGCACAATCTCTACTTCGTCAATTGGATGGCAATGGTCCGCCACTGCATCGAGCGCGGTATTCCTTGGATGCAGATCGGGCAGACGTCTTACCGCCAGAAGGCGCGGCTGGGGTGCAAGTTGAAGCGAAGCTGGATCTACTTCAAGCACCGCAACCCGCTGATCAACCCGCTGTTCAAAGTATTCGGCCCGATGATGGCGTTCGACAAGATGGACCCGGATCTACAGGCGCTTGGCGAGGACGCACCCTACATTGAGCCTGGCGCGGCCCCATAAAATTGTCAGTCGAGATCCAGTTTTGAACGGCGCAGTTTCTTGACCCGCGAGCGTTTTGTCTTGTCCTCGCGGCGCTTTTCTTTGGATGCCCGCGGCGGCTTGGTTGCCACGCGCCGCTTCGGCACGATAGCCGCCTTCCGGATAAGTTTGAGCAGTCGGTCGCGGGCGTCTTCGCGGTTGCGCTCTTGTGTACGGAATCGCTCGGCGCGAATGACCAGCACACCCTCGTCGGTGAGACGCCGTCCGGCTAGCCGCGCCAATCGTGCGGCCACACTCGGCGGCAGGGCTGCACACCCTCGCACATCGAAACGCAACTCGACCGCCGTTGCGACCTTATTGACGTTCTGCCCACCGGGACCGGAGGCGCGAATGAACCGCTCCTCCAATTCGCGCTCATCGATCGCAATGTCGTTGGTGACGCGCAACATACACACCTCCTAGAGCCTGATCGTTTCACTTGGACGCACTTGAGCCGGTCCAAGTGAAACGTGAATCAGTCTCTATACTTTTGATATAGGGTCTGTGACCCTAGAGCAAGATTCACTCATCTGCTGGAGGCCTCCCGGACGAAGGCTTAAGCGATTCCATCAAGAACGATCTTGCTCTAGCGCCCCGACGCCGGCCATCCGCGCACAAGCCGTGGCCAAGCCTTAAAATCGCGAATGATCTCCCGCGCCGCGTTGTGCCCAGGTGCGCCGGTTACACCGCCGCCTGGGTGGGCACCGGAACCGCACAGGTAGAGGCCCGCCAACCGGCATGCGGTAATCGGCAAACCCAAGCTGGGGACGGGCAGAAAAGAGCTGATTGAGTGATAGCGCGCCGTGGAAGATGTCACCATCGATCATGCCAAAGCGTCGTTCCAGATCGCGCGGCGAGAGCACCTGCCGGGCGATGACAGCTTGCTTAAAGTTGGGCGCGTGCCGATTGACGGTCTCAATAACCAGATCGGCGAAGGTCTCCGCCTCGCGCGGGTCCTCCCAGGTGCGGCGACCGGGAAGATGCGGAGCGACGTGTTGCACAAACAGGCTCGCCACATGCCGGCCCTTAGGCGCCAAGGTGGAATCGAGCGTGGACGGGATTAGCATCTCGATAACGGGGGCACGCGACCAGCCTTCAAGGCGCGCATCGAGATAGGCGCGCTCCAGATACTCGAGCGTAGGCCCAAAGATGATACCGGCACCGTGGTGATCCTGCTGATCTTTGCCGGGACGGCAGATGAAGTCGGGAAGCTCCGAAAGTGCAACGTTCATGCGGAATGTGCCCGACCCGGACGTGATGTTCGTGAAACGATCGCGCAATTGGGGTGCAACCGCTCCTTCAGGCACGAGGTCGCGGAACAAAAGCTTCGGCGGAATATTGGCAGCGACCGCGCGCGCGGCGATCTCCTCGCCCGTGTCGAGCACGACACCGCATGCAGCGCCGTCTTTGGTCAACAGCCGCGCCACGGAGGCTCCCGTACGAATACGCGCACCGCGCGCTTTCGCTGCCATCGCCATCGCGTGCGTAATCGCCCCCATGCCGCCAATGGCATGTCCCCATGCCCCGCGCTTACCGTTCACCTCACCAAAACAATGATGCAGCAGCACGTAGGCCGTTCCCGGAGTGGATGGGGCGGCGTAGTTGCCCACGATGCCATCGAAAGCAAAAGCGCCTTTGACCACATCGCTTTCAAACCAAGCATCGAGAAAATCGGCAGCGCTCTTGGTGAACAGATCTAGGAGTACGCGCTTGTCATCGATATTGAGCCCGAAGATGCGGCGCCCAACACCTGCGCCCTTCAGGATTTCCAGCACACCACCACCGGCATTTGGCGGCGTGCGCAGTACAAGATCGCGCAATACGTCGCCCGCGCGCGCAAGCGCCGCCTCGTAGGCGGGAAGACGCTCTGCATCGTTTTGAGAGAATTTCGCAATCGCTGCTTGGCGGGAGCGCAAGTCTCCACGCAACAAGAGAAAGCGGCTCTCATCGACCGGCCAGAAGTTGGCCACCGGGCGCTCCACAATACGCAGCCCGTGGCCGGCAAGATTCAGATCGGCGATAACCTTTGGATTGAGCAGGCTCACCGTGTAGGCCGCAACAGAGTTGCGATAGCCAGGGTGGAACTCCTCTGTCAGCGCGGCCCCGCCTACAACCTCGTTCTTCTCAAGCACGAGCACATCGAGCCCCGCAGCCGCAAGATAAGCTGCGCAGGTCAGACCATTGTGGCCCCCGCCGATAATGGCGACGTCGATGATCCTCGATTCTGTCATGCGAGGCTTGTCGCCGATTTTTGCCCAATTTGGCAATGCAGGCCTCAGCCTGCGTACACCGCACGCAGGCGCGAATAAGATCAGCCTTGCGCCTTTTTTTGAAATCTAGCCCACACCGCCCCAGGTACAGCGCAGTTTGCGGCACGTTCTCCTGCGGCCCATACCCCTGCACGACGTCGGGACAAAGCGGCAGACACGGCAGCTATAGCTCGACAGGCAGCCGCGATACGAGCCGCCTCGCCCAAAATTGCACGTGCGAATGGTCTGGCAGTCGCGCTGAGGGTTAATGAGGCCGCCAGGGCCTGCCTGCGCTATCGCCGGCGTGGTAAACGTCGGCGCGGCTAGCAACGAAACAAGCGTCATCGAGAGCAGTGCCAAGCGCCGCATGGCTCATCGCCCGGTTATTCTTAGGACCCGGCACCAATGTCGATGAGATGAGAGGGGATGGCAAGCGGCCGGCAATGACATGGTGCACGAGCCGCACCCGTCTGTGCCGTTGTGGTCATTTCCACAAGGCAGAAGCTGTGGGCTTATTCTGCCGCCTTCCGGGCCGGCTGCACGTAAGCCATATAATCGTTGAGTAGATTTTCGCTGATTTTGCCAGGCGTGTAGCGGTGCTCGTCGATCTCCGATACCGGCGTCACTTCGGCTGCGGTGCCGGTTAGAAAGGCCTCGGAGAAGTCCGCCAGTTCCTCTGGCATGATCGTGCGCTCCACGATCTCATAGCCGCGCTTCTTAGCAAGCTCGATTACGGTGCGGCGGGTGATGCCGTCGAGGAAGCAACTGGCATCAGGCGTATGTATCACGCCATCCTTGACGAAGAAGATGTTGGCGCCCGTGCTCTCAGCGACATGCCCGCGCCAGTCGAGCATCAATGCGTCGGCATAGCCTGCCGCTTCCGCACGGTGCTTTTCGATAGTGCAAATCATATAAAGGCCTGCGGCTTTGCTCTTGCTTGGCGCCGTTTTTGGATCGGGCCGGCGATACTTTGCCATCGTCAGGCGAATGCCCTTAAGGCGTTGATCGAGCGGAAAGTAGGACCCCCACTCCCACGCCGCGACCGACAAGTGTATCTTCGTGGCCTGCGCCGACACGCCAATTTGCTCGCTGCCGCGCCATGCAATAGGGCGAATATAGCAATCGGACAGGTTGTTGGCCTTGACCACGTCGCGGCAGATCTGATCAATTTTTTCGACGGTATAGGGAATCTCGTAATCCAAAGCGCGCGCACTCTCCATCAAACGCTGGGAATGCTCGTTAAGTTTAAAGATTTCTCCACCATAAGCCCGCAAGCCCTCAAAGACCGCACTGCCATAATGTAGTGCATGGCTGAGTATGTGAATATTGGCCTCGCGCCAAGGCACAAGCCCTCCATCAAGCCAGATGAAACCATCACGGTCGTCAAAGGGAGCGGGTGCAGCCATACATATTCTCCATGGAGTATCGCGCGTAGGATACACCGCTTGAAACGCTCAAATTTGAGGCAGCGAGCACAGACAAAAAAACCGCCAAACAGCTTGACCGCGCAAATTGCACGGGGCCTGCTGCTCGCGTGAACTTGCTCAACTGTTAGCGCAAATTTACTTGCCACGAGTATCAATCGGGGCCAAATATGTCAACATGACTGACATTTCGTCCCAAGGCGTATCCGATCGCCGCAATTTGCGTTCCAACGGGTCTGGTGCAAGCGCCAATGGTGCGCGTCAAGACGCCCCCGATCCCTGTCATCGAGAGGAACTCGTCGCTTATGCCGAGCTTCTCTTTTTTGCCTATCGCGACTTCACCTCAGACCCGGACGCGGCACTAGAACAGTATGGTTTCGGCCGTGCGCACCACCGCGTTCTTCACTTCGTTCACCGCCATCCGGGCTTGCGCGTCGCCAATCTGCTCGACATCTTGAAGATCACCAAGCAGAGCCTCGCACGCGTGCTGAAGCAGCTAATAGACAAGGGATTTGTCTTGCAGAAAGCTGGCAACGCAGACCGCCGCGAAAGGCGACTATTCGTGACCGCAAAGGGCGGCCGGCTGATAGAGAAGTTGACCTCCCTGCAAGTAAAGCGCATCGAGGAAGCGCTCGCTACGGCAGGTCCTGGCGCGCGGCAATTCACACGCCGCTTCCTTTTTGCCATGATTACCCAGTCCGATCGGGACCGTGTCGAGACGCTGATTAAGCTGCCGCCGGGCACTAACAGCGATGATTGGAGCGAGGGCGGAAAATGAATGCCGTAAGGATCACATCCTCCGGACCATTACCCGATAACGCTCCGCACGTTCTGGTCGTCGACGACGATCAGAAAATTCGGGATCTGCTCGCGCGCTATTTGGTTGAGCATGGGTTTCGCGTGACGACGGCGGCAGACGCGCAGAGCGCGCGGTCGGGAATGCGCGGGCTTGAATTCGACGTCATTCTGCTCGACGTGATGATGCCTGGCGAAAGCGGCCTCGATCTTGCCCGCGAACTGAAATCCACGCGCTCCGTGCCCATCTGCATGCTGACCGCGCGCGCTGAGCCCGAGCACCGTATCGAGGGCCTAGAGGCTGGCGTCGACGACTACTTGCCCAAGCCCTTTGAGCCACGCGAGCTGCTGCTGCGCCTGCGCAACATCTTGAAGCGGAGTCAAGGCCTATCGGGCCCTCACGAAGAAATCCGCATGGGCGAGTACGTTTTCCATGTGACGCGCGGTGAGCTGAAATGC
>PVMK01144809.1_pt1 | contig 14425 bp, 11 predicted proteins | sample 1853481 | NCBI WGS metagenome assembly PVMK01 (sample SAMN08533507, study PRJNA380276) | Marine sediment metagenome, whole genome shotgun sequencing project. | reverse complement strand
TGCCATATGCTAAATTCTTCATTTAAACCATCTAAAACCTGCCTGTCGCGTTGGTAAACATCCTTTAAAAAAATAAAATTGTCATTTTCATCGAGCCATAGGGTCATATAAAGGAGTATAACCGGTTTCGGTTTCGGCAGGTTAACTCTTTGTGTTTTATTGGTATCAAGCAATTTTAAAATGCTTTCCCGGTTCCATTTATCGGGATCGTCGAGCAGAAGTTCAGCCAGCTCAATGTCCTTATCGACCCGGATGCAACCGGAGCTGAAGGCCCGATCTTTGCGCCCAAAAAGAGATTGGCTAGGGGTATCGTGTAAATAAATAAAATACTTATTGGGAAATATAAATTTCATTCGCCCCAGTGCATTGTGCGGCCCCGGCTCCTGCCTCAACGTATAAGGTATATTTTTGCTGTATTTCGACCAATTGACCGAATTTGGGTCAACAATCCTGCCTTTTCGATCGATGACGCTAATTTTCATTTTACTTAAATAGCCCGGGTTCTTTTTGATCTTAGGGAGAATATCCTTTTGCAGGATGGTGGGCGGTACGGTCCAGGTCGGGTTGAATACGATATATTTAATCTTGGACTTGAAGACAGGTGTCTTGCGAAATGGTTTTCCGACCTGAACCCTGCTGGACCAGTTTATGTTGCCGCCTTCAATATCATAAGCCCGGAAACCGGCTATATCCACCTCAATATAATCTGAGGGCAATTTATGAAACACCCAGCGGGCACGCTCGAGGTTCACCCGAATCTGATCAATTTTTTGCTTAACCGTGATATTTAAGGCGGCATATGTATTTTTCCCGACCGCTCCGTCGGCTTCGAGTCGGTGTCTGTTTTGAAATCGAATGACGGCCGCCTTAAGGTCTTCATCAAAATAGTCAGAGTCGCCAACCGGCCCTTCAAAGTCACCGGTGACGGCCAGTCTTTGGCGCAATTGAGGAATGCGCGGATTCATCATTCCGGGCTTAAGGGTCGGACCTTCGGGCACCGCTTCCCACCCCCCGGCGTCTTGAATCTCACGATATTTCTTTAAGACCGATTTTAGCAGGTGATAATATTCGATTTTCGGCCGTATCTTCTGAAGCCCTTCGGCCAGGCTGCCGGTTCGAAGTCGCTTTTCTATAGCTGCCACAGGATTTTTGTTACGAACTTGGCGGGTCATGTTCCAGGCCGGGTCAAGACTTTCAGGATCCACCTTGCCGAACTGGATATGATATAACAGACGGACCAGGCTGTCGGTCAGGAGAATGTCATAGTCAGCCAATAGTGAAGGATCGGGGGATTCGCTTTCATCCAGACGCAATTTAAGAACCAGCAGCTGAGACAGGTGATAATCCTCCGGATCCAGACCATCTTCTGCAATACTTCCTATGTCCTTTAACAGATCGGCCACATTTTGCGGATTTTGCCACAGTAATTGAAAATCGTTGCGTTCGTACAGGCCCGGAAGCCAATGCTTGGAAGCGATACTGGCATAGCCGATATTAAGTTTCCCGGTGGTCCAAAGCTCATCAATTCTTTCTTCAATAATTACATTGGCGAGACCTGCCGGCGCAAATAGTAAAGAAGAAAACATGAAACTTAGAACTACCAAACTCATTAATATTTTGCTGGATCGATATAGCATCTATACTTTCTCCTCTTCGGATAATTTAACGTCTCGGAAATTCTATAATCCGTTGGAATTACAGTTCTTTTTGCGGTCATCTTGTTGGTATGCCGCATGGAATGATGGAATAGTGGAATGTTGGAATACTGGGTATCGCACGACCTTGAGGCTCTCGACAGGTTGTGAACGAAGCGAACTAAGTTCTTAAATTAGGCGCTTAGCGCCTTTTACTTCCGGCTCCTTTTCCGGTTTCTTCTTTCTAGATCCGCTCAGCCGCTGCATCACCACGTAGAACACCGGGGTAAAGATCAGGGACATGACGGTGGCGGCGATCATACCGCCCACCACGGCGGTACCGATGGCCTGACGGCTGGCGGCGCCGGCACCGGCAGCGACCACCAGGGGCATAAACCCGGCGATGGAGGAAATCGCCGTCATCAGGATGGGGCGAAACCTCAATCTGGCGGCATCCATAGCCGCCTCCCGGATGCCTTTGCCCTTTTCCCGCTCGGTCAGGGCAAACTCCACGATCAGAATGGCGTTTTTGCTGGCCAGGCCAATGAGCAGCACAATGCCGATCTGGGTGTAAACGTTGTTGTCAAAGCCGCGCATCATCAGTGCGGCGACCGTGCCGAGGACCGCCAGGGGCACCACCAGGATCACCGCCACGGGGTTGGCCCAGCTTTCGTACTGGGCGGCCAGCACCAGGAACACCAGCACGATCGCCAGGGCAAAGACCATGATGGCTTCCGACCCGACCTGTTTTTCCTGGTAGGACATGGCGGTCCACTCGTAGTCCATGGAAACGGGCAGGGTGCGGTCGGCCATCTGCTCCATCAGGTTCAGGGCCTGGCCGGAGCTGATACCGGGGGCCGCCTCGCCGGTGATGGAGGCGGCCGGATATAGATTGTAGCGCAGGATGGTCTGGGGCCCAAGCATTTGATCGACGCTCACCAGGGTACCGATGGGGATCATTTTGCCCCGTGGCATCCCGCACATCTAAGCGGCGGATGTCATCGGGCTCCATGCGGAACTGGCGGTCGGCCTGGACATTGACCTGCCAGGTGCGGCCGAACCTGTTGAAATCGTTGACGTAGTAGGAGCCGAGATAGGTCTGCAAGGTGTTAAAGACGCTGCTGAGGGGAATTTTCATGGTTTTGGCCTTGGTGCGGTCTATCTCAGCGAAAAGCTGGGGTACATCGGCCCGGAAGGTGCTGTTCAAATTGGTCAGGCTCGTTTGGGCGTTGCCGGCCTGGATGATCTCCTGGAGCATTTGCTGCAATTCTTCCAGCCCGACATCGCCGCGGTCCTCGAGCTGCATCTGGAAGCCGCCGGCAACTCCCAGCCCAGAGATGGCCGGGGGAGGAAAGGTAAACACGATGGCCTCCTGGATCTGGGAAAACTGGCGCTGCAGGTCGGCTAAAATCCCCGCCATGCTGAGACTCGGTTCGGTGCGTTCCTCCCAGGGTGTCATCACAATAAAAACCGTGGCCATGTTGGAGGCGTTGGTGCCGTCAATCAGCGAGTAGCCGCCCAAAGAAACCCATTCCCGGATCCCGGGCGTTTGCTCGAGGATGCCGTCAATTTGATCGAGAACCGCCTGGGAGCGTTGCAGGGAGGAGGCGTCGGGCAGCTGGATGCTGGCCATTACATACCCCTGGTCCTCGAGGGGCAAAAAGCCGGTGGGCAGACGCGTAAATTGCCAGCCGGTCAACGCCAGCAGCCCCCCAAACAGCAGCAGCATGATCGCCGTCCGGCGTACAAAGGTCTTGACCATGGCTGCATATCCGTTTTCGGTTTTGCGGAATACGGCGTCAAATCCACGGAAAAAGATGTTTTTGCGTTTTTTCTGTGGTCGCAGCAAAAGGGCCGCCAGGGCCGGACTGAGCGTCAGGGCGTTGATGGAGCTGAATACGGTCGCCACCGCAATGGTCAGGGCGAACTGACGGTACATCTGCCCGGTAATGCCCGGCAAAAACGCAGTTGGAATAAACACGGCCAGCAGCACCAGGGTGGTGGCTATTACGGGTCCGGAAACCTCGTTCATGGCTTTAATTGCAGCCTCCTTGGCCTTTAAGCCCTGTTCCATGTGAGCTGCGGTGGCTTCCACCACCACAATCGCATCATCCACCACGATGCCGATGGCCAGTATCAGACCGAAAAGGGTCAGCATGTTCAGCGAAAAACCCATGGCCAGCATGACGGCCAGGGTGCCGATGAGCGACACCGGGATGGTCACCGCCGGTACCACGGTTGCCCGCCAGTCCTGCAAAAAAACGAACAGCACCAAAAACACCAGGGCCGCGGCCTGGAACAGGGTGACAAAGACCTCCTTGATCGATTGCTCGACGAATATGGTGGTGTCGTAAGGGATCTTGTAGGCCAGCCCCTCGGGAAAATCTTTTTCCAGATCTTCCATGGTGGCGTATATCTGGCCGGCCACATTCAGCGCGTTGGCCCCCGGCAGCTGGTAGATGAGTACACTGGCCGACGGCTTGCCGGTCAGGCCAGAGGTCATATCGTAGCTTTTGCCGCCCAGATCGATGCGGGCGATGTCCTTCAGACGGGTGATGCGCCCGCCTTCGCCGGTTTTGACGATGATGTCTTCAAACTGCTCGATGTCCGTCAGACGCCCGAGCACGTTGATCGTATACTGGAAACTCTGGCCGGGGGGAGCCGGGGGCCGGCCGATCTGGCCGGCGGGCACCTGGATGTTTTGCTCGCGGATGGCGGCCAGCACGTCCTCGGTAGTCAGATCACGCGACTTGAGTTTGGGGGGATCCAGCCAGATGCGCATGCTGTAATCGCTCTGGGGAAAGACCGACACATCCCCCACACCGTCGATACGGCTGAGTATATCGCGCAGCCGCAGCGTGGCATAATTGCTCAGGTAAAGCTCATCAAAGCTGTCGTCGGGGGAAAACAGGGAGATAATCAGCACAATATTAGTGGATTTTTTCTTGGTATTGATGCCCTGGCGCTTGACATCCTCGGGCAGTTTGGCCTCGGCCAGTTTGACCCGGTTTTGCACCAGCACCTGGGCCATGTCCAGGTCCGTGCCCACCTTGAAGCTGACCGTCAGTTTATAAGAGCCGTCGCTGGCACTGGTGGAAGACATGTAAATCATGTCTTCAACACCGTTGACCTCCTGCTCGATGGGAGCGGCGACCGTCTCCGATATCACCCGGGCATTGGCGCCGGGATAGGTGGTCGACACCTCCACCGTGGGTGGCGTAATCTCGGGGTACTGGGCAATGGGCAGCACCCCCACCGAAACTGCGCCGGCAATCACGAACACGATGGAGATGACACTGGCAAAGATGGGATGTTCAATAAAAAATTTGGAAATCATGGTAGGACCCCTTTAGGGAATAGCGAATGACTAATGTCAAATTAAGGAATTTTATCTATTTTGAAATTATGGGCTGGGTTCCAAGATCGGCCGTTGTTGGGTTTCGTATTGCGTAATCGAACTAATAAAATGTAGGTTGGGTTGAGTGAAACGAAACCCAATCCCGCCCCGGCGGGACTCAACCCAACCTACAAAATACAAAGTGGCCCAAGTTAGATTCAACCCCGAAATTATCTTCTTAAAAATGACGGAGCGAAGCGACATCCACAAATCGTCAATCTTCATTCTTCATTCTTCATTTTTTTTCTGCCCGGCTTCTGCGGCGGCTTTGAGGGCTGAAACCGTGAGCGATTTCATGTCGGTTTGCTGCGGATCAACCTTGGCCCCCGGCCGGGCGCGCTGGAGACCGTTGACCACCACCCGGTCATCGGGCTGCAGCCCTTCCTCGATCACGCGCAGGCCGTCCACCAGTCGGCCCATGCGAATCGGTTTTTTCTCCACCATGTTTTCGCTGTTGACCGCCAGCAGGAACCGTCCGCTCTGGTCGGAACCGATGGCACGCTCGGTCACCAGCAGGGCGTTTTCCCGCTTCCCGATGGGCATGCGCAGGCTGGTAAAAAGACCTGGGAGGAGTACCGGCGCAGGACCCGGGTTGGGGAAGACCCCCCGCAACTGCAAAGTGCCGGTGCCAGGGTCCACGCCGGATTCGGCAAAATCAACAATCCCCTGGTGGGGATAGTTTTCCTCGTTGGCCAGTTCCAGGGACACCGTCAGGTCGGCCCTGGCCGCGGAATCTTTACGGGGATCCAGACCTTTTTCTTTGGTTTCCCGGCGATACATGGCCATCACCTTGAGCAGGTCCCGTTCGTTGAGGTTGAAATAGGCATACATGGGATCATGGCGGATGACCGTTGTCAGCAGCGTCGGTTCTTTTTCACCGACCAGGTTGCCGATGTCGACATAATTGCGGCTGACCCGGCCGCTAATCGGGGCGAGGACCTGGGTGTAGTCCATTTTCAACTGCGCCCGGTCGACCTGGGCCTTGGCCCCCAGGACCGCGGCCCGGGCGATTTCGCGTTCCCCGCGCCATTTGACCACATCGGCATCCGATCCCGCTCCCTGCTTGAATATCCTTTGAGCGCGGGCTAAACTCGGTTTCCGCCCGTTTGAACTTGGCCCGGGCGCTTTCCAGCTCGGCCCGGGTGGCATTCAGTTCGGCCTGGTATTCCCTGGGATCAATGACAAACAGCAGCGCATCTTTTTCGACCCGGGTGCCGGGGGTAAAGTGCATGCTCTCCAAAAATCCGGCCACCCGGGCGCGCACTTCGATTTCTTCCACCGCGTGGGTGGTGCCGGTAAACTCCAAATAGTCGATGACCTCCTGCTGCAGGGGCTTGGCGACGGTCACCTTCGGCGCAGGGGGGTGCAACATATTCATTGCGCCGGTCACAGGCGGCAAAGGTCCCGAGGAGCGTAAAAACCACTAAAAGCCGGGCAACATACTTCAATTCAGATACTTTGGCAGGGCCTTGCATAGGTTCTCTCCTTAATTTAAGACCGGCTCAAATAACACGAGCATCAGCCTCGTCATTTAACAGCGGGTATGTTTTCAGCAAGGTGATAGAAAAAACCATTTTCAATTAGCTGGTCTTATCCTTGGCAACTTTTTTCAGTTTCTCATTGGCCCAGATAGCGACCTCCACCCGGCGGTTCTGGGACCGGCCTTCAGCAGTTTCATTGCTGGCAATCGGATCGGTCTTGCCGTAGCCTTCGGTGCTAAAACGGGCACGGTTGACATTCTGGGTGGCCAGATAATTCGCCACCGATCCGGCGCGGCGGCGGGAGAGATCAAGATTGTATTCATCCGAACCGGTGGAGTCCGTGTGTCCCGCCAGCAGGATGTTGGTGTCGTCGTATTTGTTGAGAATGGTTGCCAGTTGCGACAATTCACCCTTATAGGGATCTTTTAGATTAGATTTGTCAACGTCAAACAGGATGCCGGAGCTGAAGGTAATTTTAATGCCTTCGCCGACCCGCTCAACCTTGGCCCCTTCGATGTCCCGTTCGATCTCGGCCGCCTGTTTGTCCATATAATTGCCGATAAAGCCCCCGGCAACACCGCCAACGGCCGCTCCGATCAAAATCCCGGCCACGGTGCTGCCGGTGGCATAACCGATGACGCCGCCCACAGCTCCCCCGGCACCGGCACCGATGGCCGCGCCCTTTTGAGTGCGGCTCCATTCAGCGCACCCCATGGTCACTGCCAAGAATGATATGATTAAAAATATAATGAATATTTTTTTCGGCATGGATTTTTCCTCCATCTCCATAGATCGCAAAATAATTCATCTAAGCTAGGTCTATCTGATTGAAATGTCAATCATGCTTTTTATGTTGGCCTGGTTAGAAAAAATGGATAAGGAATTGAAGGGCGGAAGATATCGGGAAAAGCCTAAAAAAAGATACGCACAAGCGCTAACTTCAAAAGCTTTCATATTTTTCTATTATGATAAAGCCAGACTCAATTTAATGGCTATAGCAACCTCATCCAAACTATCCTCGCTGATCCGACCCAGGCGTTTTTCAAGCCGTTCCATTGAGATGGTAAGGATCTGGCTTGTTTTTATGATCGAAGGGTGATCAAGTCCCCCCTCGGGGGGATTAATCCGGACGTTCATGGGATATACCTTAACTGAGCTCGAGATGGCCGCGACTATCGTTGTTGGTGCCTTTTCATTGCCAATATCATTCTGGATGACGAGCGCAGGCCGCCTGCCGGCCTGTTCACTACCTCTGGCGGGATTCCAATTCACCAGCCATACCTCACCGCGTTTGGGAAAACCTTTCATTTCAGAATCTCTCTTTGGGCTTCAAGGGTAACATCGGCAAAGGCTTTATCCTCTTCGGCCATCTCTTCATAGCCTTTGGCCATAAGAGCCTCAGTCTCTTTTTTCAGCCATAAGCTGAAAGCCTCTTGAGCAACCTGGCTTTTAGCCAGTTTAAGCGTTTTTGATGCTTTATCGATCGCTTCATAAAGGTCTTCATCAATAGTTAGACTGACCTTCCTTTTGGTGCTCATTTTACACCTCCCATAACACCATATTATTGGTAAGATAATAAATCGTATTTATTATCCTGTCAATAAATACCACCTATTATAGCGGTTGTCATAAATATGTTCCGTTTGCCAAATTTCCTGATAGGAGAAAATATAATGTGTAACGGACTGAAATTATTATAAACATGACAACCGCTATATTAAAACCCGACCCAAATGCCCGCCGTGGCCAGGAAAATTTCGGTCTCATAAAAATCGATGTTGGAGTCGGACACGAAATAACCGACTTGACTATACAAACGAAATTTATCGATGCCGAACGGCTTCCAGCCGAAGGGATTCTTCCAGGACCCGAGAGCACCCGCGCCGTAACGCGTATCGTCCCGGGTTTTGCCGTAAATGGGGTTTTTCTTGTCGTAATCGGCATAACCGATGAGACCATTCAGTCCCAAAGCGAATTTCGGACCGGTGTAGGCATATGTCAGCTGAAAATCTGTGGTGTAGTTCTTCATGGCATCGCCATCAAGGTCCTGGTAATCAAAAATGAGTTGGGGACTCAATAAGTGGTTTTTTCCTATTTCGAACCAATAGGCGCCGATTAGCTGGTGAATATCACCTTCACGCTCCAACCTGTCTTTCTTGCTGGCGTCCAGCCTCCCGAGATTTACCAGGAAATCTCCGCTGCGTTCTTTGTCAATATCGATGTTGCGATAAATGTACTCCACCTCGAAATTGGAGTTGAACATGCGCTCCCAGGCCAGACGGATACCGAGGGAGGTGCGATCCGTTCTCTTGCGCCCATCATTTTCGACATAGGGATCTTTCCAAACCTCCGTTGGCAGTGTGGTGAAAACAAAACTTGCGCCTATGATGCCGAGACTTTTAAACTCCTGGCGGACCCCGGCCTGGGTGGTGGCATCGAAACGGAAAATATCTTCCAGCCGGCTACCGGCAAAAAGCTGGGTGCGCGTACCGGCAAAGGTATATTTTACATTCCAGTCAAATTGCGGGATCCCGTCGGATTTCGAATCCGGACTGTCCGTGATGGAGTCGATTGTTCTCTGGCCGACGTCACCCAAGTCGTTTCCGGCAATCATATTGCTCTTAACCCAGCTGTAGCCGCCGCCTAACCTCACGAAACCATCGAAGCCGGATTCTTTGGGAATCGGCTCAAAAGCAGCGGCAGGACTGCAAAGCAACGCCAGAATGATTCCGGCCGCGAACATCAAAGCAAATCCTGATTTCCTCATAATTTCTCCTCCTAAATGAATTGGGATTTTGTGTAATAATCATCTTCCAGCGTACTAACTTGTTCTTCTGTTTCTTCATCTTTTCTCATTCAAAATTCGATGTTGGACGTTCGATGTTCGATGTTCATCCTTTCAGTGTTCGGTGTTCATCCTTTCAGTGTTCGATGTTCGACCTGCCCTTCGGCGGGTCGCCCGGTCTCCCGATCTGTTACTTGCATCCCGCAGGTGCCTTTGCCGACCGGTCCTGCGGGCCGATGACCATGCCGCAGACATCGGCCCCGTCGGCCGGCAACTCTTTGCCGCCCAGCCGCTGCAGCGTGGTGGTCACCGGGCTGACAATAAATTTGACGGCGGTTCCAATTAATCCTCCGGACTGGATACCCACGCCAAAATCAGTGAAGTTTCCCTTTACTTCGATAGGTGTTGCCAGGCTGAAATATTCCGGTTTCTTGGGCGTAGGGGCCATCTTCAGATCGATATACTCTTTTTTGAAGTCGACCTGTCCCTTGGCGCAAATTCTGATTTTTGTGGTGTCGATTAAGAATACGTCGGGTTTCAGCAATCCGTCTTTCAGGGTCCAGCGGCCGACCACGCAGTTGATTTTGGATGCATCCTCGTCTTTTTGGGAAACAACGGCGGCAATCAAGTTTACCGCCCACAGGTCTATGATACCCGCCTTGAGGTTCTCCAGGCGACCGGAAAAATCAAAGTAGCCGTTGCCGTTGGCCATGAGTTTATCAAAGCTGTCGGCGGAGGATTTCAGATCGACATCGAGGTTGATGGTTCCGCCCATGTCGGCCTTGGGGTTCGCCCGCCTCACCAGCACACCGAAGTCGAATTTTTTCATCACAACCCGGCTGGATGCTTGCGGGGCTTTTTTATCAGGCCTCAGGGACGCCGCCAAAGAGAAAGAGCCCCCCGGAATGTTCAGTTTCACAGGGTCTAGGGAGAAACGTCCGTCCTTCAGGGTGGCCGTCAAAACACCGCTGCCCAGCTCATCAGTCCCGGACATCACTTTCTCTGCTTTAACATTCATCCGGATATTGAATCTTGCGAGCACTTCCGGGCTTAACAGTTCATCCACTCCTTCATCCGCAGAAGACTTCTGATCCTGCGCCGCTTTGGTAACTTTTTCCTTTTTTGGGTCTTTTTGTGGGGCCGGTTTCTCTGAATCACTTTTCTGCGGTGACCAATCCCCCACATCGAAATCATTGAGTTGAATCAACGGGGCGCTCAAATCGATAACCGCTTCCGGTCGGGCCCCGGATTTATTAACCGTCATTTTCCCGACCAGTTTGCTTTTGCCCACCTGGATTACAAAATCTGAAAGCTCAGCCCTGTTCTTTTGCAAAGAGAGCTGCGCGCCGGCCCTGTATGACTTCAACGGCGGCAAATCTAAATCCAACAACCCGTTCAGGCTGTCCAGACGATCTCCCTTTACCGAGGCCTTCAATTGCAAACTTTTTGAGACCTGGGCCAGATCGATGGAGCCTGCAAAATCGAAGTGGGTGTTTGCAATTTCGGTCTTGATCTCCACCCGGGACCTGCTCTCCTCCACCAGTTCCTGCAGGGAACCGACCTCCACCGTGGTGACGTAAGGTTCCTTCAGCAGCTTGCCCTTAATCGAAAGGATAAATGGCTTGCCGGGCAGCATGGTCCCGGTGCATTCTTCTATTTTAAACTGCAGCGGTTCAGCCAGGCCGGGCCTTCGATAGTCCACGGATATGTCCTCCAAAACCAGCTTCGCCAACACCAAAGAATCGGATGTCAGCTCCAGCTGGCGTTCTTCCGCAGGCGGTTTGGGTTGAGGCGGTGGCTCAGGCTTGGATTCGACCGGGGTCTGAGAAGACCAGTTTACCGCCCCCTGCTTGTTTTCCACAAGCATGACGGCAAGCCCTTTGACGCTGAATTTGGCAATCTGAATCTTGCCCAGCAGAAGCGGCAGCACACGCACCTGGATCTCGGCGGTTTTCATCTTGAGAAAATCCCCTTTTTCAAAACCTTTGGGATTTGATATTCGCAAGCCCTCAAGCGAAAAAATTGGCTGGAGTGAGGTGGTAATGACGATCCGATCGTCAACTTTGACAGTACGGTCCAGGGCCAGGGATGCGGCCGATTCCACAACGCCTTTGTAACTGCTCAGATCTATCGGAATTCGAATAGTCGCCAGAAGGATCATGATCAAAAGGAGGCTGGCGATCAAGCCGCCCACGATATACAGGATCCAACGCAGAGGTTTGGAGACACGCATGATTTTAGGCTCCTTTGCAATAAAGGTTCGATATTCTTGTAAGACAGAAGCTCGTGTCTTGTCAATTCATATGGCTATTCTATAAATTATTAGACCCGTAAAGTGGCAAAAAGGGCAATAATTCAGCGGTATTTACAGGATTTGCTGTCAAGGATTTTTTTCGGGAATTGATGGTGGGAAGACTCGATTTCAAATTTTGAGTTTTCTTATTGACAATGTTTGCATTCATGAGCAATATTAATGAAAGAACCAAAAGGAATCGGACCTTGAAGGCAGAGCTAGAGACTCTGCCGTTATTATAATAGAGGCCCTACAAAATTCACATTCAAAGATTTACCGCACGAATAAAGATACAGAAAGGTAACTATGAACGAAGGAACCGTTAAATGGTTTAATAAGAAAAAGAATTATGGCTTCATTGAATCTGATGAGCAGGTAGAAATTTTCTTCCACGGTTCGAACATTGCCGACCATGGCTTTTTTGGCCTGGCAAGCAATGATCGCGTTACCTATGAAATAAAAGAAATGCAAAACGGGCCACAAGCCGTTCGGGTAAAAGTGATCAGTTAATCTTACGTTTAAAATCGTTTATCCTGTCTTCCATCTCTTGAAGCGCAAGACCGGCCTCATCCAGAGACACCACCCCAAATTGTATGCCATCACCCGGCTTACACAGGACCTCCGGTCCTTCCAGCCGGGTTCCGGTGCGATCTGAATCCTGAGACATCCTAATCGTAGATCATTGTTGCAATTAAGCCATCGCAGTTAGGATTGGTGTAATCTCTGTGGGAGCGGCTTTCCAGCCGCGATTAAGCGATTACAGCTATAGAGTGGCTTCTTTTCGTGGCTGGAAAGCCACTCCCACGAAAAGTTGACGTTAAATCAGCGACCACCAGCAGAGCTGGGGAGATGAGGATGGCCCCTGGAAGGGGCCGGGGCCACCTCTGCTGGTGGTCGCTGATTTATATCAATTCATAAGCCGCCGGCATCGATCAGATTTGCACCCTTGATACATGCCCTCGCGCTAACGGTAGAACCTCTTAAATTCTCACCGGCATAGCCGGTGGCTTATGAATTGAGTTAATGACATTGATTTCAAAATAAAAAAGGGGAATAGGCCGTAACCTATTCCCCTGGTGACATCAATAAAAAAAATTTAACGTTTCGAAAACTGAAACCGGGCCCGGGCACCTTTTTGGCCGTATTTTTTTCGTTCTTTGACCCTGGGATCACGTTTGATAAACCCGGCTTTTTTCAGCGTCAATCTGAAGTCGGGATTTACGCTCACAAGCGCCCGCGTAATTCCGTGTCTTACCGCACCGGCCTGGCCGGCAACGCCGCCGCCGATAACCGTCGCTCTGACATCGTAAGAACCGAGTGTGTTGGTAATCTTAAACGGCTGAATCATCTCCTCCCGGGTGGCTTCAATCGGGAAATAATTCTCCACCGGGCGATTATTTATGGTGATCTCTCCGCTGCCTGGTTTTAGCCATGTTCTGGCAATCGCGGTCTTGCGTTTGCCGGTGGCGTAATAAATGTTTTCTTGCTCCATTTAATACCTCAATATTCTGTGTTGGTTTATAAGGCAATAACCTCGGGACTCTGGGCTTCATGCGGATGCTGATCACCGGCATATACTTTTAATTTCTTGAACTGCTTTTTACCCAGTCTGTTTTTGGGCAGCATGCCCTTGACTGCAAAACGGATTAGATCTTCAGGCCGTTTTTCTTTGAGCTCTTTGGCTGAAGTCGTTTTTAATCCACCGATATATCCACTGTGGCGATAATACTGTTTTTGATCCCATTTTTTCCCGGTCAGCACTATCTTCTCCGCATTGATCACGACGATCCAGTCCCCGGTATCGACATGGGGGGTATACAAGGGGTTATGCTTGCCCTGAAGGCGGGAAGCAAGAGTCGTGGCCAAACGACCCAGAACGGCTCCGTCGGCGTCAACAAGGCACCAGTTGCCCTGGTTATCCGACTTTCTGGCACTGTAGGTATATTTTTTCACTTTTTAGGCACTCCTAAGTTTAATGAATCCGGCATGTTTAAACAATTCTATACCATGTGTCAAGAAAAAAATGCTATCACATCGCATTAAAAAAAACGGCTGTCTCTTTACATAAAAAGATTAGGTGATAATATAAGGAGAATCGCACCAGATTCAAGAAAGAAAAAGCAAATTACATGAATGATATCCTGAAAGCCCTTGGGTTTCACTGCGAACAGACATACGAGAAATGGCGTGAAACCCTGGTTCTATCTAATACTCAATTCTGCTTGGATGCCATGCCGTACGGAAATTTTCTCGAAATCGAGGGGGCCCCAAAAAATATCCGGCAATACGCTCAGGAACTGGGGCTTCAGTGGGGTAAAAGAATTCTGGCCAATTATTTAGAAATTTTTGAAATTCTAAGAAAAAAATTAGACCTTAAATTCACCGACATAACATTTGACAATTTTAAAGATACCGAAGTCGAATTTAAAAATTATTTACATCTCATCGAGGTTGGTGATCATCAAGGTTGATAGGCAAAGACAAAATGGTAGAAGGTAAGGTAGAAGGTATAGGGTGTCAAGAATTCGGAAGTTGGAATGCGGAATGCGGAAAATAGGAAAAGGTTTAAGGAACAAGGCTCAGGGCGCCGGCCGTCGTCACGCTAAGGCGTGACGTGGCTCGGCATGCAGGGCTCAGGGCCCAAGGTATAAAAATCAGACATTTAACCTTATTCAATTCCACATTCCGCATTCCCAATTCCGAATTCAAGAGCCTCTGTCATCTGTCTTCTGCCATCTGTCCTCTGTCTTCTGCCATCTGTCCTCTGTCCTCTGTCATCTGTCATCTGACATCTGTCATCTATTGCGACGACGTGTCCTTCAGCGTTTCTCAAAG
>PVMK01116749.1_pt1 | contig 14426 bp, 15 predicted proteins | sample 1853481 | NCBI WGS metagenome assembly PVMK01 (sample SAMN08533507, study PRJNA380276) | Marine sediment metagenome, whole genome shotgun sequencing project. | reverse complement strand
GGTGAGGAGGCCGAGAGCCACCGTGCTTGCGAGGTTGACCACAGTGCCGATCGCCAGGACATGGCGGTGCTGCCAGCGCAGGATCGGGTCCTTCCACAGATCCGGCACGTTCGAGGTGTCGTCGTGTTTGGCGCCTTCGACCAGCACCCACCCTATGTGCGAGTGGAAGAAGCCCTCCTGGGCGTTATAGGGGTCGTCGTCGGTGTCCACGTTGCGGTGGTGGAAACGGTGGGCCGCGCCCCAGATGATGACACTGTTCTGGAAGGTGGCGGCGCCGACGATCGCAAACAACGCCCGCACCGGCGCCACGGCCGAGTAGGCGCGGTGGGTGAAGAGCCGGTGGTAGCCGGCGGTGATGCTGACCCCGGTGACCAGCCACATGACGGCGCAGGCCGCGATCTCGACCCAGGTGATGCCGTGGGTAATCGCGTACCACGGGACCGCGATCACGGCCGCGAGCGGAGTCAGGGTGAGGAACGCCAGGTTGCCCCAGAGGATGGGGCGGTGGGGGCATTCGCGGGTGGTGTCCAGTGGCGCCCTGTTGTCGATATTTTCAGCCGTCATCGAATCTTGTGCTCCAGTGGTGAATTGGCTTGTTGCGATTCACTCGCAGAACCACTCTACCACGTGATCGACCTGTGACCGCGCCGCAGTGTGACGAAAAATGACGACGGACCGGCCAACCCGCATTCTCGGGAACTTCGGAAGCGCCTGGGGCTCTCACTGGGGCGAACAGGGGCGGAACGAAAGGAGTCGAAGATGCGCAACCAACCAAGGACACAAAGATTGGGGCAAACCGCCGCAGCTCTCTTGGCAGCGATCGTGATGGCGATGGTCATGATGTCAGGGGCCCCTGCGGCGGCGCTCGAGACCGATGTCTGCCGGATCGAGGTTCTGGTCGAAGGCAAGCCGCTGACCGAGTACGCGGCTCGGGGCACGACCTACATCGAGGCGCTACGCGGTCGCGAGTACGCTCTGCGCCTGACGAACCTGATCGATCGCCGCATTGCCGTGGCCCTCGCCGTTGACGGCCTCAACTCGATCGACGCCGAGACGACCTCTGCGGCGATGGCCGGCAAGTGGGTCCTCGGACCATACGAGACCACCACCATCAGCGGTTGGCAGGTCAGTAGCACCGACGCCCGCCGCTTTTTCTTTACCACCGAGGAAAAAAGCTACGGCGCCTGGCTTGACCGAACCGCCAATCTCGGCGTAATCGAGGCGGTCGTGTTCAGGGAGCGAATGCCGCGGCCCACCGTCGGCCAGTGGCTGGGAGCGCGCGCGGGCAAGGCTCCGGCGCCGGCCGAACCCAGACGGCGTTTGGCCGAGGGCGAGTCGAACAGCAATGAGAAGTCAGCCGCTGCGGACGAGCTTGCCGCCACCGGTATTGGGCGGAGGGTCGACCATCGAGTGCGACGAGTCCATCTCGATCTCGAGGACCGCCCGGCCGCCCAGCTCCGGCTCCGCTACGAGTACCGGCAACAGCTCGTCCACCTCGGCGTTCTTCCGAGCCCCGAGGAGGAAGAGGCCCTCGCCCGGCGCGAGCGTGCAAGCAGCTTCTTGGATTTCTCCTTCGCGCCGGATCCCTTCAGCCGCGGCCGATAAATCGACATGGACATGCCAAAACCCCGGCAGCCGCCGGGGTTTTTGCTTGATTTCCATCAGACGCCGGCGCTGGCCACGGTCGGAACGGTCTTCAGGCTGTTACCTATCATCCGCGAAGGCGCCGAAAACCAGACACTGACTACCCTTCGCCGTCCTGAATTCAAGCCCCGTGAGAAGAGCTGGCTAATTCGGCTCGACTGTTTTCAGGCTCTCTGCGAAAGCACTCACCACGGTGTCGACCTGGTCGTCGGTGAAGACCAGGGGCGGCATCCAACGCAGGGTGGAGCCGGTCGAAAGGGACGAGTGAACGCCGAGCGACATCATATTTTTCTGGACCTCAGCGACCACCTGTTTGCTCGGCAGATCGATGCCGATCATCAGACCGATGACGCGGATCTCTCCATGAGGGCGAGGTCCATCGGTGCTAGTAGATCATGCGACCGAGCGCACGCGTGACCGCCGATCACACGGAGGCACGATCGCCGCTTCACTTTGCCGAGGCTTCGCGCTGAGGCGCGGTCATGTGCCACGGGTTGCCGCGATGTGGAACCGTCATAGCCGCCACGCATGGCAGCGGAGACATGGGGCTTCGTGACAACCGCCGTGACGGGGTAACCGCCTCCGAACGATTTGCCAATCGCCATGATGTCCGGTTCGATCCCGAAAAGCTGCGACGCGAACCAGGTCTCCGGGCCGTCGGCGACTCGACCGAAGCCGGTTTGAACCTCGTCGACGATCAGCAACGCATCATGCTCGTCGCACACGGCGCGAATCCCCTGGGCGAACTCGGAGCCCGCCGGCCGAATTCCGGCCTCCTCACCCTGGACAAGTTCAAGGATGACGGTTCTTGCGGAGCCTTCCTCGAGTATGGTCCGGACGGCATCGAGGTCGCCGAACTCGGCGAAGTGGACCCAGGGGACATCATCCAGTCCAAACGGGGTTCGATAGGCCGGGTTGTGAGTTACCGCCACCGCACCGTGGGTGCGGCCGTGAAATCCACCCTCGAAGGCGACGACTCCTGTGTGGCCGGTTTTGGGGGGCGCGGCGAGTGATCAGTAATCAGTAATCAGCTTGGAAAAACTCAAAACTCAAAACTCAAAACTCTCAACTCTTAACTCTTAACTCTTAACTCACTCCTCTCCCATAAACGGGTACGCGAAGTGCTGGGCGGCACGAAGGTCTCCTTGATCGTGCGCTGTGAAGTCCATCGGATGAGGTTGAGATACGAGCCGGCCTTGTCGTTGGTGCCGGAGGCGCGGGAACCGCCGAAGGGCTGTTGACCGACGACGGCGCCGGTCGGCTTGTCGTTGATGTAGAAGTTGCCGGCGGCGTGGCGGAGGCGGTTGGCCATCATTGACGCGATCGCGCGGTCGTCAGAGAAGATCGCCCCTGTAAGCGCGTAGATCGAGGTCGTGTCACAGAGCTCGAGGGCGCCGTCGAGGTCGTTTTCGTCGTAGACATAGATCGTCATGACCGGGCCGAAGATCTCCTCCTCCATGAGCTTGAAGCGCGGGTTGGTGGTTTCGACCACGGTCGGTTCGATGTAGTAGCCCTCGGCGTCGTCCCAGGATCCGCCACACAGGATCTCGGCCTCGGAGGAGTCGTTGGCGTGCTGGATGTAGGAGGTGATAGTCGCAAACGCCGCGCCGTCGATGACCGCGTTAAAGAAGTTCCGGAAATCAGTCGGCGGGCCCATCTTGATTTCCGAAACTTGCCCCAGCAGCAGCTCCTTGACCTGCGGCCAGATCGAGCGCGGGATGTAGGCACGCGAAGCGGCCGAGCACTTCTGACCCTGGTACTCGAAGGCGCCGCGGACCAGAGCTGTTGCCAGCGCCTCGAGGTCGGCCGACTCGTGCGCGAAGATGAAGTCCTTGCCGCCGGTTTCGCCGACGATCCGCGGGTAGGTGCGGTAGCCGGCGATGTTGTCACCGATCGCCTTCCACATGCCCTGGAAGACCGGGGTGGAGCCGGTGAAGTGGATGCCCCGCGAGATGCGGGGCTCGCCATGACCGGGTTGCCGACCTGGCCACCGGAACCGGGGATGAAGTTGATGACCCCCGGCGGGAAGCCGGCGGCTTCCATCAGCTTCATGAGGTGCCAGGCGGTGAACACCGCCGACGAGGCCGGCTTCCAGAGCACGGTGTTGCCCATCAGTGCGGGCGCGGTCGGGAGGTTGCCGGCGATGGAGGCAAAGTTGAAGGGGGTGACCGCAAAGACGAAGCCCTTCCAGCGCGCGGTACTCGACGTAGTTCCCAGTAGCCTGGCGCCGACAGGGGCTGCTGCTCATAGATGAAACGCATGTAGTAGGGGTTGAAGCGCCAGAAGTCGACCAGCTCGCAGGCCGAGTCGATCTCGGCCTGGAAGACGTTCTTCGACTGGTTGAGCATGCACGCTGCGTTGAGGGTGTCGCGCCACGGGCCGGCGAGGAGTTCGGCGGCCTTGAGCATCACCGCCGCACGCTGCTCCCAGGGCATCTCGGACCAATCCTTCCACGCTTCGGCGGCCGCTATCACGGCCCGCTGCACCTCGGCCTCGCCCGCCTTGTGGTAGACCCCCAGGACGTGCTTGTGGTCGTGTGGACACACCGCCTCGGCGGTGTTGCCGGTGCGCACTTCCTCACCGCCGATGATGAGCGGGATCTCGATCTCCTCGCTCAACATCTTCGCAATCTTCGCCTTCAGCGAGACCTTCTCGGGCGAGCCGGGACCATAGGACCTGATCGGATCATTGACAGGAGGCGGGACAGAAACGATTCCATTAGCCATGAGGACCCTCCGAGATGGGTGAGAATGATCTGCAGCGCGATGTGGCTGCAACCTCGGCATGGTAGCCGCCCGCCCCTTTAACATCAATCCTTTTCTTCAATTCTCGGCCGGGCAGCGTCCAACGCTGCACGGCCGAGAATTGAACCCGGTACACTCTTTCAGCAGGCATGATTTATCTGGATTACAACGCGACGACGCCCATCGACCCCCGGGTGGCGAAGGCGATGGAGCCGTTCCTCACCGGCGGCTTCGGCAACCCCTCGTCAACCCATGCCGAGGGACGCAAGGCGATGTCGGCGCTGGAGGAAGCTCGCGAGCGGGTGGCGCGCTGTCTCGGCTGCCGGCCAACCGAGGTGGTGCTCACCTCTTGCGGATCGGAATCGAACAACCTCGCCATCCGCGGTCTGGTCGAGGCTCGTGGCGGCGGCCACGTCGTCACCTCCAGGGTGGAGCACCCGGCGGTGCTCGAGGTGGTCCTCGCCCTCGAGATCGAGGGCCGCATTGCGCTGACCATCGTGGGGGTCGACCGTTTCGGTCGGGTCGACCCGGAGGCCATGGCGGCCGCGCTGCGCCCCGACACCGTGCTGGTGAGCCTGATGCTGGCGAACAACGAGGTCGGCACTCTGCAGCCGGTGAGAGAGGTGGCGGCCATGTGCCGCGAACGCGGGGTGGCGATCCACACCGATGCGGCGCAGGCGATCGGCAAGGTGCCGGTGAATGTCGACGATCTCGGCGTCGACCTTCTGTCGGTGGCGGGGCACAAGCTTTACGCACCGAAGGGTGTAGGGGCGCTCTACATTCGGGAGGGTATCGAGATCATGCCGCAGATTCGTGGCGCCGGCCACGAACGGGGCCGGCGTGCCGGGACCGAGAACGTCCTCCTGGCAGTGGGGCTGGGGATCGCGTGTGAGCTGGCCCAGCACGAGGTCGCAGCGGGGCAGGAGTGGTTGGCCGGTCTCCGCGGTCGTCTGGCGGCCGGTCTGCGGGCGGGGTGTGAGGACCTGGTGGAGCACGGGCACCCTGACCACCGGCTGCCCAACACCTTGAGCGTGGCGCTCCCCGGCCACGACGCGAGTGAGCTCCTCGACAACCTGGCCGACGAGCTGGCGGCATCGGCTGGTTCGGCGTGCCACTCCGGTGCAACCATGATTTCCTACGTACTGCAGGCGATGGGCGTCGAGGCGGGAATTGCCCGCGCCACCATTCGGCTGTCGCTCGGTCGCTTCACCACCGAGGAGGACGTCGAACGGGCGGTTGGGTTGATCCTGGAGGCCGCGGGGAGCTGAATTAGGAATGAGGAATTCGGAATTAGGAATGCCGTCCACCCGTGCGATTCTGATGCTAGATACTGGATACTGGATCCGCCCGCCCACCCCTTGACAACGCAGTTCTGGGATTTACGCTTTTGTCGCATCCAGCATCCAGCATCCAGCATCCAGCATCCAGCATCCAGCATCCAGCATCCAGCATCCAGCATCCAGCATCGAATACGGGAATCAGCCCGCGGCGCATACGTATACTCTGTTGATGACCCGCTCCTGTCCCTGGTGTTTGGAGCCGATTCCGGTTGATCCGGCCCTTCCCGAGTGTCCGCACTGCGGACGGCCACTGGGCGAGGAGGGAGAATCGAAGGCGCGCGAACTGCGTTTCGACAGGGTGGAGGGCGCTCAGGCGGCACGTTTCCGGCGAATGCTCGCATGGGGGGCGCCGATCATGGCGCTGATTGCCGTTGCCATGCCGCTTGTGCACGTGGGAGCGCTGGCGGTAGTGCCATTGCTGGTTGCCGTCCACCTGGTGCTTGTGAGGGTGGTGCTGGTTCGCGACGCGCAGCGCCTGTTGGGGCCGGTGCGGCGGCTCCTCAATCGCTGGCTAGCGCGATTCTCCTTTTTGTGGATCGGGCTTCCGGGCTACGGTGCGATGACGGTTCCGGTCATCGGTGTGTTGGTGGGGGTGGGAACGTTTGCGGTGCTGACGTCGTTGGTGCACGTTTCGACCATGGTGAGCCTGCAGAGAGAGCGGTCGGGAAGGAAGCTCGCCCGGTGGGAGAAGCTGGTGCCGATCGTGCTGGCGGTCCTCAGCATCGGGTTCCTCGTGATCGCGATCTCGATCGCCGTCCTCTTCGGGTGGTCGATGATGGCCATTGTCGATCGGATGCAGACGCCTTGAAGCGAGCACGATGTGATTGGAGACTGACATGGAATCACTGATGACCTATATGGCTGCCTTCGGGATCGCCGCCGGCGCCGGCGCCAAGGCCTTCATCCCGATTCTGACCCTCGGAATTTTCAGCTACACCCCGTACTTCGAGCTTTCGGAGCGCTTTGCCTGGATCGCGGACCCGATCGTGCTGGCGGTGCTGGCGGTGCTCGTGATCGTCGAGATCGTGGTCGATGCCCACCCGGACCTGGGCCGGTTCTCGGACGTTGTGGCGTACCTGCCGAAGGTGGTGGCCGGGTTTCTCGCCTTTGCTGCGGTCACCGGACGACTCGACAGCGATCTCGTCCACCTCGGGACCTCGGGGGTCCTCGGCGGCGGCACGGCTGCCGGGGTTCACTGGCTGCGCAACCAGGTGCGACGGCCGTTCCGCGACCTCGCCGAGGATACGCACGAGGCGGCTGGCAAGCTCGCATCGGTCAGTGAGGCCGGCGCATCGGCGACGCTGGCCAGCACCGCGCTGGTAGCGCCGCCGCTGTCGGCCCTCGCGCTGGTCGGGTTCGTGGCCTTCTCGGTGATCACTGTCCCGTGCGGCCGATCGCAGGCGGGTGGCGTGCGTCAACTGCGGAGAGCCGATTCGGCCGGGCGCCCTGGTCTGCCCCTCACTGCCGGGGTGAGCAAGAATAGGAAATTTCTCCCGTTTTTCCGTGTTAAGCTGAATCGTTCACGAAAGGGGAGGGAGTGCAGTTCAAGGTCGGCGACAAGGTTGTGTACCCCAGCCAAGGCGTTTCGGTTGTGGAAAGCATCGCGAATGAGGTCCTCGCTGGTACCAATATGAAGTGCTACCACCTGCGCCTCGTCAGCTCTGAATCCAAGGTCATGGTGCCGATAACCAACACCGAGCGGGTGGGTCTACGGCCGCTCGCGGAGAAGAAGCTCGTGCGACGGGCGATGCGACGACTCAAGAGTGCTGAGGGCGACCACGCCGAGGATTGGAAGGATCGGTATCGGGCCAACCTCGGGCGAATCAAGACCGGAGAGCTGGACGAGATCGTCGACGTGCTCCTGTGCCTGGCCGAGGTGGCCGGCCGCAAGACCCTCAGCTTTCGGGAGCGCAAGATGTACGACCACGCCCGCCAGTTGCTCGTCTTCGAGGTTGCCGAGGTGGAAGGCCGCGCACCGGAAAAGGTCGAGCAGCAGGTGGAGGACGCCCTAGGTAATGTCGTCAAAAAGGATGAAGATTAGGGCGCGAGGGCGCGAGGTATTAGGTATTAGGTATTAGGTGTTAGGTCATCACAACGTACTCCGAGAACCGGAGACCTCGTACTCAATACAACACTACCGCCACATCAAAGGTTTTAGGTATCGTGGGTATGCACTTGCCTCCAGTGACCACTACATGTTGTGGTACTGACCTTCCAGGTTCCACGGTCAGGAGCCTTAGGATGGAATCACACACGACAACAGTAAGTGGTTCGTTTCGAAACACTTGCTGAAAGTTGCCGCGCCATCGCCGGGACACCTGCCGGGTTTTCTCGTTATGGGGACAGCCCCACATCTTGTGGTCACTGGAGGCAAGTGCATACCCACGTTAGGTATTAGGTTAGGTATTAGGTCATCACAACGTCCTTGGAGAATCCGAGGGCTCTGGACTGACCACGGGATTGCCACCACAACATCTGCTGATCACTCCGGCGTTGCCAGAAGCTGCGATGAGCTAATACCTTGTACCTAACACCTAATACCTTTCCCTGCACTCGAATCAGTGCGAATGCTATTCTCTGCGTCAGCGCATCGCAGGGAGGCTGAATGAACAGAAACGACGCGAACACGGGACCCTGGTATCTCAAGCTCCACTGGCAGGTGATGATCGCCCTCGTTGCCGGAGTCGTTTTCGGTTGGCTGGCGCCGGCGGGGGCTGAGAGCATCGGTTTCCTCGGCGATCTTTTTCTGCGCCTCCTGAAGATGATCATCATCCCGCTCATCTTCACCTCGTTGGTGAGTGGCATCGCAAGCCTCGGCACCGCCCGCTCGGTGGGCCGGGTGGGCTTACGCACCATCATCTACTACACCGTTTCGACCACCCTCGCCATCACCGTCGGCCTCACGCTGGTCAACATTATCCAACCGGGAGCCGAGCTCGAGCTCGCCGGAGTCGGCGAGCTCCCGGAAGGCTTCTCCACTGCCACCCAGACCCTTCCCGATTTCCTTCTGAGGATGGTGCCCGACAACATCGTGTCCGCGATGGCTGCAGGTGACGTGCTGCCCGTCATTGTCTTCGCCATCCTCTTTGGGCTCTTTCTGACGCGTCTCAACGGACCCAATGTGGACGCCGTACACCGGGTGGTGGACGGCATCCTCGAGATCATCCAAAAGCTGACACTGGCCATAGTCACACTCGCGCCGGTGGGGATCTTCGCTCTGCTCGCGCGCGAGGTGGCGCGCAGCGGCCCGGGGATCATCTGGGATCTGCGCTACTATTTCGTGACCGTGGGCGCGGGCCTCCTGATCCACGCCACCATCACCCTGCCCGCTATCCTGTTCGTGCTTGGGCGGCGGACGCCGCTGGTCTACGCGCGCAAGATGGCGCCGGCCATCGCCACCGCCTTTTCCACCGCCTCCTCGTCGGCGACGCTGCCGCTGAGCATGGAGTGCTCGGAGGAAGCCGGCAATCGCCGGGGTGTGACGAGCTTCGTACTGCCCCTCGGCGCAACCGTCAACATGGACGGCACCGCGCTATACGAGGCGGTGGCGGCCTTGACCATTGCCCAGATGTATGGCGTCGAGCTTGGGCTGGTGCAGCAGGCGCTGGTTCTGTTGACCGCGCTCCTCGCATCGGTGGGGGCGGCGGGCATTCCGATGGCCGGGCTTGTGATGCTGGTGGTGGTGCTGCAGGCGGTGGGATTGCCGCTCGAAGGTATCGGCACGATCATTGCGATCGACCGAGTGCTCGACATGATGCGGACCGCCACCAATGTCTGGAGCGACCTCGTGGGTACCGCGGTCGTCAACCGGTTTGAAGGGAGCGCCTCATGAGACGCCTCGCACTTCTCATAGTCGTTGTGCTGGCCCTGCCGGGCGCAGGGATGGCCCAGGTTGCCGACAGCCTGCGGGAGCAGGCCAAGATCCGTGAGACGGTGTTGGCTGCTCAGGTCCTGGAGATGATCGAGATGCGGGAGGAGCTGCGCGAGCTGTGGATGCGCCTCGAGCAGCAGTCCGGGGGCCTGCTGCAGGCTCAAGGCGAAGGCGAGACTGTGGAGAGCCTACGGCTGCGAGCCGAGAATCTTCGGGAGATCGAGGCCCGGATGCATGCGGCGCTGTCCAGGTCGCAGCAGCTCCGGAGGTCGTTGCTCGAAAATCGCACGATGCTGGCCGCGATCGAGATCGAGATGCAGCGGCTCACCGCCGTGGTCGGTTCAGCCGAGGCGCCGCTCAACGGCACCTGGCGGCTGGTGATGGAGCCGGGACAGGACGGTTTTGCCTACCTGCAGCAGCAGGGGACCCTGGTTGCAGGGACCTACGCGATTTCGGGCGGATTCACCGGGTCCTTCCGCGGCACCTTCGTCGCGGGCAAGGTACGCCTGGAGCGTATCGACTCGCAGATCGGGTTTGCCGCGATCTTTTACGGCCGTCTCGTTGGCCGGGGCGACAACCTCAGGCTGCAGGGAACCTGGGAGGCGACCCAACTCGTCAGCGGCCTGCCGTCGCACGGAAACTGGACGGCGAGAAAGGTCAGCGAGGATCAAGAGTAGTTCGTGGTATCGTTCCCGTTCCCGGCTCGAGTTTCTCGGGCCGATGATGGAGGATGTTCAGCATGTATCGCAATCCCTGGTTCACTCTGGTACTCGGTCTGATGGTGGGACTCGTCATCGGTTATGTTGTTGCCGAACAGCAGCCGGTGCCTCCCGGTAAGGCTCTCCGGCTCGGTGCGGGGGCGTCAGCCGGTCAGACCGACGCCCTGCCCGAGGGGCACCCGCCGGTCGATGGTCCTTCCGGCGCCGACGCGCAGCGTCTGCGACAGCAGGTCTCCGAAATTCAGGGTCTTCTCGACGGCAACCCGGAGGATGCCGGGCTGATGGCGGCCATGGGCAACGTCTATTTCGACGCCGGCCGGTGGGAGGAAGCCCGTGGGTGGTATGAGAAGAGCCTGGCGCTCTCTCCAGGCGATCCTGACATCATGACGGACCTCGCGGTGGTGTTCCGGAACCTCGGCCGGCCGCAGGAAAGTGTGGAGCTCCTCGACCAGGTCATTACCACGAACCCGGACCACTGGCAGGCCTGGTTCAACAAGGTCGTCGTGCTCAACTTCGATCTTCATGAGCACGATGCGGCGGCCGACGCGCTCGAATCGCTCAAGGAGCTGCGGCTGACGAATCCAGACATTCCTGATCTGTCCGGCCTTGAAAAGGACGTTCTCGGCGGCTGACCGCGCTTCGGATTTCGAATTTCGAATTTCGAATTTCGAATTTTCCATCCGGCCCCCGAAAGATCTTCCATTCTGAAATGGGTGGGCGGAATTTCTGATTCCTCATTCGATCCGTGCGGGTCTCCGTCTCCGTGACCGCGTTCGGTATCTCCATCGGTATCGCTATCGCAATCGCTATCGAATCCTCGAATCGGTGGCGTTCCCATCGATAGCGATAGCGATCCCGATAGCGATAGCGATTTCTGCCCGCCCTCGTGACGCCTTGGCGTCCTTGGTGCCTTGGTGGTGAATCGGGTGGGTGGTCGGAAAATTCGAAATTCGAAATTCGAAATTCAAAATGGGTGGGTGCGTCACGGCGGCCGCAGGCCGCCAGCAAATTCGAAATTCGAAATTCGAAATTCGAAATCCTGTAGTGGCGTATACTCGACCCCTCCCACCGAGCTTGTTGGTGGTCAGGCTTTCATGCAGCGTATTCTTCTCATCGTCATCGTGCTCCTTGCCGCGTGGCGCATCCTTGCCGCGATCGGCCGGAGTTTGTCCGAAAAATCGCCGGGCGCCGACAGCTTCAGCCGTTTCTCGCCCGAAGCGCGCCGGCGGCGAAAACAATGGTCAGGCGACGGGCAGGAACCCGCTGAGGAGCTGGTGGAGTGCGCGTCATGCGGGACCTTCGTCCCTGCCGGGCGGGCTCTTTCGAGCGGTTCGAACAGGGTCTTCTGCAGCGAGTTCTGCCGCCAGCGGGAAGCGACGACATCGGAAAATGGGCGGGGATGAGGCCCGTCATCGGCTGGTGGCCGCAGGTGAACGCCTGGCCGCCGCTGGATTGGTGCACTCCAGCGAGGGAAACCTCTCGCTCCGGCTCGACGCCTCGACGTGCCTGGTGACGCCAACCGGTTCGAATCTCGGTCGCCTCGACCCCGAGGAGCTGGTCGAGGCTGCCGTCGATGCTTCCGAGATTCCCGCAGGGGCGACATCCGAGTTGCACCTCCACCTCGAGCTCTACCGCAGGCGGCCCGATGTGCGGGCTGTGCTCCACGCCCACCCGCCGCGGCTGCTACGGCTGGACGCTGCCGGCGGTCTTCCTCGACGCCGGATCATCGAGGATCGCGGACGCATGCTTGGCAGAATTGTCTCCGCAGCCTACTTCGAGGAGGGAAGCCTGGCCCTGGCCGGCGCCGCAGCCGATGCGCTCACGAGGGCGAACGCCTGTGTTCTCTGCGGCCACGGGGCGGTCACGGTCGGGTCATCCCTGATGCAGGCGTACGTGCGCATGCTCGATCTCGAGCGCGCCGCCTCCCTGACCCCGGTGAGGATCTGAGGCGTGGGTCAGTCGACGCTTTTCCCGGACGACCCTTCGGTCGGACCGCTCGCCGAACGCATGCGGCCGCGGAGCCTCGACAAGGTGGTCGGGCAGCCGGCGCTGGTCGGCGAGGGCGGTGTGATCCGCTCACTGCTGGCCGACGGGGAGCTGCCGTCGATGGTCTTCTGGGGTCCGCCGGGAACCGGCAAGACAACCATCGCCCGCCTGCTCGCCGATGCCGCCGGTGCGGAGATGGTGACGTTTTCGGCGGTGCTCTCCGGGGTCAAGGAGGCGCGGGCCGTGATGGCCGAGGCGCGCAGCATGCGACGCGCCGAGGGCCGCCGGACGGTTCTCTTCGTCGACGAGATCCACCGCTTCAACAAGGCTCAACAGGACGCCTTCCTGCCGTACGTGGAGGCGGGGGACATCGTCCTGATCGGCGCCACCACCGAAAACCCCTCCTTCGAGCTCAACCGCGCGCTGCTGTCCAGGCTCAAGGTCTACATCCTCGATCCCCTGGCCCCCGAGCAGATCGTCGGCATTCTCCGCAGCGCCCTCGATGACAGCGAACGCGGCCTCGGCGAGGTGGCGCCGAAGGTCGAGCTCGAGGCCCTCGAGCTGATCGCCGCCATCGTGGCCGGCGACGCGCGGCAGGGGCTCAACCACCTCGAGCTGGCGGTCGCCGTGGCTCGTTCCGAAGGTGCCGAAACGATCGACACAGAGCTTGTGAAACGGGTGGCGCAGAACGTGGTCGCGGTCTACGACAAGGGCGGCGAGGAGCACTACAATCTTATCTCGGCGCTGCACAAGGCGGTCCGCAACTCCGACGTCGACGCGGCGCTCTACTGGCTCGGACGGATGATCGAGGGGGGTGCGGATCTTCGCTTCGTGGTCCGGCGGATGCTTCGCATGGCCTCGGAGGACATCGGCATGGCCGACCCTCGGGCCCTCGAGCAGGTGGTGGCGGCGGCGCGCGCGGTCGAGCACGTGGGAATGCCGGAGTGCGAGCTTGCCCTCGCGCAGGCAGCGGTCTACCTCGCCCTTGCTGCCAAGTCCAACGCTCTATACACGGCCTACGGCAAGGTCAAAACCGAGGTCGGGCAGCGTCCGGGTCTGGCCGTGCCGATGGCGATCCGCAACGCGCCGACCGAGCTCATGAAGGGCGTGGGCTATGGCGAGGGTTACCGCTACGCGCACGACGAGGAAGGCGCAGTCGCCGATCTCGAATGTCTGCCCGAAGAGCTGGCCGATGTCCGCTTCTATCAGCCCACCGATTACGGATGGGAAAAACGGATCCGCGAGCGAATGGCTGAGATTCAGGAGCTCCGCGCCAAGCGGTCGAAAAAGTCCTGACCCGTCTCCGTGCCCGCCCGCCGTCCGCGGTCTTTGACGGCGGCTCTGCCCGTTTGGGTGCCCGCGTCCGTGCTTGTGCTCCGGGGAGGCGTTGCCGCGAGAGGATGCCAGGCACGCCGACATGACGTTGAGGACAACGTCAAGTCGGGATGCCAGGCACCTCCAATGAACGTGCCGGGGATGCCAGGCACCTCCGGTGAACGCGTCCTCGTGACGAGGCCCTCCGCGACAGCGCCACGCCGACCGGGGGTTCCCGGCGGCGAATGCAAGCTGGGGGGCGGCAAATTCGAAATTCGAAATTCGAAATCCTTTGTGGTGGATGGGCGCCATTCCGAATTCCGAATTCCGAATTCAAACCGGCTCGGGGCCTATGCTACGGTTCAGGTGTGAAGAACGTTCTTCGTGTGACCGTCGTGCTGATCCTTCTGCTCGGGCTCTCTGCGTGCGGTTACCACCTGGTGGGCACGACGTCGTTTCTCCCCGAAGAAATCGAAACCCTGCACGTGGAGAATTTCCGGAACCAGACCAGGTGGGTTGACATGGACCAGCGGCTGATGGAGGCGATGACCCTGGAGTGGGTGCGCCGTGGCCGTCTGCGGTTAGTGGACTCCGCCGATCAGGCCGACGTGGTTCTGTCGGGTGTGATCCAGCGGCTCGCGGTCATCCCGGTCTCCTACGATGAACAGGGGCGCGCCAACGAATACCAGATGAGTCTGCAAGCGATGGTGCAGCTCAAGGACGTGCGTGGCGACGAGCTGGAGATCCTGTGGGAGGACAAGGCATTTTCCCGTCGTACGTCCTACGGCGTCGACCCGAGGGCGGTGGA
>PVMK01127031.1_pt1 | contig 14427 bp, 20 predicted proteins | sample 1853481 | NCBI WGS metagenome assembly PVMK01 (sample SAMN08533507, study PRJNA380276) | Marine sediment metagenome, whole genome shotgun sequencing project. | reverse complement strand
TATTGGTCTATTGCTTCAGGGCTTTGAGTATCTCTTTGGCACGGTGGGCCATATGTAATCCATCCGTGCCGATGGCCAGCAGGGTAAAATCCTGCCTGATGAAAGGCTTAACCGCTTCAGCTGTTGCACCAAATAGTCCCAGGCGAACCCCTGCTTTTCTGCAGCTGTTTGCGATGGTTGTGATGGCCTGCTCAACCTCGGGATCGGTCAACTGCCCCAACTTGCCCATACTGGCAGATAAATCGTAGGGACCGATAAAAATAGCGTCAATCCCCGGGACCTTCACAATCTCGGAAATATTTTTTAAGGCCATGGTGGTTTCAGCCTGCAAAATAACTGCAATCTCATCATTGGCCCGCTCCATGTACTCGTTAAACCGCAGGCCGTATTTATGAGCCCGGCTGATGCCGACGCCGCGGTTGCCCTGGGGTGGGTATTTACACATTCGAACGACAGCCTCAGCTTCTTCAGCTGAATTCACCTGGGGCGCAATAATCCCGTCCGCACCGATATCCAGTGCTTTTTTGATCCAGACTTCATCATTGGCCGGGACGCGGATAACACAGGGACAGCTATGGCCGGCAGCCTGCAAAATTGTCTGTGCGCCGTGAGCATTGAAAGGGCTGTGCTCCGTATCGATGAAGAGCCAGTCAAATCCGACTTCAGCCATAATTTCGGCAACCTCGGCATAGGGAAGTGTTATCATGGTTCCAACCAGCACATCACCTCTATTCAGTCTTTTCCGGAAATTTGAATTCACTTCGGTCTCCCATCTGTCTTTAAATGCAACTTTGAGACAGCTTCTAATAATTATATTATATATCGGCCCTCAGCTGTGAATAGGTTTTAAAACCATGTTTGATTTTTATCCTTCACAATCTCCAGAGCCTTAATTTTGATGGTTAGCGGTATTTCGGGTTCGATGTAGAAAACATATTCATCAAATATGCCGCCGAGCAAAATATCAATCTGGCGGGTGCGCTCAATGAATATCCCGCGTTTATCGAAAATGATATCTCCATCATCGTCTTTGATAAGGGTCATCGCAAACAATTCCCGCTTTCCCTTGCGAACCGAGAACCGGTCGCCAACTTCAAAAGGAGAGTTAGGCAGCTGATCGATATGTATCAATATGCCTTTTCGATCGGGATCATAGAAGGCGATTTGATGGGGGCTGATACCGGATATTGATGTCATAGGAATACCTCGCCTTTCTCAAAGAAACGCTTACGCAGAGCGGTTTTGAGCAGCAAATGCCGGAACTAAAAATGACGAATTGCGAATGACGTTTTGGAATGACGAATGTAGATTGACGAATGATGAATTATGGAAGTCGCTTCGCTCCATCATTTTTTTGTTTATAAAATTGATAGAATACCTTAATTCGACATGCCGCATTCGGCATTCGACATTCAAATGGTTCCTTAATTCGTCATTCGTCAATGATCATTCGACATTCCCCTAGTATCCTACCGCCTGTCCATCTTTTCTGGGATCCGATGCGGCACAATACCCGCCTGGCAGGCAGTGGATTGCCTGGGCACCGCCGAAATGAAAGATCGTTGCATCTTCGATGATCGCATGACCGCGTTTTTTAAGATCGCTAATGACAAGCTCTGAGAAACCGGGCTCCACAGCGACACTAAAATCTTCATCGATCCGCCAGCGGGGCGCATCGCAGGCGGACTGGGGGTTTTGATTATAGCCAAAGATCCGAACCATCATCTGCACGTGGCCCTGGGGCTGCATGCTGCCGCCCATGACTCCGAAACTCATCAAGGCCCGGTTATCCCGGGTGACAAATCCCGGAATAATGGTCTGAAAAGGGCGCTTGGCGCCGGCAACACAGTTGGGGTGGTCTTTATCCAACACAAAGCCGTAGCCCCGGTTTTGCATGGCGATGCCGGTATTCGGAATCACAATGCCCGATCCAAAGCCCAGGAAGTTGGACTGGATGAAGGAGATCATCATACCGCTCTCATCTGCGGCCGTCAGGTAGACGGTTCCGTGATCGGTGGGCATTATTGATTCAGGGTGAGAAGCCTGTGTCATGGATATTTCCTCGGCCCTGCGCGTCAAAAATGCGGTGGTTAAAAATTCTTCAGGATTAACTGCCATGCTACGAACATCGGCAATGTGCCGATAGGCTTCGACCAACGCAATTTTCATGGCCTCAATCTGAAGGTGAATGCTGTCGGTTGAATCAGCCGGATATTGCCCAAGGTCAAACTGATTCAGGATCCCCAGAGCAATCAGGGCGGCCAAGCCCTGTCCGTTGGGTGGTATTTCGTGCATATCCACATTTCGGTACTTGACTGAAATGGGCGTCACCCATTCGGATCTGTGATCTGCCAGATCCTTAAGGATCATGAGGCCGCCGTTTGATTGGGCGCAATCAACAATCTGTTCCGCCAGCTCCCCTCGATAAAAGGCATTTCCCTTGCTTTCGGCAATCATTCTGAGTGTTCGTGCCTGATTCCTGCAGATAAATAGGTCACCGGCACGGGGGGCTCTTCCGCCGGGTAAAAAGGTCCGGCCGAAATCCGGAAATTCCCGGTACAATTCGGCAGCGAGCGCCCAGCGATCCGCTGTTATGGGAGAAACCATAAAGCCATTTTGCGCATATTCAATCGCCGGCGTGAAAAGGCTAGTAAAGGGCAATTTGCCGAAACGTTGAGACAGTTTAACCCACGCATCCACGGCACCGGGAACAGTTACCGCATCCCAGCCAAACTTCGGCATTTGATCGAACCCTGCAAATCGTCCATAGGACCAGGCCTTCGGTGATCGTCCGGATCCATTCAGCCCGTGAAGCTTTTGATCGCTCCAGACCAGGGCAAAGGCATCACCGCCGATGCCGTTGCTGGTCGGCTCGACCACCGTAAGCGAAACGGCGGTGGCAATGGCGGCATCAACAGCGTTTCCGCCCTGAAGCAGCATCCGCAAACCAGCCTGGGCAGCCAGCGGCTGAGAGGTGGCGACCACATTCCGTGCCAGAACAGGCATTCTTTGAGAAGGGTAGGGATAATCCCCAAAAGAAATCATTGATCAGTCCTTTCAATAATATACACACCTTGTGCGATGCCGCGGTGTTGCCTTATAGGCAGGCTGCTGACCTTTATTCCAGAGGAAGTTATCAAGCGTCGGCGACGTGATATCATGGCCCGCTGTTAGCATTTCCTTTTTTATGAACTCCACCGCGTGGACGGCACAGGCCCTGATTTCCACTTCTTCGGGTGAGCCGGCCGGGATGAGGTTGCCATTATCGATTCTGGCAATCAATGTTTCTTCATATATCAAAATCCCATCGATTCGCAACACATGCGGAACGAGGTTGTCGGCAAAAATGGTCATCTGGTCCAAATCGACGAAGTGTCCCCAGCCGCGCCCTTTGAATGCCAGCGACAGATCAGCCGCACTGATCTGGGCCCGTTTATAAAAATGGACTTTGTGCCCATCGTAACGCGCAACATCATTAAAGGATGGCATTTTTTTCATCAATTGCACCAGGCGTGCTGCAGATGATCGGGCAGATTCCACCAGGTCGGTGAACTTTCCGTTGAACCGATCCATTAGATACCGTCCCAGGTCGTTGAGGGCAGTGGTAAAGTGCTGCATTAACTCCTGTATAATATGGTTTTTGGGATCCTGGTCGAAAATTCGGGTACATTCATATACGGAGAGTTCAGCTAACCGTTCCGCTGATAAAGGGCCCGTTTTTTGGTAAGCATTCTTCAATGAAGAGGCCATCGTAAAATAGCCCGACATTCCGGGTCGCTTGCGCAGATGGGGAAAATAGCCGGATCCGAAATTGATGGCATTCAGGGTGATCAAGAAGTTGACGGTATCTTCTTGATTGCCGAGGTAATGACAGTCGGGATCAAGTTGGGGTGTAATTACTTTACCCACCGGCAGCGAAGCGGCATAGGCGGGAATATGGTTGTAATTTATCCTAACCCTGGTAGCCTGATCTGCGACCATACGGCAGCTGCTGCGTATGCGGTCAAATATATTCATCCGTATCCCGGCGTGCGAAACACGTCAGATCCGCCACCTGTTCTCCTTCTGCATCTATGATGCGGATATGTTGATCCCGCTGCACGGTAAACGCCGTGCCGGTTTGAGGCTCCAGGTGATACTGTGCAATCGGCGTTGTCGCTTTTTTTCTATCCATGAATTTCACTTCTTAAGGGATAGCCGGATTGAATGCCGATTAGAGTGCCTAACAAATGCATGCAGACCTCCCGGCTTTTGCCATCTGTGTCGAGCCCCGGGATTCCAGGTTGACACCGAGACCGCAGCAAGTTTGCCGCATTGGCGCTAATGCTCAAAGACGAGATTCAGATCCGCAGCTGAAGGACCTCCCGCGGCGACATAGTTCATTGCCGGGGCTTCGTCCGGATCCACTACGTCGGTATCTACATGAACGTACAGGGGACCGTCCGGCAAGGGGTGATTGATCAGATCCCGGACATTCTGCAGATGGGTGACTCCGGAAGCACCCAAGAGTTCTTTTTCGCCGGGGTCCAGATCACGGGCATCTGTTAAAACCACCCGGGCGTCGGGAATCGGTTTTAGACCGAGGGCCTTCAGCATGGTCTGATCTCCCCTGCCTGTCAGCATGGCCAAGGGCATCCCTCCTAAAAATCCGATGGGGGTGGTCTCGCGGGTATTAAAATCACCATGGGCATCAAACCAGATAAGAACCGGGTTGAGGCCGGCGCGCTGGACTCCTGCTGCCATGCTGATCGCCGAACAGCAATCCCCGGCGATGCTGACGGGACGGCTACCGCTGCGAATGGACTGCTCTGTGAAATCCGCCAGCGGCCGGTGGACAGCCGCCATAGCATCCATTTTTTTGCCAGCGGGCAAATCAATCTTATTCAACTGCCAGTTCGGTCTTGCAAGAGATTCAAGATCAGGCAGCGGTTCATCAATGAAGTAGGGACTGAAAATAATCTGGTTTTGCATTCTATTGTCCATTCACAGGCGCCGTTTTTGAAGGTCTTTAAATAGCGGCCACAAATAAATCAATCCGGCGATCGGACCGGGGACCAGGAAAAGAAAAACAATTTGGATGTTTAACCATCCTACCAGAAAATTGGTAAACTGGATACTGATGATGGTGATGAAAAATCCAATGCTGGTGACGATGGTTAATGCCGATCCGACCAAATCACGGGGGGCGGTTTGAGCGGTCAAGGCGGAGAATTGCGGTGAATCCCCCACCACCACGATACCCCAGAAAATCAGAAAGCCCAGAAACACGGCAGGCGGCGCATGAAACATTAGCGGCGTAAGCAGGCAGCAAATTCCCGATGACAGCAGTTGGAAAAAAGCAACTGCGGAGCTCCCGACCTTTTTGGACATAAGGCCGCCGGCGATGCAACCCAGGCATCCCGCGGCGATAGCACTGAATGACCACCAGGAGATATTAAGCGGCTGGCGGGACATTTCAGCATATTTGTCCAGTAATAACGGTATAAATGCCCATACCGTGTACAGTTCCCACATGTGGCCGAAATAGCCAAACGAAGCGGATCTTAGATCCTTTGATCGAAAAATAATGGCAAAGGCTTTACTGTTGAACTTTGTACCCCTGACCAGGTAGGGGCCGTCAGGAACCAGAAGCAACATCAGAAATCCACCGGCGGCCGAAATCACAGAAATTGATAAAATCACGGTTTCCCAGGGCAAGCTCCGGTTCAGGCTTTTAATCAAATGAGGAAAAGCCGTGCCCACAACGAGCGCTCCCACGAGCCAGCCCAGTGCCAGCCCCAGTCCCCGCCGATACCAGCCGGCGGCAATTTTCATTCCGACCGGGTAAACCCCTGCCAGAAAAAAACCCGTCATGAAACGAAATATCAGCAGTGACGGCAGACCGTCAGCCAGCAGGTAAAGGCCCAGATTGGCGAGCGCCCCCAGCAATGAGCACGCAAAGTAAACCATTCGGGGAGAATACCGGTCCGCTATGGTAAAAAAGGCAAAAAGAAGGGTTCCGACTATAAAACCGAACTGCACAGAAGAGGTCATGTGGCTCAAGGAGGCACCGCCAAGCCCCCATTGCCTTTGAAGATCACCCAGGACAGCGTTGCTCGCAAACCAGAGCGATGTCCCTGCAAACTGAGAAAAGATAATAACCGGTAAAATCCAACTATGTTTTTTTACCATTCTGGAAACACTTTCGCCGATGCACATGCCTAAGGGTCGGGATTTATTTCATCGAAACCGGCTCTGACGAAGGCTCTGGCGTTCGGAAATTCGGTTTCGGTTCTTCTGCGGAGACGATCAAGATGGGCCATAATACCAAGAATGCCATCTTCCTCGTCCGGAAAATATTTTATGAATTTGCCCCAGGCGCTGATAGATCGATCCATCCCGATCAGGGAAACTTTGGCGGAGCCCTCCGAATCTTTGGGATAGTCGTCCAAATCATCGTCCGTCGCTTCGTCACAGGCACTGTGAAGGGCCCGTCTGAGTTTGACATACATCTGGTGCTGGTACCAGCGTATGACCTCCACGGAATCGATCAAGGTTACCGTATCTTCATCCGGCACAGATTGGGCTGAATCAGTCGCCGCTGCCGCCTTTAATTCAATATGATCATCTTTAAAGATATAAACATTTGAATCAAACCATTCATCCACCCTGGTGATGTAGGATTCTGCCATATGGGAAATTATATGGACCACAGACGGGTCTTCAAAACGCCGTTTAAAATCATCTTCATCATCGAGTTCAATCGAATCCAGATCAATTCCTCTTTCCGCTGCCATCTCTTTTAGCATGCTCAGAGTTTCCTGGAACGTCTCGCTGAGTTTTTGCCAGAACACTTCATTGGTGATGTCGACATCTTCAAGATTGCCGAATTTTTCTTCGCTCATCTCGAAATTCAGGCAGTGAGAGGTAAACGTACACCGCTCACACCACCGATCACAGTAATTATAAACGCCGGGTATATGATTCGTTTTTTTACCATTTTTTTCGGATGTGTCATTTTTCATGGTTATGAAATTTCTCCTCATTTTTGAAGCAGCTACAGGTTCAGGTTGTTCAGGTAATATGTCGGCTGTAGAGAGTTATCGACATCATTTGGCTTGTATCAGTTCTTGAATATATTTTTGTTCAGTTGTGGTATCTTACGGTCGGGTCTGCTTCCTTATTAATCAGGATCAGATAATTTTGCATCAGATAGCGCTCATAGGATCCCAAGGTTTCCTATTTGCAATTTTGTAGAATCAGAATCCTCAGGCGGTTTCCTTCAATAATCTGTTCGCTAAAGTTCGGCAAAGGCTTCATGATATTTAGCAATCCCTGATTTGCCGGCCAAGATGCCGGGCTGTAATTCTATTATCATGAAGACTTCCGGCGGAACATCGTATTCCGAGGTGATGCTATACTTCCGGGACGGTACAAAGCCGAACCGGGGATAGTAGTCAGGATGTCCCAGCACGACCACCGCCGGATACCCTTTCCGGCGGCTTTCTTCCAGGCCATTTTCAACCAGTTTCGAACCAATTCCCTGCTTCTGATATTCGGGCAAAACGGCCATGGGCGCCAGTCCCAGCAAGGTAACCTCCGAACCTTCTGCTGTGAGCGTAACCGGGGAGAACAGAATATGGCCGATGATCCGGTTTTCTTTCTCGGCGACCATGGAAATGATATGGGCTTTTTTGTCACGCAGGGCATCCACCAGATCCGATTCTGCTCCGGTTTCAAAGGCCGCTTCATTCACCCTGTGTATTGCTGAGATATCCCCGGGTTTTTCGTATCTAATTTCCAAATGTGCTTCCCTTTTTGCTATAATGTTCGGCTCTAATCCAGACGCTGGATCTTGGGGTGCTTTTTTGTGGCCCGCTCATGGCAAAGATCAGCCATATAGGTCACCATCTCAGATTCGGTTATAAATGATGGAACAATCAGATCATCGGCAGAGCGCTTTTTCCCATCTCCGCTTAGATAATACAATTGCCAGCCTTCTTCTGATCTGACGGCCAGGACCTGGCGGCCGAACACATCGAGTTTAATGGAATTGTCCATTGTTTTTCAACATTTCAAAAGTGGTGCGGTATCAGATTTCGTAACCGCCCGAGATGTACTTCTCCAGTTCTTTAATGGTAAATTTTTGTTCTGAAATGATCTGTCTGACCACATCGCCGAGGGTTACCATTCCGATCAGCCGGTCATCTTTGTAGACGGGCATATGACGGATGTGTTTGGCGGTCATTAGAGCCATACTTTCCTGCAAAGTGTCGTCGGGACTGGCGTAGAACACCTCCGGGGTCATCAGTTCGCCGACCGTTGTTTCCTTTGAGGATTTTCCCCTTAAAATAACCTTGCGGGCGTAATCGCGCTCTGAGAAGATGCCGACCAGCTTTCCCTTGTCGATCACTAAAAGAGCACCCACATTTTTTTGGGCCATTGTCTGTAATGCTTTAAATGCAGTTTCCTGGGGTCCAATAGACCAGATATCTTTGCCTTTAGCCTCCAGTAAGTTAGCGATGTTATGCATAGAGCAAGTTCTCCTTTCTTCGCTTTGATTTTAGTATACAAAGTAATTTCGCATATCAGTAATATAGTGGCGTCGTATATTATTTCAACCATGCCCGCCCTAAGATATACGGATGTTAAGTTTTTTCAAACCTGGATAGCTAAAGGCGACGAGACTCTTTTGCTGGGGCTGGCAATAAACGCCTAAACTCAGCCGGCGCTATTTCGCATTTTCAACGACTTTCCACTGGCCCTTGTACAGGGTCAAGATCAGACCATCTTCCTGCCGGGTATCACTGATCAATTTTGGCGCAATAATTTCCAGGATGACCTTAGCAGTCTCAGTATCTATGCGGCTGCTGCCAATTACGTTGACAACGGTTTCTCGCATGGCTTTCAGATGCTCGGCCGGTGCATTTTCTCGATCTTTTTTAACCAGCAGAATAAAAAACTGTTTGGCAGGCAATCTCAAAATTGAATCCAGATTCTCGATATTCTTGAAGCGATTCTTAAATTCATCGGCCTTTCCCTGCTTCTTGGCAAACTTATAGGCCTGCACAATATCTGCTTTTCGTCGATCAAGCACTCTGGGATCCATCAAGGAAAAGGACATTTCCAGATCACCACGCAACAATGATGTCATGTATCTCCAGGCAATCTTTTCAGCATCTGCCAGATCAGCACTCTCCCCGAGTGCCTCCAGCGTGATGAAAATTAGAATTAATATAATTGGGATTGCCAGTAATTTAGCTCTCATAAATGCCTCCTTTGCTCCCATTCCTCCATGAGATCGATTCTCTCGCCGGTTGTCTTAATTTCAACGACCAGGGTCGAAAAGGTCCATTGACCGGCGGATTTTTCGGCCATCGCATAGATCGTTCCTTTGCCATGAGGCCCGGAGATGGGAATTGCAAGATCTGCCTGCCCTGACGAGTCGCTGATATTAATATTGCCGACCACAAACAACCCTTCCTCAATCGGGGTTCCCAGCGCCATTTCGACCGCCGGCTCGGCCCTTGCCATCGCCAGGGCATCTTTATAGACGTCGGATGATTTCATCATCCCAAAGACGATTGTCACAATCAACGCAACGAATCCGGTGAAAAGTGCAAGAAGCCCCAAACATCCAACGGGGACGAACCATTTCCAGTTTTTTTGCCACCAGGTGGTTGGCTCTTTAGGGGCTACGGCCTGGGGTAACGGTGGCGGTTTTTGCATTTCCATATTGTTGGTCTGCCATTCTGATTTGTGTATTCTGTTTCGGATGACTGACGGCTGCTTTCCTGTGGCTGTTTAGATAATAGTGCCATAAAAGCCGCGCAGCAACCGCCCGCCAGGGTTTCCACACCATACTGAGGTTTTCAAGCTCCTGCGGGGTCGGGCGCGCCGGCAGTCGTTTAAGCTTTTGGGCTGCGACGGCCAGTGCGAGATCCTCTTTGGGCCAGATATCCGGTCGACGGAGAACCGTCAGAAGATATATGTTTGCGGTCCAGGGACCGATCCCTTTAATTTTGATCAACTCCTCACGAACGGTTTTATCAGCCATGGTGTCAAGCCTCGACAGGTTGAGTTGCCCATCGACAATGGCTTTTGCCAGATTTCGAGCATAAGCGGCTTTTTGCCGGCTAAACCCGAAAGACTTAAGCCGGGCATCATTCAATTCGAGAAACCCATCCGGGGTGAGGGGCGAAATCGCCTCCCGCAGGCGGTCAAAAGATGCCCTGGCAGAAGCCAGGGATACCTGCTGCTCCAAAATAATGTGTATCAGACTGGCAAATCCCGGTTTGCGTGTCCAAAATATCGGCGGGTCGAGTATTGTCAGTATTTGTGCCAGATCCGGGTCGTTGTCACATAAATGTTGCAGTGCACGTGCAAACGTTTTTCTTGTCAACGGTGCCGGGTTAAACGCTGCCATTGCATCGTTTCCATAATGCAGCTACTTTTTTCAACTCAGCAGGATTGTTCCTAATGGTAGCGATATACCTGGGACATTGCCCACAGTCGTCGCCACAAAAACCAATTTCACTCATGATGTCCCTTGCAGAGCAATTTTTAGAGCCTTCCGAAGAAGGTGAAGTTTTTCGGCAGAGAGTTTGCCGACGTAGTTTGTCAACATAGACTTCGGCAGACTGATGAGTTCGTCACAGTGAATGCCGCTGTCATGCTTCAGACCTTCGTCGATTCCGACGGCAACTTGGGTTGAAAGGCCATCATAGGTAGTGTAAACAGGGGCACAAGTAACTGTCGAGAATCGGGACTCAATCAGAATCTGACGGCTGACAATGACGAACACACGTAACTTTTTGGGACCACGCGATGAAGGTCGCCGGACTCTATACAGATCGCCGCGTCTCACAGCGGAACCTGATAAGTGAGCACATCCTCTGCCTCAGCGTTGAGCGAATCCGCCTGGCGGTTAATGATCTCCAAATCACGCCGTTCAGTTTCTTTTCGTTCCAATTGGACAATGAATTTTCGTGCCGCGGTTTCTAAGAACGCAGATCGGCTTTTGTACTCCCCGATGTACAGATCAATAGCCTTTAGTACCTCGACAGATAGTGTGATAGATGTCTTGGCTTTCATACTACCAACATACTACTTTTAATAAATTATGGCAATCATTATAAAAACATAATGCGGATAACCAGCGGAGTAAATGATTTTCACGAATCACTGACGAATTATTTGGCGATAAGCAAACATCGCAATTAATGCCCAAACGATAGTTCGAAAACTCATAGCGGCGATGGTGCGGACTTCATACACTCCCCCCTTTAGTATGTGTATTCCCAATATCGCAAAAACAACAAGGGTTGCCACAACAATGAAAATGGACACCCACACCGCCCAGTGTTTTTGCATCCATAAGCCACCTCCCGCTATGAGATAAACAAATCCAGCCAAAAAATTAAACCAAACCACAAATGGTACATAGTTACCGGCTTCTTCCCGAAACGTACCATCAATAAATAAAACCGATCCACCTGACTTGATGGTAAGCAAGCCAAACACAACTGCGATACTGGTAATCATCCAAATCCCAATGGATCGATCTGATTCCATAGACATCATACGGTTTCCCTTTGTACTACGATTTGTTAGTCGGCTTTGATAGCACCAAAAGCTGCAAAACAAGAATTCTTGTGTAGAAGATCAGTATACCTGAATCCTACTTTCCGAAGCAAATCCAATTGATAGGTGACCGGCCTCGGTGAATCTTCCTTGTCGATGTATTCAAATACTTTCGTTCTGTAATCGGCTCCGCCCATAGAACAAAGATATGCTCCATACCGTTCCCACATAAGAGAATGAACGGCTTCTGATTCATGCGATACCAAATCCGTAATCCAGATGCTTCCTCCAGGGGCTGTCAACCTGTAAAGCCTGCTGAACGCTTTTTCCCAATCTTGATCATTCCGCAAATGATGCAAAACAGCGGCAGCCAAAATGACGTCATATCCTTGATCTGTTAAATCGATCTTACGGAAATCGCCTTGAATTGTATTGATTTTTCCTGAGTTTACAGATGAAATACGCTCACAAGCTTTTTTCAACATTGGTAAGCTCAAATCAACAAGGTCACAATCGAAGTGGGCGGTATGCTGTAAAAGTTTAAGAGTATTGTTTCCGGCTCCACAGCCGATGTCCAAAACTCGTTGGATGTTAGTGGTTGATTTGGTTGCCGCTCGTGCAATCAATTCCATCGCTAATGGAGCATCGATAGTCGCAGACTGCCCAGTTTCAAGATCTGAAAAACGTGCGACATCATTATCGAATCGGTTTTTTATCTCTTTCAACTATGATTTATGTTCAAGTGGTGTACTCATAATTCCTATCTATCTGGCTGACGCCGGGCATAAGTGGCGGGCGGATATATTCACTGAAGATGCAGAAAGCACCTCTGCGGATTCCAACCAAGATAGATATAAACCGCGGGATATAGACGTACACACCCTTTGGATTTCTCCTTCCTTCCGATCCACGGCGGAAACTTGGTCGAATGCCATTCTTTAGGATTCGACTTGTCAGATTGTGCTTTGCCCAATGAATTACAAGCATTGATTACTCAAATAGCGACTAACGTGGAAGTGAGCTGCAGCCCTAATGAGTGTCGAATCTGTACGGCCTTTACGGAAAACCGCTATCTACAGGCCGTCTGCTCCACGCATTTGATCGAGACTAAACTGTTACATCTTTCGGGGACTGATTAATTTGACAGTCGGAAAATATGTTCGGTATCTTGACTCATCGCGTGTGATTAGTTCCATTTCTAAGATAGCGGCATGTGCACCGATATAGAAATCGGGCAGTGGTGATCTTTTGGCGCCTCTATTTTTTCGATATTTCAAAAAAACTTTTCCAGCTAAAAACAATGCTTCTTTCGGAATATCAAGCATCTGAAAGCCGGCACGGTTCAAGACTGACTCCAACTCTTCTATTCTTTTAAAACCGATGGATATTTCAGAGTACACAATTGGATTGATATATAATTTTGTGAGCGCGCTAAATTTTTCCAATTTAGATTCTGACCATTCAGCCCAATTGGGATCATCAAGAAAAACGTCCAATATAATGTTCGAATCAACCAGGATGCCCCTCATTAATCTTTCCTCGTTAAGGCCATTATCTCATCGGTTGTCATTCTAACTGTTGCAGCGCCCCTCAATTTTCTGAATTTATAATTTCGGTTTCCCGGCTTTTCATTTTTAACAATATAGACGCGATCTTTTTCCTCAACAAACTCGATATCCGTGGCAGGAACAATTCCTAATTTTTGACGAATATGTTGGGGGATCGTTACTTGTCCCTTTATTGTAACACGCATAGTTCACCTCCAGTAGGTTGTAATACCTGTAATAGTATTACTTGATTGGAATGTTGTCAAGCTATAAGTAGGGGCAATCGAACGTGGAAGTGAGCTGCGGCCCAAATGAGTGTAAATCTTACACGGCCTTATGCCATGGGGCTATTTGCAGATACTGTCTCTGATGTTTTAATCGGAATAATTCGTCGCTCGATGTCAGTCCAGATTTTACGTTTCATCATTCGCAAATCATATTCAGTTTGCAAATTCAGCCAAAATTGAGCTTCGACACCAAAATATCGCTGCAGTCTCAAAGCGGTGTCGGCGGTAATAGCTCTTTTCCCGTTGACGATCTCACTAATTCTATTAGGAGGAACAGAAAGATCGCGGGAGAGCTTATTTATGCTGATGCCTAACTGGTCCATAAAATCTTCACGCAAGATTTCACCTGGAGTTATCGGATCAAGTAATTTATTTGTATTCATATTTTTACCTCAATGATAATCGACAATTTGAGCATTAAACGCATTACCATCATGCCACTCGAAACAAACACGCCATTGCTTGTTAATGCTGATCGCGTATTGTCCTTTTCGATCTCCCTTCAAAGAATGAAACTTGTTACCCGGATTGAGCATCAACGCTTCAAGGCTTGGAGCGGCTTGCAGAACCATAAGCCTTTTTCTTGCCTGCCGTTCAAAAGACTGGAAACGGCGGACGCGTTGGTCGTTGAACAGTTTTTCAGTATCTCGACAGGCAAATGATTTGATCATACGCGCATAGTATTACGTTAAGCGTAATATGTCAAGCGGATTTATTAAAAAAGGGGAGGCATAACGTGGAAGTGAGCTACGGCCCTGATGAGTGACGAGCCAGCACGGACTTTACGTTAAGCCGCGATCTACACGCCGTCAGCTCCACTGGTTGGTTCGCCTATATTATCTATCTTTTAAATAACTTTTTAGATCTCTGTAGTAATTTTCATGGGGGCCAATCATTATTAGCTCAAGATCTTCGCCGATAAACCGATAAGATAAAAGATATTGAAGGTTTTGAATCTTGAGCTTATGGACATATACTCCGCGGAGGTCACCCTTCTTCTGTGAGCCGATCGAAGGATCATCAACAATTTT
>PVMK01181362.1_pt1 | contig 14428 bp, 15 predicted proteins | sample 1853481 | NCBI WGS metagenome assembly PVMK01 (sample SAMN08533507, study PRJNA380276) | Marine sediment metagenome, whole genome shotgun sequencing project. | reverse complement strand
AAAGCTCTTCTTAAATGAAGAGCTTTTATGTGCGGGCGAAAGGACTCTAATCCATTAAGTCTGATTTTACCTTCGTATATATTTATAATATTGATTTTTCTTTCCTTCACCGATTTCAAATTGATTTTTCGGGATCCCTCTCTAAGAATATTCCTTGTGATGCCCTTGCTAATTTTGGGCGTTGTTATTGGCGCATTGCCAATGTTGGTCGATTCCTATAATGGAGTAGATAAATACGTGCCTATTGTTCTTATGGGAGCTACAATGCAAACAAATACAATGTTTGGTTTTATATACAGCATGGTTCTTATCAATGAAAAAGACATACATGTTGCCAAGGTATATGGCATTTTACCTATTTCCAAAACAGGTTTTGTCGCATCCCGATTGGTTATTCCCTTTGCAATTTCAACCTTAATAACATTTATCATGCTTGTTATACAGCCGTTTTATTCCTTTTCGTTTCTATCAATGGCACTACTTGCAACCCTCTGTGGACTATTGGCACCGTTGCTCACACTTCTTGTCAGTATTTATTCGAAAAATAAAATGGAAGGAATGACATGGTTCAAGTTTGCCAATTTATTAGTCTCTGTTCCTTGGCAGCTTTCTTTATTTCTAAGTACACTATTTTCTTTGGAGTTATTCCAACACATTGGGCATTTCAAACACTCGACAAAATGATCCTGGACGAAAACTATTTTTCACCTCTTTTCATTGGTTTAGGCTTTTTTTTAGTTCTACTTATTTTCATGATAAAACGTTTCGCCAGGGTACATTTTCTTTGATCAATTCATTGATTTTATGCAGTCTTGAATTTAATAATTTCAGAAACTCAAATTATGAGGATAACCTTACTCTTGCGTTTAACTATTGTGTATAGTGCATAACGTTTAGCTAAACTGCGTTTTCCTGCCCGTCCCTGCCTTGCCGGCAGGCAGGCAGGAATTCAGTTTAGGTTTTGTTGTAGCCTGTTTTAATTATTTTTTCATTTCTAAATCAAGATAAAGCTGTTCAACCTTATCTCTAGCCCATTGTGTTTTTCTTAAAAACTTAAGGCTAGACTTAATCGAAGGGTCATTTTTAAAACAATTGATGTTAATTTTTATTGCTAATCTTTCCCAACCATACTGTTCCACTAACAACTCAAGTATAGTTATCAATTTCACCCCGTGCATCGGGTTATTGGGTTGTTCTTTATGGTGACTATTTTCTTTATCCATTAATTTTATTCAGCCTTATCCGAAAGTCCATCAAATTGTGCTTTCATTGTGGGATTTCCGTGGGTTAATTTTTTAATAGTCAAATCATCTGCTTTATTATTAGCCAATCGTAAATTGTTTTCCGAAGACAACAATGCATCTTTTGTTTTTTGTAGATGAATAATTGTTTTGTCTATTTCATCAATAGCAGTTTTAAATTTACGACTAGCTAAATCATAATTTCTTGCAAAACCCTCTTTAAACGTGTTTATTTTTTCTTCAAAATTGGTAATGTCCACGTTTTGATTTCTAATCAAATTTAGTTCTGCTTTGTATTGCATTGAATTCATTGCTGCATTTCGAAGAAGTGTGATAATGGGAATGAAAAATTGAGGGCGCACCACGTACATTTTTTTAAATTTATATGATACATCAACTATTCCTGTTTTATAGAGTTCATTTTCTGATTCAAGTAAAGAAACAAGAACCGCATATTCACATTTCTTTTCTATTCGGTCTTTATCGAGTTTTGCAAAAAAATCATCATTCCTCTTTTTTGTGGCAGTTTCGTCATTCTCATTTTTCATTTCGAACATAATTGAAATGATTTCATTACCTGCTTTATCAGTTTCTCTATAAATAAAATCACCTTTGTTTCCACCTCTTGAATCGTTATCTTTTTCAAAATAGGCATTTTGAAAACCTGTTGCTCGAAGTTTGTTGAACTCTGCTTCACAATGTTGTTCCAATGTTTCGCCAACCATTTTTGTTGAAAGTTTACGCTTAAAGTCTTTTAAACGAGCAATCTCATCATCTTTCATTTTAATGGTTTCTTCCTTTACATTGAGCTTATCGGTAAATTTTTCATTTATAGATTTTTCAAGTAACTGTTTTTCGGTTTCTTTAATTTTTAAATCGTTAGCAAAATTATCACGTTCTTTTTCAATTCCCTTAATCGCTTCTGATACTTCTAATTTTTTGACTATTTCTGCATTCTGGATTTTGGATTTCATTTCAGAGATTTCCGCTTCCTTCTTTGCTAATTTTTCGGCTAGTTCACTATCACTTTTAGCTTTTAATACAGTTAGCTCATTATCTTTTTTTGCCAGTTGTTCTTGTAATGAATTTCTTATGTTAGCTTCTGCCAGCTTAATAGCATTTTCTTTTTCGTTTTCAGCAAGCGCTAGTCGTTTTTCTAACTCTTCTTCAAATTGATGGTCACGAACTTGCTTAAGAATATCAGCAAAACCAGCCTCATCGACTTTAAAAACCTTTTTACAATGTGGACAAATAATTTCGTTCATAGTAATTTATTTTTAGATATTGCTCACAAATACTTATAAATTGATTTGCAGTCATTTATAATAATTAATATCTGCTTTACTTCAATAAATTTAGAATATTATTAGTTAGTACATAGTGACTTATATCATCATCTAAAAAAATACGCAATCATCAAAGCAATTACTGTGTCTTTTAATGTTTGTCGTAATCTTTTTTAGTTATACTTAAACTTTCGAGGTGTACGGTTTCATAAATGTTGTCGTTTTTAAAGTAGAACCCTTAAACTCCATATTGTATGGTGTCAACAAAAAGTGATGCAAAAGGAATGGGGCATTTGTGGACTATTTTAAAATCCTATCTTAGACTTGAATTAAGTATGCTAGCCACCTTTTAAAATTGAGATCTCAGAACTGTTGCAAAAAATAAAAGTTCCTTTTTAAGGAACTTTTAGACGATTATATATCTTTTTTAAAGGCTTGTTCAACGACTACCGTTGTTGTGCTCTCGTGATTTGAATATTTAAACATTGATTATTACATTCCCTGTTTTCTCTGCTGTAATTACATATTCGTAAGCTTTGGATATATCTTCTAAAGAATATTCTCGGTCTATCACGGGCTTGAACTTTCCTTTCTCCAAAAGATTACTAATATAAGGTATCGTTTTCTGCTTACTATAGGGCATAGGAAAGATTACTTTTTTACTTAACCTTGAAGTCAATAAGGGATAAAAAATGTTTTGTGAATAAGGTCCTAACTCTGAGGATATATAAATTCCTTTTTCTTTTAATAACGGCTTACACTTGGTAAATGTACTTTTGCCTACTGCATCAAATATAAAGTCATATTTATCATTGTCATCTGTAAAGTCTTCTTTGGTATAATCGTAAATTTTGTCAGCACCCAAAGATTGTATTAGCTTGATGTTTTTAGTATTACAGGTTGCTGTTATTTTGACATCATATTGCCTTACAAATTGTAGGAGAGCGGAACCAATCCCACCAGTTGCGCCATTTATTAGAATTTTTTGCCCAGATTGAATATTTACTTTATGAATAAAAGCATAAGCATAATTAGCCCCTTCCAAACTTGCAGCTGCTTCTTTATAATCTAGCTTTGCTGGAATAAGAAATAAATCTTCTACTGTTGTTGTTATATATTCAGCTTGCGATTCACAACCTATGTCAATAAAACCAAATACTTTATCACCAATATTAAATGACTTGATGTTTTTTCCAATTGTTATTACTTCGCCTGCAAAATCTGTCCCTAATATTATTTTTCTTGGTTTAAATAATCCTAAGACAAATCTCATGATAAAAGGTTTGGCGGTAAGGTTTGCACAATCTGTTCTGTTGACCGTAGTAGCATGAACCTTAATTAATACCTCATTGTCTTTTGGAATTGGTTTTTCAATATTCTCAATTTTTATCTGGTCTGGTGAACCATATCTTCTACGTATTGAGGCTTTCATTTTTTGCATATTTATTTTTCATTCTTAATGAAGTATAATGGTTAGTATAGGAATAGTAGCAGTTTGCGGGCTTCATTCCTGTCAAGTTACAAGGAAGTTGAAGCAAGCTACAACCCTTGAATTTACTACTAGTTCGGCTATTACTTTTATACATTATTGTGTTTAGTACCTTCTTAATAATTTCTTCACATATTCTTTAGTTGTATTCCAAACTCTGTTACTCTGTCCCAATTGGTATATTCAATTTCTGTACTAGTGTTAGTTGGTCCCTTGGTCATCCACATAATAAATTGAATCATGATTCTATCAAAAAACGGATATTTTTTATAGTCTAGTTTTCCTGCAAATACTTCAACAATAGTAGGTGTCCAATCAATGGTTTTAAAAAATTTTATAACATACGGGTTTGAGTCAGGTGTGTTTTTTTCGGATTTTCTTGCAACCAGATTTACAGAAAAGAAAGCAGTTTTTATGGAATCAAGTTGGTTTTTGTTGGTATTTATAAAATCAATTATTTTTTTATTATGAACTCCGTATCTAATACTTGCGCCTATAATAAGCCTATTATAATTGGTTACATCTTCATTAAAATCATTAATAGAGAAAAGTTCAACGTTTTGGTTATTTTGTTGGAATACATCTCTAAGTTTATTACAAATTTTTAAAGTTTGTCCATCTACTGAAGAATATATTATTACAGTTTTAACTTTCATCTAGTTATTATATAATAAGGATTAAATATCAATATTTAGGTTTTATTAAACACAATGGTCCGCTAAACGGAGTTTCGTTCAAGATTTTAAATTTTCAAGTTTACTTGTTAAATTTAAAATATTATCAGAACGTGACCAAAATTACATTTAGCTATTTGTTAGCATCTGTTCAAGTCATAGATGTTACTGAAATTTAATCTGCTTATTTAATTTTGTGTTGTCGCTATATATTTAGGACTTTTGGCTCATAGTATTTCCGAACCTTAACAATTGTTTTTGGAGATACAGATAATCGTCCACATATATCTCTTACAGATTTTCCCTTATTCAGTAGGGATAATATTTGTTGGGATTTTGGTTTATTCAAAAATGTCAGGATATTTTCATTGGTTCCTTCTTTCTACCAAGTTTTCCACCATTCAAAACATACATTTTTCGTCCCATTTCTGTAATTTCTAAGAGTCGAATTCTCTCAAGCTCATATAAAGAACTCATAACACTTGTGATTAAATTCCAAATGGGATTTTTCTTTCCATTTATCATAGATTGTAGGTTTCCCATACCTCTAACAACAATATTTATTTTATTTTGTTCTAACCAATTCAGAGTTGTTAAAACATCTATAGTATTTCTTCCCAAGCGAGAAAGTTCTTCCACCACCAACTCACGCACTTTACCCTCTCCAACAAGATTTACAAGGGCTTTGCCGTTTGTTCTTTCTTTAAACGGAATTTTACCACTAACTCCAAAATCATTGAGTGTATAATCGTAATTTTCTTTATCAAGTTTGAATCGTTCTCCATGCTGGTTTAAGGTGCTAGTTCTATTATATTTTATTCTCATTTGGTGTTTCCCTTTATTATTCAGATTTAATATACTAAATTATATTGAATAAATCTAATTAATAGCCTGGATTACAGAAAGTTAGTATTGTCTTTTAATTTAAGAATTAAAGGGAAAAGGACTTTATTGTTTTATTTACCTCCAACTTTATTTGATGTGGATGAACTAGCAGAACGTATAGCTGAAGCAAATCTATCATTACCTAACCCAGTTGTATCAGTGGAAGAGATAAATTCAGTCAATAATGCGGTTAACGTTATTGAAAATGAATCATCATTTTAATATTTAGAATAAATATATATTATATGACCCTTATCAAATTGATAGGGTTTTTTTGTACCTTTAATTATGATAAAATATTATTAATATGCCAAGTTTAGAACAAATAAAACATGAAACAAAAATCTTTGATGATTTTAGATTAAAAGGTGAAAAAGTAATTAAAAAATTATATGATAAATATAATGAATTCGGTCTTGAACCAAAACCCATTAGTAATAACTCCTTTACTTTTTATTTTTGGGGATTAAAATTTAAACTTAAATTGGAAATAGAATTTGATACGGTTGGAAGACGCTTTAATTATGGTGAAATAAATACATACCAAATAATTAAAAAAGGTGATAATAAATTATTATTGTCAATGAGTTATGATAAATTAGGAAATGTAACTGATAATATCATGAACCATCATTCAACATTGGAAAATGATGATTTCCCAGAATATTATTTTGTTGATTTTTACAATAAGTTAATGGATTATATAAATCAAGAAGAAAATAATATAAAATTTCAATTAATATAAAAACTTCAATATTTAAGCTGAAGGCTCTATAAACATTCGTTTTGATTTCATTGTCACATAAGTATTAACTTCAACTGTAGTTAATACTAAAGTGATAATATAGATAATGAATTCTTACAACTAATGAAAGGGTCCTTAGCTCGAATCCCTCGTTGCCCACATAATTTACAATCCTAACTATTTTAGTTGAGATTTTTTGTTTAAAATGAATAGAATTTCATAAGCTTTGGTTACTACTCAATTTGAGTATTTTTCCCATTAAGTTTGTTCAAACGATCGTTTTTATGTATTTTTCACTATTAACCAAAATATTTTATTATGAAAACTTCTAACTATTTTTTATTATTTGTATTTGCAATTACGTTTTTATCGTGCAAAACTGAAGTTAAAAAGGAAATGACAGAGACTCAGGATGAGGTAACTGTTGTTCAAGAAAAAACAATCTATGAAAAATTGGGTGGAGCAGAAGGTATTTCAGATGCTGTGGACCAAATTGTAGCCAGACACCTCGAAAATGATGACATTAAGCATTATTTTATTCCTTTGACAGAAAACCCAGAATATTTCGAACAATTTAAACAACATGTAAAGGATTTCTTAGGTGCTGGCACTGGAGGTGGAACTGAATATAAGGGGAGAGATATGGCAAGTGCCCATAATGGATTAAATATATCTGAAGCAGAGTTTTTATCAGCGCTAGATGATATACTTTTTGTTCTTGATTCCAACAAGGTTGATAGAGTCTCTCGAAATGAATTGCTGGCAACACTATATTCTATGAAAGATGCTGTTATTAAGCAATAATTAAAACTATATTACTCCCTCATTGCCCACATCAATCACAATCCTGATGAATTTTTCATCAGGATTTTTATTTACAGACACAATTTATCATCACTTAAATCAACTGTAATACATACTAATGTGATAAATAATAAAATACAACTTTATTCTAAGTAAATATATATTATACTAACTTAGGTAGTATAATATCCCTTGCTCAGGTATAATGGGTGGAGGCCGTTTTATTCTCAATATGGTGAGGAATGTTCATGTGCAATTTTCCAACAATCATAAGTATTTACAAAACTAAGGTGACCCTACCTTTTCCTTTTATATGTTTATTTTTTTTGGTAATCCAATTCAACCTTAATCATATTATTTAATTCATTAGCCTCCTCAATTAGTTGCGGTAATTCAATTTTAGTTCTAATCTTTAGGTGGAAACTCAATCGTATAAACCTGTTCACTGCACTATTAAGGGTTAAATAGTCATTTGAAATAAATTGTAAATCATAGGACTTTGATTTCATATATTCTTTACTGGCAAAAATATTATCTAAATTTCCTTTGGTCGATGTAACCCTTAAAAGTTCGTAAAGCTCATCTCCATTGGGATATTTATAATTAATAATATTTGACAGTATATTAAGAGCTTCATCAGCTTAATACTTTATCAGTATTGTAATCCTCATCTAAATGGTGTGTAAATGCATCATAAGAAACAATTTTATTTGATAACTCAGTATTTTTAATCAACTTTAACCCTCCTGAGGACTTTAATTCTTCCAATGTAGACCTATTCCAAGAGTATGGTCGATATATATTTAACCATGTCAGACAAACAACGTCTAAATTTGAAATTGCTCCGTCATTTGTATTACTGGCCATTGAAGATAAATTGTTAATCCTCAATCTGATTTGTTCAGCCTGGAATTGAACAACCTTTATCATGCTAATATCCTTTTCTAATTCTTGAGAAAAATTAACTAAATATTTCCTTGTTTGTCTTTGTTCTTTCATTTGTTCATTCAAATTATTGAATTGCAACGCAATCAATATCCCAATGACAACTAAGAGTATTTCACCAACAGCATATCTAGAATATTTAAGGAATTGGTTGTTGTCAGCCAATTTCTTTCGGATTTTTCTAAAGAATGGAATCATACCCTTATTAGTTTAGTGATACAATATACAGAAATAGTTGAAATTCAGTAAGATGTTACTAAATTAGGATGGACTTAGTCTAGAAAGTGATTGATACCACCAACATGTTCGTCATCCGTGATATTCTTTTTTGTGTGGGTGTGTATTAATCACTGACGTAAGCGTCATCCGTTGCAGTAGTAGAATGGGTGGTGAATTAATCTATAAAATAAAAACCTAATAGAAAATCTGCTAGGATATTCTCAAGTAGGTTAGAACAAGCAATTTATTATACACGGTATGACCTAAAAGGAACTGTCTTTTTGACTAAGTGAAAAAAATCATCTTGCAACTTACTTTAAACCTTGTTTAATTAGGTCTATGGTTTCTAAAATAAATTCTTTAATCTCATAATCATTTAAAATAATGTAATCATGGTTATACTTGTGAATCCATATCATATTTTCAAGCTCCATTAAATCAACCTTTTTCGATTTTGCCTTAAATGGTGATTCGTAATTATAATTCCTCAAGGCTTTGTCTGATTCTTCATCAGAAACAGTCTTATATAATTCACCATTCGCTAAGGGAAAATATTTGATTAAAAAAGGCATTAACATAGAGCTGTAATGGACAGCTCTAAAATCAGTATCTTCTGAAGCATCTGTAAGCAAACCAGACCATCTTGTTAAATATATTTTTAATTCATTATTTGCTATGATATTTAATTTACCAGAATTAATAATTTCATCAGAGACTCCTCTTCTAGCGTCAAAACTGGCAAAAGCCCCAAGCGTAACAATTAAGCTGTCTAAAGTTTTAGTATTTGTGAATAGAGTATTATTTCTTATCATATCTGTTAATAGATGACAAGAATTAGAAGTGCCTAAGTTAAATTGTAATGCTTGATTAATTGAAGATAGATTAAATTCAAATTCATTAAGTAGCCCGTGCAATATTTTTTGTTCTTCAATATTATTTAGCCTTTCAATGTTCCCGTTGTTAATCTGTAGAGCAATCAATATTCCAATAACAACCAATAAAATCTCACCAATAGCATATCTCATGTACTTCATTGGTTTGTTATCATCTGCCATTTTTTTACGGATTTTTCTAAAGAATGGAATCATAGCTTAATAAATTTGGTTTGCTCGTACAATATAAGGAAATAGTCGAATGTCAATGGTAATGTAATGAAATAGGATTGACTTAATTTAAAAAGTAATTAATACCCCCAACATGTTCGTCATCCCTTGCTGTTGTATAATAGGTGGTGACAAATTATGTGGTCAACTTCCCTAGCGGAAAAGGTCGAATTATCGAACCAAAAGGAGTTTATAAACGACTTTTTGAAAGTGATTGAATTTTGATTAAAATGAGAAAATTGTAATACCCATTTTTACACAACTCTTAATAAATACCTCGTTATTTTTTAACACCTTCAATAGTAACTGAAACTATATAATTTTCAATTTCTTTGCCTCGTGCCCAATCTTTTATAAATTCTCTACTTTTATATTTAGATTCAATTTTTATATCATTAAAACCTGAATTGCTAAGGAAGTTTTTTAATTCGTCAATTGATGAAGCACCCGACACACATCCAGAATAAAGTGAAGGGTCGTATTTTAAATCATCAGGCAAAGGTTTAATTAAAACAATATCTGATATTGCCAATTTCCCACCAGGTTTTAAAACTCTAAAAGCTTCGATAAAAACCTTTTCTTTTTCAGGAGATAAATTAATTACACAATTCGAAATAATTACATCAATTGTTGAATCTGCTACAGGAAGGTGCTCAATTTCTCCTAAACGAAATTCTGTGTTAATATAATTACCCTTTTTAGCATTATTTCTTGCAAGTGAAATCATTTCAGGAGTCATATCTACCCCAATAACTTCCCCTGTGTCTCCAACCCTTTTTGAGGCTAAAAAACAATCAAATCCGCCACCACTACCAAGGTCCAAAACAGTTTCTCCATGTTTGAGTGCAGCTATCGTTTGAGGATTTCCACAACCAAGACCTAAATTCGAACCTTCTGGTACAATAGCACATTCTTCAGACGAGTAACCCATATTACCTGAAATGTTATCATAATTATTTGATTTTGAAGAGCTACAACATCCAGACTCGCTATTTTCTAGCATTTCATTCGTTAAGGCTATATTTTTATAATTCTTCATTACCGATTCTCTTATTTTGTCTTTTGAATTTTTTCCCATTGTAAATTATTTTAAAAATTAAATGTGATTAGTAAAGGCTAATAAATTAAGAGTCTGCAAATTTGGAGACCCTTAATTTTTACTTTATCTATTAACAGAATCTACGGCTAGAATCATATCTGCTTCTTGTAATTCTACATGTTGTTCCTGTTGAGAAGCTTCTTATACTTCTTTGAGTGGTTGCTAATGTGCTTGTGTTTTTTGAGTGTTTTGTGTTTTTCATGGTGCGTGTTTTAAAATGAATAAATTAAAAATCACTACCAAGACTAAATTAAATCAAAAAAGATGCAACATTTATTACTTTTTTTTTCTTAAAGACTTACGGATTGGTTTACAGTTGCTTCTTATTTCTAGAGAAATTAAGTTTCCTTTTTCATCTTTTTCTAGATTACTACATTCAATAATTTTCTCTTTTAAAAGATTTCTCGCTCTTTGTATTCTACTTTTTGTAGCTGTTAAACTCAAATTCAATTTTTGAGCAACTTCTTTTTGTTTAAACTCTTCAATATCTGATAAATGTAGTGGGATTGCGTATTTGTCAGGTAATAATTGCATTAGTGGTTTTATAATTTCATTTGCTTCCTGAAAAACATTATAATCATCATCATCATAATTTTCAGGAACATTATTAGTGAACTTGTTTTGCTTTTTTAAATAATCAATTGTTGTATTATGAGCAATCTGAAACATCCATGAGCTCACATTCTTAATTTTAATATTTGAGCAACAAGAATTGTAGACCTTCATTAATACCTCGTGAGATAAATCGTTTGCTATTTCTTCATTTTTGACTTTTTTAAAGATATAGTACTTTAAACCATTTTTATATTCGAGCCAGAGTGAAGATATTTCGGAGTATTTTTTTAATTCAGTCATATTCTTTTTATGTATAGAATATTAAATACATGGACTTACAAATTTAAGTATTTATTGTTAATAATTTTTGGTTTTGATATGTTATGACAATAAACAAATTTCAAAAAACTACTATTTACATTTGGAATTATCATGGACCCGCCAAAACGACAATAATGAGTCTCAATAGTAAACAGTGTGTTTTCTCTAATCACTGGTATATCAAGGGATGACAGAAGAGAAACTAAAAACGAACCATCTAAATTAGATGATGCGTCCGGTTTAGTAGCGGGAAGCCTCGAATTATCGAACCTAAATACTTTCCTTAGTGATTTCCTGGAGATAATTAAATTTATTGAACAATAATGAAATATTGTTTACATCCAACCTAGCTCACGTAGTGCCCAGGACGAATTCCATATTTTTGTCATGCCCTCAACCTTGTCCTCATCATTCATTTTTAAGACATACACGTAATGTGTATTCGTTGTCTTGTTAGTAGGAGGAATTGGTCCTCCTTCACCAGAATGAGTCCCTGTAAAAGTAGCATAAAAAATTGCTGTTTTATTGGCTTCATCATTAGCTGAAGCATGAAGTTCATAACTGCAACTAGGCATTGTAATTGTAGCTAATCCAGCCATCCATTCTACATAAGTTTTAACGTCTTCAACTTCGATTAAGGGTTCCCATTGGGCAATGAATTTAGCGTTATCTGCAACATAGGATTTACAGGCCTCCCATCCCTTTGCTGATTCACAGTTGTGAAAAAAAGCTTCTGCGTTTTTAAATGAATTCATAATCTTAATTTTTAAAAGTTCCATTTAAAGGTAAGGAAAATAAAAATGGGCATAAAAAAACCAGTTTCATTTGAAACTGGTTTTGCTTTTATTAGATAATTAGCTGATAAAAATCATTGTACTAACAACTAGTTCACATTACATTTGCATTTACTTAGAAACTACAATAATTAAGATATTCTAAATATGAATTCTTAAAATTAAGAGTATAAAGTTTTCACAATAAAATTCAATCATATGAAAAGACTAAAAATAATAAATTTAAAAACACTTTTCTCTTTTATATTGGCATTTACCTTTTTTGCTTGTGACAATAATGACGATATAATTTCTAACGACATTACTGGTACTTATATAGGCACTATTACATCAGACATTGCAAGTAAATCAGTCGCAACTAAATCAATCAATACGGCAACTGCAATTGTTAGCAAGGTTGGTGATAAAATTGAAGTTCATTGCTTTGATGAAAACTTTGATGAAACCGTTATGCTTGACACGTATCATTATAATGATTCCATTATGGTTTGCCTTACAGGTAATGATTTTAATAATATGTATGGTCATATGATGGGGCAAGGAAGTATGAATGAAAATATGCATCATAGTGGTTCCGAATGGATGCAACATCTAAACAATGAACATGAGGATAGCGATGAACATTTTGGAGGTTTTGATATGCAACATCACTCTTTCAACTATACTTTTAGAATGAGTAATGGAGATTTTCATTTTCAAGGAACAAAAAATTAAGGAGGTACATATTCATCATAGTACTACATAATATTATTCATAATAAATGTAAACAACGGATTTAAATATAAATAAAGACAAGAGGATGAACTAATTGTATGATTTCCTAATGTTTTTATTTTAGCAAAGTTCATTTTAGTTTTAAGCAGAAATATCAAGCTTTATAAAAATAAAGTTATCAATAACAATTGTAAGTCTCCATGCTACAATTTAAAAAACAATAAAGCCTAACTCAGTCTTTAATACCTTGTTAAGCTTTTATTGTGTGCACGCGAAAGATAGCCGAACCTTTTTAATATACCTTAACACATTTTACTAAGTATTAACCTTTAAAGGGCCTTTATCATTGACTTCATTGTTAATGTATATTAAAGGATATTAAAACATGTTAAAGAATTACGGGGTCGTTTCAGGGGTTGTTTTAATAACAATAATTTTAGAAATAATGATTTCTATGAATGGTAATCATAAATAATAATCCTATAATACTCAATTTATTCTTTTTATGTTCCGTCAAATACATCTATTTACTTTCCACATGGTAACATATCAGCCAAGCTTATTTTTCTGTAAAATAATTAATTCCCAATTGTTTGAAAAATTATAAAGCTCACAAATTTTTTGCATAACTTGACATAATTTTGACAGGAAAACTGTTTTGAACAGGTAGTTTTGATCTAAATCAAATGTGATTTTATCTGAAGTATTAATTAAAAACCATTAAAATGAAAAATCTACTTATTTGTTTTTTGATTTCCGGATATATGTTTTCACTGCAAACACCAATTCAAGCACAAAACTCTCAACAGTTATTTCAAAAAGGAATGATTCAAGAAGAGGGGGAAGGAAATTTAACAGAAGCTATAGAAATTTACAATTCAATAGTAAATAATGTTAATGTAGATCGTGAACTAAGAGCCAAAGCATTGCTCCATGTTGGTATTTGTTATGAAAAACTAGGTAATCAAAACGCAAGAATAGCATATCAAAAATTGATTTCCGAATATTCCGATCAATCTGATATTGTTGCAATGGGAAGGGAAAATTTAAAAGGACTAAAAAAACCTGACGATATTCCGAAAAAAGAAGGAATAACTGCCAGCCAAATGTGGAGTGAAGCTCAGGACACTTATGCTGTTTCCCCTGACGGACGCTATTTAAATTATATTGATTGGGCTAATATTTCCATAAACATAAAAGACCTGCACGATGGAACAACTAGAGTTGTGTCAAAAGTTGGAACATGGATAAAACCAAACCAATTCCCGGACAAATCCATTTGGTCTCCTGATGGTAAAAAACTGGCTTATTATTGGTTTGTTGGAAATGTCACAGAATTACATATTGTAAATATGGATGGAACTTCCGATAAGATTATTGCAAAAGGTATGGATTATACTGCACCTTGGCCCGTATCCTGGACTCCTGACGGAAAATATATTCTAGCAATTACCACAGAAAACATAAAAAATATAATTAATCACAAAATGGTGCAGGTTTCGGTAATTGACGGATCTGTAAAAGTGCTTAAGGATTATAAAAATCTTTCTTGTG
>PVMK01118497.1_pt1 | contig 14428 bp, 17 predicted proteins | sample 1853481 | NCBI WGS metagenome assembly PVMK01 (sample SAMN08533507, study PRJNA380276) | Marine sediment metagenome, whole genome shotgun sequencing project. | reverse complement strand
AGATCGAGTATGGCGCGCGCCGCCATGCCAAACGGGCCGGGAACGCCGCGTGTGAGGGCGAGTCGGAGGCCCGGGAGGTCTCTTGCATCTGATACGTCGATGTAGTCCACGTTGTGTTCAGCCTTTCGAGGTTGATGGATCAGTGGTCGCCGGTCAGCGGCACGAATTGTACGGGTAGCACGTCGCGTTGGACTATCGAATCGTCGGCCTGCTTTTCCACTAGCGTCAGCATCTGTCCGCTGCCCGGCAGGCCCAATGGCAGTACCAGCCGGCCACCGGGTGCGAGTTGCTCGACGAGTTTCGGTGGAATCTCTTCGGCCACGGCGGTGACGATGATGCCGTCGAACGGCGCCTGTTCCGGCCAGCCGTGCCAACCGTCGCCCACCTTGACGTGAACGTTGGTGTAGTCGAGTTGCGTCAGCAGGGTGGTAGCGGCGGCCGCGAGTTCTTCGATGATCTCGATGCTGTAGACCTCGCTCGCCAGTTCAGCGAGCACGGCCGCCTGATAACCGGACCCGGTGCCTATCTCCAGGATCCGATGCTCGGCGTCGACATCGAGCAGGTCGGTCATCAGCGCGACGATGAAGGGTTGGGAGATCGTCTGGCCGTGGCCGATGGGCAGCGGGTGGTTCTGGTAGGCGAGGTGCGATGTGTCTGCTGGCACGAACTGTTCGCGCGGTACACGGCGTAGCGCGTCCATCACCGGCGCGCTGATCTCGGCCTGTCCGGTGTAGGGTTCGGTGTTACGCGCGTCGCTGCGTATGGCGTTCAGCAATCGTTCCATTTCGGGATTCCAGTCCCCAGATACCGAGGCGCTGATCAGCGCCAGGCAGACCACGGGAACCAGGCGTGAGCAGCTAGCCCTGCGCGAGGTGCGAGTCGGATTCGGACGCGTTATCGTCCACCACATTGGTGATCCACACGCAAAGCTGCGGGTCGGCCTCGCGGATGTCGCCGGAGATCCATTGGCCGTCCCGTTGGAACAACCCCTCGCGCTTGCCATCGGTGATCTTGATAGTGCCGTCGTCCAGCAGCTCGTACAGCGAGCCATCGAAGGGGTGCGTAATACCGGTGTTCATTACCCTTCTTCCACCCATTCCGTCAGCTTATGGTGCAACCAGCGGACTTTGGATTCCTGGTAGTTGCCCAGAGTGACGCCCGGCTTGTAGGTGGCCTCGAGGCCCCACTGCACCTTGGGCATGTTGAAGGCGTCCTGGTCGAACACCCGGCCCAGGAAACCCAGCGCCGAGGACCAGGGTTGGTCTTCTTCCAGCCAGTGAATCTTCGCCGCGGGCGGTCGTTTGCCCTGGAACGGTGCCAGCATGATGCATTCCATGATGGCGCTGCGGTGGTCGTTACCGTTCGGACGGAACCGGTAGACAATGCGGTTGAATGCGCCCCAGGGATGAAAGTTGGGGAATATCGTGTAGTCGAGGTTATCGACCATCTCTGCGTCGCAGTACTCGTCAACAATGTCCCCAGCGTCGGGTCGCAGGGTCTCCCGGCTCGTGGCGGCGAACCAGGCTCGAGCTGACATACCGTCGGGCAATGGCGGGAACTCATCGCCTTCGCGGATGTCCAGCATGGCGCGCAGGCTGTCCTGCTCGCTCGGCGGGTTCTCCAGCAGGGGACTTGGCGTCATAGCTGGCGTAATCACCCGGGCACAGTTTTCCCAGACGTCCACTTGACTGTTGACGTCGCCGATGCCGGGGAGAATCTGCGGATGAGTTGCGCTGACGTGGTAAGCCTCACAGAACGCCTCCTGGGCGATCTTCCAGTTGGCCGGCATGATCTTGGCAACGTGAGCTTGCTTGTACAGCTTGCTTAAATCCCAGCGCTGGAACTGGGACTTCATATCCTTGATGAACTCTTCGAAGGGGCCGCAGCTCTGATCCGGATTGATGAATACGAAACCAGCCCAGGTAGCGGTCGGAATCTCCGGCAAAGCAAACTCGGATGCGATGATATGAGGGAAGTCCCAGCCGGCGGGCACTTCCTTGAATGAGCCGTCGAGATTCCAGCAGAAACCGTGGAAGGCGCAGCGAAATTCGGACGCGTGGCCGTCGAATTCCTTCAGCATTCGACCCCGATGCAGACAGGCGTTGGGGTACGCCTTGATGGTGCCGTCCTCGGTGTGTACGACCAGAAACGACAAGCCGGCGATATCGTAGCGAATGTGATCGCCCGGTTCGGGTATGTCCTCTTCGCGGCAGGCGAATTGCCAGACCTTTTTCCACAGACGCTCGACCTCCAGGTCGTGCCAGGCTTTCGTGGTGTAGCGCTCGACCGAGACATCGGCGTCGCCGAGATCCTTCGGTGACTGCAGGCGCAGAACGTCAGGCACTTCGTGCGTATCCGCGTCGAGTAATTGTTGATAGGTGACGCCAGGCGACCTCACCATGGTGTCCGGATTTAGATCTTTTATTGATACAGCCATGCAGGAATCATAACCCGGTTCGATCAACGCTGCGCACCTCTCGGTACCGGGAGTCAAGCTGTAACGTGTTACACTTCTTCTTTCCGGGAGGAACCTGAAGATGCCGGATTTCAACTTCTTCGACGACGAATTCCAGCACAACACGGCCCAGCACTTTCGGCGCATGCAGCAGGAATGTCCCTTCGCGCACACCAACGTTCCGTTCGACTGGTACGCAGTCACACGCGAAGCAGACGTTGCCGCACTGTTGAAGGATTGGCAGCTGTGGACCAGTAACTCCGGCCCGGGGCTCGCCCACGTCGGCGGTGGCGTGCTGGTGAGCGTCGATCCCCCGGAACACGAGTTCGACCGGCGACTGATCAACCAGGCGTTTTCGCCGGCGCAACTGCTGGCGATGGAGCCCGACATCACCAAGTTGGTGGATGAGCTGATCGATGGTTTCGTCGAGCAGGGTGAAGGGGATCTGATGCAGCTGCTCGCCGTGCCGATACCGCTCATCGTGATTGCCAGGCTACTTGGCCTCGATGTCGATCGGGTGACGCAGCTCCGGCCGCGAGCCGACAGCGTAATCAGCCCCAATACGCCGCCGGGTAAGCTCGACATACCACCAGAAGACACCGCCCAGACGCGCTACTTTCAAGGCATGATCGACGAGCGTCGCGGCCTGGCGACCGCTGGCGAGGATATGCCGGAGGACGTGCTCAGTACGCTGGTCACCTGCGAACTGGAGGGCCGCACGCTGAGCGACGAAGAAGTCATGGGCTTCATGGGTTTCCTGTTCATCGCCGGCAGCCAGACCACGACGCAATTGATCGGCAACTTGATCTATCGCCTGCTCGAATTTCCTGAGCAGATGGCCAAGCTCAGGGCCGATGAGAAGCTGATGGTGACTGCCGTCGAAGAGTCACTTCGCTACGATGCGCCGGTGAACGGTCTGTTCCGCACCAACACGCGAGACACCGAAGTCCACGGCGTCAAGGTGCCGAAGGACACCAAGGTGATCTGCATGTTCGGAGCCGCGAACCACGATCCGGAGTTCTGGGATCATCCGGAGAAGTTTGATGTCGAGCGGCCGTTCCAGCAAAGCAAACGTCACTACGCATTCGGCAAAGGCATTCACTATTGCATGGGTGCGCCGTTGGCGAGAATGGAAGGGCGGGTGGCGCTGAAAGCCGTGTTGGATCGATTGCCGAATCTGCGTTTGACGGGTGAGCCGGAGGAGATTGCCGCGCCGGTCCTGCATGGGGTTGAAACGCTCCCGGTGGCTTGGGACGTTCCCGAAGAGGGTTGAGTCGAGGCCACTAGCGTTAAGGAGAGTGACATGCCGCGCCTCGTTATCGATCATGAGAAATGCCTGAATTCCGGCCAGTGTGCCTACCTGCAGCACGAGCTGTTCGAGATCGATGAAGAGGGCGCGCCGGTCATCCTCATCGAGTCTCCGGATGGCGCGTTGGTGGCCAAGGCGCAAGACGCTATTTCCATGTGCCCCGGCCAGGCGATCAGTTTTGCCGGCGGTGAGGCTCGATAGGGCAAGGTAAACGTCGGGCCCTCTCTCTTTGACTAAATTGCGCAACGCGTTTCAAATGGTGGCCCCATCACGCGACCGCCGGGGGACTGACCATGCCGCGCCGATACTCAGAGACAGACGTGCCCGATCAATCGGGCAGAACCGCGTTCATCACCGGGTCAAACACCGGGATCGGCTGGGATGCCGCACGGGTCCTGGCCGGTCGGGGCGCGCGGGTATTACTCGGCTGCCGATCGGCGGACAAAGCCGCGAGCGCCCGGGAGAAGATTCTGGCCGTGCATCCGCAGGCGCAGGTGGCAACGGTGCCGCTGGACCTCGGCAGCCTCGCTTCGGTTCGGGACGCGGCGCAGCAGGTGGCCGAGGAGCCTCGGCTCGACCTGTTGATCAACAATGCGGGGATCATGGTGCCGCCGCGCGAACTGACCGTGGATGGATTCGAATCGCAGTTCGGTGTGAATCACCTCGGCCACTTTGCCTTGACCGGGTTGTTGCTGGAAAAGCTCAAGGACAGGGAGGGTGCGAGAATCGTCAGCGTCAGCAGCCACGCGCATCGCGCCGGGCGGATCCATTTCGACGACCTCGCGGCCGAGAACAGCTACAGCCGCCAGGGGCGCTACGGTCAGAGCAAGCTGGCGAATCTGTTGTTCACCTACGAGTTGCAGCGGCGCCTTGCGGCAGCGGGCAGTCCAGCGATTGCCGTAGCGTGCCACCCGGGCGGCGCCGAAACTGAACTGATCCGGCATTATCCCGCAGTTGCACAGGCCCTCATCCCGCTGTTCCGGCTGCTGCTGAATACCTCCGCTGAAGGCGCGCTGCCGACGCTGCGCGCGGCGGCGGACCCGGCCGTGCAGGGTGGCGACTATTTCGGTCCCCAGGGGTTCGGAGAGCTTGCCCGCGGCGCCAGGAAAGTTGCGTCGACGGCGCGCAGTCACGACATGGACGTCGCCCGTCGGCTGTGGGATGTCTCGGTAGACCTGACCGGGGTCGATCCGCAGTTGGCGGCCTGACGTTCAATCTGACAGGGTCTTCCCTGGTTCAATCCTGCGCTGCTGCGCTAGAGGGGAAGGCGAACCCTGGCGGTGCCGAAAACCCGCGTTTCGTCAGCCTCGTTCTTAACCTGCAGATCCAGTTCGACGAGCCCGGTCTGTTCGTCGATATCGGTCACCACTGCGCTCAGCTGACAAGGTTCGTCGGCAAGCAGCGGCGCACGAAACACGGTATCGACGTGTTCCACCACGCCCGTCGGTGCCCACCGGTGAATGGCGCTGGTCAGGAACCCCATGGCCATGATGCCCGGAACCAGCGCACCGGGAAGGCCGGATTTGCGCGCGCGTTCGTGGTCGGTGAATCGGCCACCGGCGCCCTTTCCCCAACCGACCGCCTGGGCGAAAGCGCCGGTCGATGCGAGTGATGTGTCGGGTGAGAAGGTCTCGAGTTCTGCACCGAACTCAACGTCCCCGATGCGATTGACGGTCATGGATCGGACGCCTCATCCGGCTTCTCACGGATGACCATGCGCGAGTCGCTGGTCGCGAGATGCATGCCTGATTGATCGAAGATCTCCATGCGCGCCACCAGGAACACCATACGGCCCGAGCGGCCTTGTTTGGCGTAGATGTCGTGCAGGTGTGTTCGCCCCGTCAACGGTACACCGGGTTTCACGGGCGCAAGGCAGGTCACTGCCTTGCCGCCGTCCATGGGGATGCCGCCGAGCGATGGGAAGTCAATCGGCAGCCGGCGGCCCGCCGCGAGGCTTGCCAGAAAGGCGGGCGTGGCGTGGAAGTCGTCACGGCTGGGGTCGGTAAACTCCGGGCGGGTCTCGCCCGACATCCGGGCGACGGTTAGAACTTTATCGGCATCGAGCCGGAGGTCGACGGTGTCGAACTCCAGATCGAGAAACTTGCTTTTCAGTTCGTCGACATCCTGCATGGTCTATCCGGGCAATCCCCAGGTAATCGCGTTTCGCAACAGGGTTTGAAAGGCGTCGGTTTCCCAGCTGCCGCGCAGGGTCGTCGGTGTGACGCCATCTGAGGTGACCGATGCGTCGACGAACGGCTGGATGTTGGAGCGCGGCGAGTGCGTGTGGCCGAGTGCTACATAGGCGACGGCTCCGGCGCCAATGTCCTTGACGTAGCCCAGTACCCGCGTTTTGCCGTCGGGTTGCAACGAGGTGTCCGCATCGTATTGAAAGGCGAAACCAGGCGGCGATGGGTCTTCGGCAAGCTCGGTTGTTAGCAGCACCTGGCTGTCACCGATTGGTTCGATCAGATAGAGCTCATCCACGGTCTCGAACGACCCGGGCAAGCCCGATGTCAACGGATGCTCGCCGTGCACGGCGACGTCGAAGCGGCGCACCGGCGGATGATTCAAGAAGAAGCAGCCGAGCGTTTCGTGGTGCGGTTCCTTGACCATGCGCCGCTGGTGGGTGCCTTCGATACGTGCGGCGCGCCCTCCGCTGGTGCCGTGCAGGCCGAACCAACGCCCACCCGCCTGCAGCCAATTGCGCAGCCCTTCATGTTGCTCGGCATTAGGCACCGGGCCGGCAATGTAGGTGATCAGAAAGTCCGCGCCATCGAGCCATTTGTCCAACTCACCGAAGTCGTTGGCGACGGTGGTGGTCGCATCGTCGTGCTCCGCGAGCATGCCGAGCAGCCGCAGACGGGCGTAGTCCATGTCGTGCCCCGCATGGGAGCCGGCCGGAAAGCCGCCGGTGATGAGATGTGCTCGCTTGGCCATGTGTCTTTCCTCTGTACCGCTTAGTCGGGCAGGCCGAGAACGCGTTTGGCGATGATGTTGAGCTGAACTTCCTTGGTGCCGCCGGCAATGGTCAGGCTCTTCTGGCGCAACCAGGCGCGCGTGGCATCGGTTTCGCTGCGCGCGAAGCCCTCACCCTGCCAACCGATGCCCTGGCTGCCCATTGCCGAAAGTAACAACTCGTCCCCTTCCATGGTGTGCAGCGCGCCTGTCAGCTTGACGGCCGATGAGGTGAAACCCGGTGCCCTGGCTTGCAGTTCTTCGATGGCGCGGCGTTGCGTCAGCCGCTGGGCGTGCCCGTTCTGCTCATAGCGGATCAGCCGCGCGCGCAAGTTCGGATCATCAATCCTGCCATTCTCCGTGGCGGTGTAGCGCCGCACATGTTCCGGCATGTGACTGGCTTCGGTTCGCCCTCCCTGGGAGCCGGAAATGTTGATGCCGGCGTGGGTGGAGCGCTCGAACTGGAGCAGGCGCTTGCCGACCGTCCAGCCGTTGTCGACGCCGCCGATCACGTCGTCTGCGCGCGCGATCGCATCTTCGAATACGGTTTCGTTGAACGGCGAGGCTCCGGAGATCAACCGGATGGGGTGTATCTGTACGCCGGGTTGATCGAGGTCCACCAGCACCAGGCTGATGCCCTCGTGCTTCGGTTTGTCAGGGCTGGTCCGCACCAATACGAAGATGTAGTCGCAATCCATCGCATCGGACGTCCAGGTCTTGCGGCCGTTCAGCAGGTAGTGATCGCCGTCGAGTTCGGCCCGGGTGGACAGACTGGCGAGGTCCGAACCGGCGCCGGGTTCCGAGTAACCCATCGCCCAGCCCCCTTCGCCCCGGGCGATGCCGGGCAGCCAGCGCGCTTTCTGATCGTCGCTGCCCAGTTCGAGCAGCGTAGGCCCGATGTAATTGACGCCGCGACCGGTCAGCGGCGTGCGCGCGTTGATCCGTTTCAGTTCGTCGATCAGCACCGTGTACTGGTCGCGGCTGAGTTCCGCGCCGCCGTACTCTCGGGGCCAGGTGGGTACCGTCCAGCCACGCTCTGCCATCCGCTCGAGCCACAGTCGGGTATCCGTCTCCAATTCGATTTTCGAGCTGCCCCAGGCGATCTGACCGGAACCGCGCGCACCCTCAGGGCAGTTCTCCGCCAGCCAGGCGCGGGTCTCGGCGCGAAAATCTTCGGTTTCAGTCATCGGTCACGTCGTCCACAATCAGACTCAATACTACGAGAAAAGGACACAGAAGAAATGCCCAGACTACGACAGGTCAATCGTGCGGATGCCGATGAATCCATTTTGCCACTCTACGATGCGTTGTTCGGCAAGGACCGGGATCCGGTCGAACAGCCCGGCACGGCTACCGGAACCCCCGGGGATTGGTGGACGGTGTTCGCGCTGGTGCCAACGGTCTTCAACCATGCGGTTGCGGGCTTTCAGTTGTATCGAGGCTCGTCATTGGATCCGCGGTTGCGGGAACTGGGTCAGTCACGCGCCGGCTTCGCGCGCGGCAGCCAGTTCGTGTTCTCGCAGCACTGTAAGGCACTGCGGGCCTGTGCGTTCACCGAGGAACAGATCCAGGCGATTCCGCACTGGGCGTCAACCGATCTGTTCACCGACATCGAGCGGGCGGTGTTGGCCTATACGGATGATCTGGTGCTGGCGGGGGGCCGGGTAGGGGATGGCACGTTCGCGATTCTGCAGGAGCATCTGTCGGATGAGGAAATTCTGGAACTGACCTACATCACCTGCACCTATGAGATGCACGCCACCATGTGCCGGGCGCTGAAGCTGGAGTACGACAACGTCGATGAGCGGATCGTCGAGATTCCGGTGCCGGACGACGAAGATCGTGATATCGACTTCATGAGCGCTGTGGACGACGATGACTAGGCATTGACGTGTCAACTTGGCTCAAGCGGGTGGTATTCCCGGAGCGCGCCTACAGTTCCGAGCGCGCGGAGGGGATACCACCCGCTTGAGCCAAGTTGAGGCCATGTCGGTGCACTCGGCCGCGCGGGGCGAAAGGCGGGTTAGGTCATTTGTGCTTCGGCGGCGTTGATCTGGTCGTGCAGGTGGGTTGAGTCGTTGAATCGGCGGACCAGGATCTGGCCTTCGGTCATGACGATGTGGCTGATCGATCCGTTGTCGGCGCCGTTGAAGGAGAAGGGACGCGCGCCGGTGGCGTCGGACAGGATGTGTCCGATGACGCCGCCGTGGACGAATGCGGCGACCAGTTCGTCGGGATGCGCGGCGGCGATGCGGTTCAGGGCTCGGCTCAATCGTTCGGTTAGCGACTCCGCTGATTCGGCTCCCGGGATGACGTCCCAGCGACGTGTTTCGCGCATTCGATCGATGATCGGATCGCCCTCATGGGCTTTGATGCGCATCAGGCCGCCTTCCCATTCTCCCAGGAACACTTCGCGCAGGTCCGGGTCGATGCGGGGTTCCAGGCCGATGTGCGTGCACAACGGGGCGGCCGTTTCGTGGGTCCGTCGGAGGTTTGAGACGTACACGGCGGTAATCGGCTGGCCCTTCAAGCGTTCGCCAACGCGCCGGGCCTGTTCGCGACCGTTGGCGTGCAGTTCCGGGTCGCCATGACCGTCGACCAGCGGAAACGGGTTTTCGGCCGTGGCCGCACGCGACTCGCCGTGCCGCACCAGTAGAATTTCAGTGGCGCCGGGTGGTCGAGCGAACCTGGCCTGGCGATATTCCTTTTGCTCGCTACTCAATCCAGGTCAGCCCGGGACCTTGTCATGCTCGGGGACACCTTCGGGCACGGTGTGGAAGCTCTGCTTGTCGCAGGTGAAGATCGCCATCTGCGGTGTGCCGAACACGCTCGGGTCGTCCAGCGAGCCGACCTTCAGGATCACCGCAGCTGGCATGCCTGGCGTGAGGGTGGTGAGGTGCGTGCCGCAGTCGGGACAGAACTCCCGGGTCACCGGGCTTTCCAGGTCCGATCGGCTGAACGCTTTCGGACTGCCCTTGGTGTAGCTGAATTCCGCGACGGGCATGGCCATGAACACGTTCGGAGATCCGCCGGTGATGTGGCAGCACTCGCGACAGTGACACTGTGCTTTGAACATGGCGTCGCCGCCCGCTTCGTAGCGGACCGCGCCGCAGTAACAACCACCTTCCAATGCCATTTGAATTCCTCATCGTTTGCTGTGTCTGGTTGAACGATACCCCGACTCTCCAACCCGCAACAACCAGTCAACCATCGCACTGTGACTTGGAGGACTCGACCTGCCCGAACGCGCCGCCTGAAACTCAGCCGCTGATTCGATACCGCTGGATCACCCTGGGATTGAACTCGAGACCGTGCCCGGGTCGTTCCGGCGGTGTGACGAATCCAGCAACGGGCGGAACGGGATCGATGAACAGATCGTCGGCCCAACCCATGTACTCCAGCCAGGATGCGTTTCCGATCGAGGCGTTGAGGTGGGTCATCAGCTCGTGGAACAGATGTGGGGCGATTCGAATGCCCGTCGATTCGGCCAGACGAGCGATGTGGCGCAGTTCGGTGAAACCGCCGCGCATCACGTCCGGCTGCAGAACGGGCAGGAATCCTTCGTCGAGAAAGACCTTCATGTCCCGGTGGGTGAAGTGGTTTTCGCCGCCTACAATTGGAATGTCCAGGGCTTCGGCCACCCGCCGATAGCCGTCGAAGTCGTCGGCGCTGACCGGTTCTTCCAGCCAGTGCAGCCGGAACGGCTCGAGGCGTTTGCCAGTTGCGATCGCTGTGTCGGCATCCCAGCCTTGGTTCACGTCGGCCATGATTTCGATCTCATCACCAAGCGCTGTGCGCATCGCGGCGAGATTGGCCACGTCCTGGTCGGCGTCGAACAGGTGGGCGACCTGCATCTTGATCGCGCTGAAACCGTCCGCGACGAAAGCCTGCGCTCGCTCGATCATCCCTTGTTGACCGAATCCTCGAAAACACCCGCTGCCATAAATGGGCAGCGGTTCGGCTGTGCCACCCCAGAGGCTATACAACGGCGCTGCGTGTAGTTTTCCGAAGGCATCCCACAAGGCGATGTCGATGGCCGATAGCGCCATGACGGTAATGCCCATCCGCCCCTGAATGAAGGTCGCATCCCACATCTTCGACCAAAGGGCTTCGACGTTGCTGGACCCATCATCCGCACAGATGCGCTGGCCGGTAATCACCGGGACCAGCATCTCGTGGATACAGGTGTCGAGCGTGTTCAGACCACCCGCCAGAGGCTGCAGGTAGCCCATGCCGGTGATCCCGGCGCGGGTTTGGATCTCTACGATCAGCAACTCCCGCTCGGCCGCGGGCTTGCCCAAGAAGTTTGGCGGATCCGGGTAAGGGATCCGCAGTCGTGTCGTGACCACCTTGGAGACGATCACGACCGCGCCCCTGCTTGCTCGGAGGTCCCGGAGGCCTCGGCGTGTACTAGACGCGCTCGATGATGATCGCCGGCGCCATACCACCACCGGTGCACATGGTGACCAGCCCGGTGCTGAGGTCCCGGCGCTCGAGTTCGTCGAGCACCGTACCGATGAGCATCGAGCCGGTGGCGGCGATCGGATGGCCCAGCGCCATCGCGCCGCCGTTGACGTTGCACTTGGCGGGGTCGATCTTGAGATCGCGCATGAATTTGAACGCGACCACCGAGAACGCTTCGTTCACCTCGAACAGATCAATGTCGTCCAGATTCATGCTGGCTTTCTTGAGTACCTTTCGGGCGGCAGGCACCGGTTCGTTCAACATCAGGGTCGGATCGCCGCCAACGGTAGCCATGGCGACGATACGGGCGCGCGGCTTCATGCCGCTGGACTTGATGTAATCCTCCGACGCGAGAATCAGGCCGCCGGCGCCATCGACCACGCCCGAGCTGTTGCCGGCGTGATGGACGTGGTTGATCTCCATGTCGGGATACTTGCGAGCCACCAGTTGCTGGAAGGTTTCGCCGGTCTCATCGATCGGCAGGTCCATGAACTGGGAGAATACGGTGTTCAAATTGGCGAGGGTTTCCAGAGTGGTGCCCGGCCGCGGAAACTCCTCGCGATCCAACGCCAACGTGCCGTCGTCGTGATACACGGGTACCAGCGATTTGTCGAAGTGACCGTTCTCGATAGCGTGCTGGGCCCGGTTCTGGCTTTCGACCGCGAGGCCGTCGACGTCATCCCGGGTAATCCCTTCCAGCGTCGCGATCATGTCGGCGCAGACACCCTGATGAGGTTGCGGGTGGAGTCCGCGCAGATGTAGATTGCCGGCGTCGAGGGTCATGCTGCCACCTTCGCTCTTGCGCGAGCCGATGTAGGACATCATCTCGACACCGCCGGCCACCACCAGATCTTCCATGCCGCTCATGATGTTGGCCGCCGCCAGGTTCACCGAGGTGATACCCGAGCCGCAGAACCGGTCCAGGGTCAACGATGCGGCGGTGGTATCCCATTCGGCATCCAGTACCGACATGCGGCCGATACAGGCGCCTTGCTTGCCCACCTGCGAGGAACAACCGACGATCACGTCGTCGATTTCGGCGGTGTTCAGATCGTTACGCTGTTCGAGCGCCCGCCAGACCGTGGCCATGAGACGCTGCGGGTGCAGCTCCGAAAGCGCGCCTTTGCCGGCTTTACCGATCCCTCGCGGGGTGCGGACCGCGTCGATGATGTAGGCCTGGGACATGAGCTTCTCCAAATGTCGTCGAGTCAAAGGTGCCTAGCTTTTCACAAAGAGGGTTGGCTTAGCCACTCCCAATCCGCAGGGGATTCGCGCGTCAGCGCGAGCCCTGGCCGTCGTCGATCTTGACGATCGTTCCGGTCACGCACTCGGACGCGGGCGAAACGAAATAGAGCAAGGTCGAATCCATCTGTGCCGGATCGCAGATGCGTTTGCGCGGAAACGTCCCGCTGAAGTCGCCCATACGTTCGAGCATGCCGTCCATCATCTCCGACTTGAACGCACCGGGTGCAATGCAATTGACGTTGATGTTGAAACGCGCCCATTCCACAGCCAGGCATTCGGTCATGCGCGCGATTCCCGATTTGGTGATCGAGTACAGCGCGGCACCATTGCCGGCGTAGTGAAAGGCACCGATCGAGGAGATGTTTACCATCCGTCCGGGTAGCTCCGCGGCAATCAATCGGCGCGCCACTTCGCAGGACAGGATGTACGGTCCCCGCAGGTTCGTATCGAACACGGCATCAATCAGTTCCAGCGACATCTTGTGCGCGCGCTGCGCGTCCGGAATGCCAGCGTTGTTGACCAGAATCGTGGGCGTGCCCAGCGCTTCTTCTGTTTTGTCCACCACCGCAAGGATGCTGTCGGAGTCGGTCATGTCGACCGGAATCGCCGCGCACTCGCCGCCGTCGGCCTTGATCTCGGCTTCGAGCTCTTCCAGTCGCTCCACGCGCCGCCCGGTCACCGCGACCTTGGCGCCGCAGCTGGCGAGGACCTTGGCAAAGCGCCGCCCGAGCCCCGATGTGGTGCCGGTTACCAGGGCGACCTGACCCGACAGGTCCGTGGAAACGTAGGGGAGGGGAAATTCGGACATGGACGCGATCCTTCTTAAGCTGTTGAGTCTCAATGGAGCCGCACTTTATCCTGTCGGCGGGCATGTTGCCCAATCACGGCCCAGGAGGGTGTTACCGATGAGCAGTGCAGACAAACTCGAACTCCGCCTTGCGCGTCAGGAAGCGCACCGGGAGATTGTTGATCTGTCGTTCAGGTATTCGCGGGCTTGCGACCGGTTGGACAAGGCGTTGCTCGAATCGGTGTATTGGCCTGATGGCAGCGACGATCACGGCATCTTTAAGGGTTCGGCGCCCGACTACATCGATTGGGTCATGGGATTCCTGGCACAGTGGACGTCGTCGCATCACACCAATTCCAATCACCTGGTCGAGATCGATGGCGACGACGCCACCGGTGAATGCCATTGGATTGGGTTTTACCGCTACGAAGTAGACGGCCAGCCGGTGGATCAGCTGTCCGCGGGCCGGTATCTGGACCGCTATCAGCGGCGCACGTCAGGCGGTACGGATAGCACCGCGGATCACTCCGGGGACAAAGAGTGGCGCATTCTGCATCGCACCTGCACCTCCGAGTGGACTCGCGTCGTCCCCGTCGAGAACGACTGGCGAGCGAACGCGGGACCTTCGATCATCGGCGTGCGGGATCGATCAGATCCCGTGTACCACATCGCGGGATTGGGGGTCGACTAGAACCTACCCGGTTTTCGACGCTTCCCGTTGGGCATATCCGGGCGGGCGTTTGCCGTTCTCGTCGAGAATGTCGAACTCCTCGCCCAGGTCTTCCACCCATTGGATGGTGCCGGTGCGCGACATCAGATCGTCGGCGCCCAGCAGCGCCACCGCGCAACGCCCGACAAACAGCGGCGTTTGCGATTGGGATAAATCCATGCCCTGTTCTTCGGCGGCATCCTGGATGAACTCGGTGGAGACCGACCCGGGATACAGGACCACGGCTGGAATGCCTTTCGGCTCCAGTTCGACTGCCATGTCCGCGGTCAAACGGTCCAAACCGGCCTTGCCGGTGCCGTAGGAGCTTGAAAAGTGATAGCTCTGGCCGCCCGGTGAGGAGACGTTCAGCATCTTTGCACCGTCACTTTTGAACATCAGCTGGGCGGCATGCCAGCTGGCAACGTAATGGGCCCTTAAGCCGATGCCGACCTGATCGTCCCAGACTTGAATCGGATGGTCCCAGTAGCCGCCACCCCAGGCCGG